>Ga0316198_10000891_pt1 | contig 16681 bp, 11 predicted proteins | sample OudBieAanoxic_MG_FD_204935 | JGI IMG/M metagenome (GOLD analysis project Ga0316198, IMG submission 204935) | Coastal sediment microbial communities from Oude Bieten Haven, Netherlands - site A anoxic | ecosystem: Environmental > Aquatic > Marine > Coastal > Sediment | place: Netherlands...
GTCCGGGGCTTTGCCCCAAGGACATTTGTAAGAATGCACGATTCAAGACCTGACCCCCAGCTTCGTTACTCTTTATGCTCGTGGACGCCCTTCTTGACGGCTTCTGCGTAGTTGAAGGCGGCCTGTTCGTGCGGGGCTCCTTCGTGGCAGCCCTTGCAGGTGGCCTCGTCGGGCAGGATCAGCCCTGCGGCGACCGACGCGTCGTGGTCCTTCATGATCTTCATTGACTTGTATTCACTACCCGGGCCGTGACACGCCTCGCACTGGACACCCGGCATCTCGGCCGAGCCACCCGTGGCGTGGCACTTGAGGCACTCGGGGTTGGAGGCCTCGTCACCCTTCAACTTGTCGAAGGCCTTGGCATGCGCCATTCCTTCCCAGCTCGTGTACTGCAGCTTGTGGCACATCTTGCACTTGGCGGCAGTGATGTACTCGCCTGCGCTGACGGTCATCACGGAGAGTGCGATCGCCGCGATGGCCAGTACGATCAGATTCCTCGCTCGCATTTCGATACTCCTCATTGTTTTCCTACGCGAACTTCTCAGGGCGCGCTTCCACCCCGCGCCGTGGGCTCCTTTACATTGTATTTAAGATCCCCCCGACGATGCAAAAGTCACATGAGGATTCGGACGCCCTGAACGCCCGCCAGGGTGGCCAAGAAACTTCGAAAAGTGTACCGTTTTCGCCTTGGATTCGTCCGGGGTCGGTGTTTTCCGCCACGCAGGTGTGGCGATTTACACAATGGTGAGGGAAGCTACAATTCAAGCCCCCATTTACCAACTCCGGCTACGCCACGGACGTTGACCGAAACGAGGATTCTCGATGCGCGACTTCTTCATTGCCATGACGCGAAACCCGATCAGTCTCACCGGCGCCGCGATCACGACGGCCAGCGCGTTGATCATCTTTTCTCTGATCGCCGTCGGCGTCGTGGGCCATCACGAGAACCCTTACACGGGAATCCTGGCCTTCATCATCCTGCCGGGAATCTTCGTGCTGGGACTCGCCCTGATACCGATCGGTATCCACCGCGAACGCCGTGCCACTCGTCTGGCCGAGGAGCGCGGCGAGAAGGTCAAACCCGCCTTCCCGATCATCGACCTTAACACGGTCAAGACGCGTAAGGCCGTTCTGATCTTCCTGGTCCTGACGATGGCGAACGTCGTGATCCTGGCCACGGCCACGTTCAAGGGCGTCGAGGTGATGGACTCGACCGAGTTTTGCGGCACGGCGTGCCACACGGTGATGACACCGGAGTACACGGCCTACAAGCGTTCGCCCCATTCTCGAGTCAAGTGCGTCTCGTGTCACATCGGCCCCGGTGCAAACTGGTTCGTGAAGGCAAAAATCTCCGGCGCATGGCAGCTGGTGTCGGTGGCGCTGGACCTGTACCCCCGCCCGATCCCCACCCCGATTCACAACCTTCGACCCGCGCGTGACACCTGCGAGCAGTGCCACTGGCCGACGAAGTTCGTCGGCGACAAGCTGCGCGTCGAGACGCGCTACCAGGAAGACGAGGAGAACACCGAAACGAAGACCGTTCTGCTGCTTCGAGTGGGTGGAATCCAGGGTCGAGAAGCGCACGGAATCCACTGGCACGTCGATCCGGCCAATCAGATTCGTTACAAGTCGGACCCGACGCGCGAGCAGATTTACGACATCGAGTTGACTCGCCCGGATGGAACGGTCACGGTCTATCGCAACGGAAGCCCGGAAGAGAGCGACGAGACACACGACGAATGGCGCAGCATGGATTGCGTGGACTGCCACAACCGCCCCACCCACGTCTACAGGGCGCCGGGGGAAGAGCTGGACCTCGCCATCCACGAAGGCACGATCTCCGAGGAGCTACCGTTCGTCCGTCGCGAAGGACGCAAGCTGCTTCAGGAAGACTACGCATCGCACGACGAAGCACGCGCGAGCATCCAGACCGCGCTGACGGCCTTCTATCGCGACAACTACCCGGACACCGCAACGGCCATGACCGCCAAGATCGATTCGGCTGCCGCGGCAATGGGTGAGATCTACACCAGCAACGTCTTTCCGGTCATGAACGTCGGCTGGGAAACCTACCCGGACCACATCGGTCACGAAGCGTCGCCCGGTTGCTTCCGTTGCCACAACGACGAGCACGAGTCCGACGACGGACAGGTGATCTCGCAGGACTGCGACACCTGCCACTCTCTGCTGGCCATGGAAGAGGAATCTCCGGACGTCCTGGAGATGCTCAACCCCTGACGGCTTCCCGATGGAGTGAGCCGCGATCGATCGATTGGGCCGTCCGGAACGAGGATGGCGTTTGGATGCATCGAGACAGGCCGTGCTCATGCGAGGCGTCGTCCGCGAGGTCGTGGACGACACCGGGGCCGCTTCGACCGTACGTCTGCTCGATGACGTCGACCTGGAAGTCACACGTGGCGGATTGCTTCACGTCGTAGGTCCCAGCGGAGCGGGTAAGAGCACCCTCGTTCGCCTGATCAACCGCATGGACGAGGCCACCGCCGGCTCGATCGACGTACTCGGACAACCCATCTCGGCCTGGCCGGTTCGCGAATTGCGACAGCGCGTCGCGATGGCGTTTCAGGAATCCTCGCTGCTGGGGATGTCGGTCCGGCGAAACCTCCGCCTGCGATTCGATCTCTGCGGCGACACGCCATCCGACCTCGACGAACGCATCGGCGGCGTGCTCGATCTGGTCGGACTGGATGACGAGGTGCTCGAGCGCGACGCATCACAACTCTCGGTCGGCCAGAAGCAGCGTGTGGCGCTGGGGCGCGCGCTGATCGGCGAACCCGACGTGCTATTGCTCGACGAACCGACGTCGGGCCTGGACCCGCGCCTGGCCGAGCAGTTGCTCGACCGACTTGGCGAAATTCGCGAGTCGCGCGAGTTGACGATGGTGATGGTGACGCATCGGCTCGAGGAAGCGCGGCGGATGGGCGGCGAGCTGGCGGTGATCATCGACGGGCGGATCGAGGCATCGGGGACGGTGGAGGCAGTGATCGCACAGACGGCCAACGCGCGGGTACGCCAGTTTCTTCTGGGAGACGAAGATGCGACCGGTTGAGCCACTGGGACTGGTCGAGATCCTGCTGGTTCTGATTCCGATCGCCGTCGTGATCGCGCTGAGCCTTGCCTTGCGACTGGGCCAGGTACGGCGCGTGTCGATCGCGACGGCCCGGGCGGTGGTGCAGTTGCTGGCCGTGGGCCTGATCATCGGCTGGGTCTTCGAGCGCCACACCTGGTACTGGGTCGTCGGCCTGCTGCTGGTCATGACCTCGATCGCGGGCTTCACGGCCGCGGGGCGCATGGGTGGCAGCCGGCTGCGCCTGTCGTGGTTGATGAGCCTGATCCTCGGCGGAGTCACGGCGGTGGCGTTGATCTACTACACGCAGGTCGTGATCGGGGTCCGGGAGTGGGATTCTCGCTACTTGATCCCGTTGGGAGGCATGCTGCTGGGCAACGCGATGACGGCGGCGGCGCTGGCCGTCGAACGGGTCACGAGCGATCTGGCCCGCGAGCAGAAAGACGTCGAGGTCTACCTGTCGCTGGGGGCCTCGCCGTGGCAGGCGGCTCGCCCCGCGGTGCGCCGGGCCATCGGTGCGGCGCTGACCCCGACGATCAACGCCATGCTCGTCGTGGGCGTGGTCAAGCTGCCAGGCATGATGACCGGGCAGATGCTGGGCGGTTCGGCGCCGCTCCAGGCGGCCCTGTACCAGTTGCTGATCCTCAGCGGCATCCTGTTCTGTGACAGCATGGCGGCCACGCTCAGCGCGGGGTTGCTCTACCGGCGGCTGTTCACCGGGGCGTGGCAACTGGACCGGGCGGAACTGCGCCGGCTGGGCGGACCGGCCGGCTGACCTTCACCAGCCAGCGGACCGCAACCAGCGCACGGTGCGATGCAGGTCGACCTGTGCGGCGGCATCGACCAGATAGTTCAGCGTCGCCTCACGCGTGTCGTCGATGTCGACACCGCTCTTGAAGACGTGGTCGAGCCGAAAGTAACGATCTCCCAGCAACTGACGGCACTGGAAATCCGCCACGCCCATCACGCCGCTGATCATCATCGAGATCAGGGGACGCGCCCACTGGCCCCAACCCCAGTCCACCTTGCGGCTGCGGATGAACTTCGGTTCGGTGCCGGATCCTATCGACAGCACGACCAGCTCATCGAGCGACCTGCCGGCCGCGCGGCCGTCGAGCGCCTGGGCCACGGCGGCCATGCTCGGGTTGTTGGCCACGACACCGCCGTCCACGTAGCCCTGGTGGGCCGGGAAGTAGGTCGGCGCGGCGGTGGTACGCAGTGCGACGTCGACCACCGGCTCATCCCTGTCGGAATCACGGCCGGGATAGTTGTGGAAGAACTTGGGCTTCCAGGCCCGGGGGCGGCTGCGAGTTTCGGGTGCATCGAGGTCGAAGGCCGGGATGAGCACTCGCTTGTCGAGCTGGCCGAGCGTGCGATCGCCGAAGTGTTTCGACAGTTCGCGTTTCAGCCCCTTGTTCGAGTAGTCGGCTCCGACCGCCTTCCCCAGGTCGATCAGATCGTCCCAGAAACTGTCATCGAAGATGGTGCTCGCGCGGTCGCGGTAAAGCGCTGCGATCTGTGCGGGAGTCTTGCCGTCGGCCAAGGCCAGCGCGACGATCCCTCCGGTCGAGGTTCCGGCGATCAGGTCGACGTTTTCGATCAGCGAAGGGAAGGCCTTCAGCAGTCGATCGAGCAGCGTGGCCGAGAACAGTCCCTTGATCCCACCGCCGTCGATGCTGAGGATCCGATACATCACTCTCGAAGCATCGTCAGGATCATCTTGAAGCGCGCGGTGGCCTTGACGGCGTGGGGGACGTTGCCAGGCATCATGATCATCTCGCCGGCGCTCACGACGTGCGGGGTGCCTCCGACCGTGATCTCGGCCTCGCCATCGAATACCTGCACCAGAGCGTCATGCGGCACGGTGTGCTCGCTGAGCGCCTGGTCCTGATCGAACGCAAAGACCGTGACGGTGCCTTTGTCCTTCTTGACCAGTGTGCGGCTGACGACCGCGCCGTCCTGATAGTCCACCAAGTCTGCGACGGGGTTGGCCCCCTCGCCAAGTTGGCTCTCGCTCATCGATTTGCCTCCGGGGTCAGAAGGGGTCAGGTCTTGAATCGTGCATTCTCATAAAATTGAAAATGGGGACATTCCCGATTTCCTGATTGCGGGACAGATCGTCGATCAAACCCCGAGGCTCAAGAAATCGGGAATGTCCCCATTTTCAATTTTATAAGAATGCACGATTCAAGACCTGACCCTCTTCCTAACGGTACCCGAAGAGCATGGCGTAGACGATCAGTCCGATCAAGGTCAATCCGACCGCCAGCGCGATGAAGCCGAAGATCTTGAAGCCCTTTTCGACACTCTCGGGCACCGGGTCGAACAGGTGCTCCTCGAGCGTGCCGTTCTTCACGTGCTCTTCGTACTCGGCCGGCTTGTCGTACTTCAGCTCGTCCACCGTCACGCGTCCGGTGAAGATCACCGGGTCCATGGGGAACTTGTCGGGTCGGAAGTGCGTGTTGAAGAAGTGGATCGTGAAGATGAAGCCGACGGCGAGCAACGCCTCGTCACTGTGGATGATCGTGGCCACGTTGACCGACCAGCCGGGCAGGATGTAAGTGAAGAACTCGGGGAACCACAGCACCAATCCCGTGCTGCCGATGATGAAGACGCCCCAGAAGACGGCGAAGTAGTCGAACTTTTCCCAGTAGGTGTAGCGTCCGTACTTCGGCCGCGGGCCGATGCCGAAGAACCAGCGGATCGACTGGGTGACCTGCTTGAGGTCGGTCAGCGTGAACATCATCGTGTCCGCGCCGGTCAACATCCCCAGCCAGGTCTTCTTCTTCGCGCGCTTCTTGCGCAGCACGTCCCAGATATGCAGGCCGAAGATGATGAACAGCGCGATCCCGCCTATGCGGTGCAGGACGCCCATCGTGTGGAATCCACCGAGGAGGTTCGTCACGAACTGCGCCCAGCCCATGTAGGAGAACTTCAGCGACATGCCGGTCAGCGCCAGCACGAAGAAGCTGAGCAGCATGATCAGGTGCATCGTGCGCTGGAACTTGGTGAAGCGCCGGTAGAGCTTGCCGCCCTTCTTGTGAGCCAGCGCCTTGTGCTCGGCCCACTCTTCCTTGGTCAGCCACAACCGGATCAGCCAGGCGAAGGTGTGCAGCAGCGCGAAGGTCAACGTCCCCACCAGCAGGATCGTCATGAACCAGAAGGAGTAGAACAGCCACGGGTACTTGTCCTGGTCGTGGTGCGTGGCGTGGGTCAGGTAGCCGGCGAAGCGACGGTGCGAACCGGCGTGACAGCTACCGCAGGTCTCGACGACGTTATCTCGGCTGAGCGTGGAACCGGCTTCGGTGATGGGCAGGATGTCGTGCGTGCCGTGGCAGTCGTAGCACTTGGCCGCAGCCTCGCCACCGAGTCGCGAGACCTTGCCGTGGAAGGTGTCGAAGAAGGTCTCGGCCTCGGTCTCGTGACAGCGTCCACACTCTTCCATCATGCGCGTGCGGAATCCGGGCTGGTCGTGGCGCGAGATGGTGTGGGAGGTGTGACAGTCCTCGCAGGTCGGAAGCGCTCGACCCTCGGACGCCTCACCGGTGGCGTGGATGCTCGTCCTGAACGTTTCCTCGATGCCGTGGTGACAGGTTCCGCAGGTCCCGGCGATGTTGTCTTTGTTGACGGTCGAACGCGAGTCGTCGGCCGGCAATTCGCCGTGCGAGCTATGGCAGTTGGTGCAGGTCGCCGTGACGACGAGTCCGCTTTGCATCAGTCCGCGACCGTGGATGCTGTCGAGATAGCTCTCGACGATCGGCAGGTCGTTCTCGATGCGCACGGCGGCCTGTTCGCCCGTGCGGTGGCATTGGGCACACAGCACCGGTACGTTGCGCGCGAAGGTCGGCGAAGTGGGCAAGGTCTTGGGAAGCGTGTAGTGATTGTCGTGACAGTCGAGGCACCACGGCGCTTCGGGGTCGCCCTCGGCGTGCATCGCGCCGTGACTGCTCATGTTGTACTGCTCGACCTGACCGGCGTGGCAGACGCTGCAGTCGACCGGTGAGCTGATCGTCTCGCACGATCGTACCTCGGACGGGGCGACGTCGGTATGGCACTGTGCACAGGCGGTGTTCGCGTGGGCCCCGAGTGCCATCGCCTCCGGATCGACGTGAAGCGACACGGTCTCGCCGTCGCGCTCCATCTTCAGTTCGGGATCCTCGTGGCAACGCAGGCAGTCCTGGTTGGCCATCCCGGCCGGGTAGAAGACGTTGCGGATCTTGTGCGGCGAGTGGCAGTCCACACACGAAGGGATCTTGCCGGGCTCTTTCTCCCACAGCTGACCGTCGATCACCTGGCGGTGCACCTGTTCGATCCGTGCGTGGCACTGGGTGCAGGTCTCGGTGATCTTGTCGTGATGGATGCTCGAGTTCGGATCGGTGTGGGGCAGGATGTCGTGGGAAGTGTGGCAGGAGGTGCAGACCGCGGTGACGCTGAGACCCTGACGGAACAGGCCCTCGCCGTGGATGGACTGCGAGTAGTTGGCCAGGATGTTGTCCTGGTGGATCTCGTGCGTGCGCGAAACCTCGGCCCCTTCGCGATGGCACTTGCCGCACAGCAGCGGGATGTTCATCACGGTCGTGGACGACCGGGGGTCATGGCTGGGCAGGATCTCGTGCTTGGTGTGGCAGTCGTCGCAGGTCGGCGCCATCTCGTCGCCACGCGCCAGGGCCTTGCCGTGAAGGCTGTTCGCGTGGGCCTCGGTCTCGGAATCGTGGCACATCGAACATTCGACCGGCTCGGTGTCGTCCTCGTGGGGCAATTCGACCCCGTCGAGGTCCATGTGGCAGAGGATGCACTCCATCTCGCCGTGGGCCGACCGGGCGTAGGCCTGAGGGTCGACGTAGATCGAGATTTCCTTCCCGCCGCGCTCGCCGGTCATGTCCGGATCTTCGTGGCACATCATGCAGTCTTCGTTCGCCTGGGCCTGGACGGCCGGGCCGAAAAGAGCGAGAAAAAGCACGACTGCGCCCATCAGAACGAGGGGGCGGCGATCAATCCGAGGCTTGTACTGGTTCATCACGGTCCAGTTTTTTCCGCGGTGGAAAAGAAGAGTCAAAAAGGGTGATTCTTCTGCCATTTGGAGGCCCCAAAACACCCTTAATGGCCTGTTGCTTGCTCCTCAATCTGTGTCGGGTTCCGTACGGCTGTTGAAGATCTCTACATGAACCCTCGGAACGAACACAGGAAAAGAGCACGAAAGATGCCAGCTTCGAAGACACTTCCCTCCCGGACACGTCGTGCGCCGCGTCCATCGTCCAGAAATGGGGCATTCTTGCCCGTTGTGTTTCTCAGCACCCTGGCGGTCCTCTGGATCGTGACGCCGACGTACGCCGAGGATATGGCGTGCTCCGACTGTCACGACGACCAACCGGGCAGCGAGGCCTTCGCAGAGAGCGTTCACGGCTTCTTGGAGTGCGCGGATTGCCACATCGAAACCGCTGAAATCCCGCACCCGGACGAGATGGAGCCGGTCGATTGCTCGATGTGCCATGACGATGTTGCCGAGGAATACCTCTCGAGCATTCACGGGCAAGCCCGAGCCCACGGAGAGACCGACGCGCCGAGTTGCGCGACCTGCCACGGCGACATTCACTTACTAGTGCCCTCTTCGGATCCTCAATCTCCAGTTAACGACCTGCGTTTGCCGGAGACTTGTGGTACCTGCCATTCCGATCCGGAGATGGTGCAGAAGTACGGAATCCCGGTGGCCAAGCCGATCGAGGCCTACCACGACAGTGTTCACTTCCGCATGTGCGAGGAAGGCGAGCACGCGGCAAGCTGCAACGACTGTCACGGGACCCATGCGCTGTACGCCGCGAACGATCCGAGATCGAAGGTCTTCCACACCAACGTTCCGGACACCTGCGGCGATTGCCATGCCGAGGTCACCGAGGCCTTCCAGAAGAGCGTACACGGGATCGCCGCGCAGCACGGCGCGCGCGAGGCCCCGGTCTGCACGGACTGCCACGGCGAGCATCGGATCATTGCGCCCGACATCGAAACCTCGCCGGTCTTCGCATCCAACATTCCGAAGATGACCTGCGGTCGCTGCCACGGTGATCTGCGCCTGGCGGACAAGTACGACATCGACTCGGGTTCGGTGCCGGCCTACGAGGACAGCTTCCACGGACTGGCCACCCGCTCGGGCAGCGTCACGGTCGCCAACTGCAGCTCATGCCACGGCGTCCACGACATCCTGCCCTCGTGGCACCCTGCGTCGCACATCCACAAGGATCACCTGGCCGAGACCTGCGGCACCTGTCATCCCGGTGCCGGCGACCGTTTCGCGATCGGCACGGTGCACAAGCTGTCCACGGATGAAGAGTTTGCCGCGGTCTACTGGATTCGCTGGATCTACCTGTGGCTGATCTGGGGCACGATCGGCGGGATGTTGATCCACAACGGATTGGACTTCTATCGCAAGTTCAAGAATCCGCTTCCCCGCCCGCCCGCGGACGCAAGACCGACGCGGATACGGATGCTCCTGGGCTTCCGCATCGCACACGTTAGCCTGATGATCAGCTTCTTCGTCCTGGTCTGGACGGGGTTCGCCCTGAAGTACCCGGAAAGCTGGTGGGCCGCGCCGCTGCTGGTTTTCGAAAGCACGTTCGGTTTCCGCGGGTGGCTTCACAGGGCAGCGGCGATCGTGATGATCGGCGCCTTCGTCTGGCACCTGATCCACGTGATGATCGACCGGCGCGCCCGGGGCTGCATCATGAAGATGCTGCCGACGATGCACGACGTGACCGAGTTCCGCCAGCGCGTGCAGTGGATGCTGGGATTCCGCAAGGAGCCTCCGAAGTGTCCCACGCTCGGTTACCCCGAGAAGATGGAGTACATCGCCCTGATGTGGGGCACGGTCGTGATGGTCGTCACTGGCTTTGCTCTGTGGTTCGAGAACTGGACGCTGCGGGTCTTCCCGTCATGGATCGGGGACGTGGCCACGGTGATCCACTTCTACGAAGCGATCCTGGCCACGCTGGCGATCATCGTCTGGCACTTCTACTTCGTCATCTTCGATCCGGTGATCTATCCGATGGACACGGCGTGGATCAACGGCAAGGAAGTACCGGCTCGAACGATGGAGCGCGAAGAGGATCCGGAGTCTCAGCCTCCTCTGGCTCCGAGTACTCCCAAGGCCACGACCTCGGCGGACTCGTCGATGGGTCAGACGAAGCAGCCCGCTGCGGGGTAACGAGCTCGTCTTAGGCCCCCTAGCGGTCGAGATGTACGAGTTCCTCGATCAGGGGCAGGACAACAGACGGGTTCTTGAGGTCGACGTGGCCCACCTGCACGTCCGCGATGATCTCTTCCGAGAACTTCTCACCGAGCGCATCGTCGCTGATGTGCCGCGCCAGGGCGCAGTCCGAATCGGCGGAATCGTCGGTGGCGAAGACGCAGCGCAGGTGGCGCGTCCGCTCCGAGGCCGCCCGAAAGAGTTCGAAGAAACTGTCGTCGGTCATCGACTCGACGTAGGTTCGGGCGAACTCGCGGAGGGCTGCGGTATCGGTCTGGAACTTGCCAAAAGCTCGGACCAGGTAGTCGTGGATGATCAGCCATTCCGCCAGGCTCTCGGCATAGCCCGACATGGTGCGAATCGTGCTGAAGGTGTCGGCCGGATCCCCCGTCATGTGCGAGTAGGGGCCGCTCATACGGCCCTCGCCCGGCAGGACCGCGGGTCCGAGAAGCACCACGCCGTCCGCGTCGAGGCGTTCACCGAGCGGTGAAGCCACGACGCGCAGGATCTGGTCGGCGCCGGACGAGTGCCCGATCAGCACCAGCTTTCGCGGGGCGATGCTGCGATGGATCTCCTCGATCAGGAAACCGGCGAGGAGATTATGATCGGCGTAGGAAAGCGGTGGCCGCGATCGAGCGGCCGGCCCGAAACCATAGAGCGTCAGGGAAACCGCCCGGTACGGCGTTCGCCGCAGGACCTCCTCGAAATCGCGCTGGTCGGCGCCGATTCCGTGCAGGCAGATGACGAGTAGATCGGAACGGCGCTCGTTGTCGAGGTAGGTCATGGAGTCACCGACCATGCGCGGGATCCGAGTGGACAACTGCCGCACGTGTTCGGTCGTGATCGTCATCTCGTGTTCCACGGGCGAGTCGGGTTCCGCCGACTGGACCGGGGAAAAGTCCGAGTCCACCGTCAGGATCCCCGCACGGATATCCTCGAGTTCGTTGTAGACGTCTCGTACGGTTTGCATCCGGCGGTCGGCTTTCTTTTCCAGGCAGCGGCGGATCACACGGGCCAGGTCCGCGGGCAAATCGGGGCGCAACTCCCGCAGCGAAACCGGGTCGTCCCGCAGGATGGCCGAACTGACGCCGACGACACTGTCAGCCACGAACGGTCGGCTTCCGGTCGCCAGCTCGTAGAGCATGATGCCGAGCGAGAACACGTCGGCGCGCCCATCGACGGTGCGTCCCTCCAGTTGTTCGGGCGCCATGTAGCTGACGGTTCCCATGACCGTCCCGGCGGACGTCAACGTGTCCACCGTTGCATCCGCATCCGCACCCGACGGTGTCTGTCGCATGGCCGCCAGACCGAAGTCGAGAACCTGAATCCGTCCTGAGGCATGCCACATGACGTTCGCGGGTTTCAGGTCACGATGGATCACGCCTCGGGCGTGGGCGAAGGAGATCGCCTCGGCGAGAGGAATCGCGATCTCGAGCAGGCGGTCGAGGGCCAGGCCCTGCTCGGCGACGTCGGCCTCGATCGTGCCGCCGGGGATGAGTTCCATGGCCATGAACTGCACCCCGCCCTCGTCGTGGAATCCATAGACGGTCGCGATGTTGGGATGCTCCAGAGAGGCGAGCACCTTGGCTTCCCGTTCGAATCGGCGAGCACGCTGCGGGTCGTCGGATCCGGTCGTGGACAACACCTTGAGTGCCACGTCGCGATCGAGTCGCTGGTCGCGCGCGCGGTACACCTCGCCCATCCCGCCCTTGCCGATCAACTCGGTGACCCTGTAGTGAGCGAGGGTTTTTCCGATCACGGTTTCGCTCCTGGGAGTCGAAGACAAGCGACTGCGTCTCAGGGCTCGATGATGATCTTCAGAGCGTCGGTCGCTTCTTGCATGAGGTCGAAGCCCTGCTGGGTCTGTTCGAGGGGTAGGCGGTGGGTGACCATGCCGGCCAAGTCGACCCTCTTGTTGGCGATCAGGTCGAGGGCAGCTTGCATGTCGGCCGGTGGGCCCGCGTAGGAATGAACGATGGAGATGCCTCGCTTCCACAGATCGTGGGCCGGGTAGTCGAGGGTCTCTTCGGGTAAGAGCGGGGCAAAGAAGAGCACGCTTCCACCCAGGTCGACGATCTCGAGGGCCTGCTCCAGGGCGCTTCTCGCGGCGGCGCAGACCAGCACGCGGTCGACGTGGTGGCCTCCGTTGGCCTCGACAATCTTTTCCACGATGTTCGGCGCGTCCGCTTTCAACGCCACGTCCGCTCCGAACTTCATCGCGAGCTGAAGTTTCGGATCGCTGATGTCGGTGGCGATGATGCGCCCGGCCCCGGTGGCCCTCGCCAGCTGGATCTGCAGGATGCCGGAAACTCCGCTTCCGAGTACCGCAACGCTGTCCCCGGGACGAACGCCGGTCAGGCGCTGCCCCCGGATCACACAGGCCAGCGGCTCGACGAACGAGCCCTCGTCGAAGGTCACGTGGTCGGGCAGGTGGAAGGTCCCGCGCTCGACATTGATCGCGGGCAGCCTGACGAACTCCGCGAAGCCGCCGGGGTCGAAGCTGGTGGAATGCAGCGTGGGGCAGACGCTGTGCCGGTCGGTCAGGCAGTAGCGGCAGCGGTTGCAGGGAACGTGATGCGTGGTGACGATGCGCTCGCCGACGGCGAAGGCCTCGACGCCCTCGCCGACCTCTTCGACTGTGCCCGCGACCTCGTGACCCAGGACGATGGGCGCCTTGGGCTTTCGGTACCACTCCATCAGGTCCGAACCGCAGATGCCGCTCGATCGAATGCGCATCAACAGTTCGCCGGGCCCGATGGCAGGGCGCGGGCGTTCGTCGGGGCGGACGTCGCTGTTGCTGTAGTAGACCGCTACGCGCACGGGTCTAACCCTTTTCGGTCTCGTAGATCTCGATCGCCTGCTTGACGTCGAGGTTTTCCTGCACGACACCGCGAACGGCCTTGATCATGCCGACGGGGCAGTCGGACTGGAAGATGTTGCGACCCATGTCGACGCCCGAGGCGCCGGCCGAAATGGCGTTGTACGCCAGCTGGATCGCTTCGCGTTCGGGGATCTTCTTGCCGCCGGCGATGACGATGGGCACGGGCGTGTTGCGGACCACCTCTTCGAAGCCATCGCAGTAGTAGGTCTTGACGAAGTGGGCGCCGATCTCGGCGCAGATGCGGCAGGCCAGGCCGAGGTAGCGCGCGTCGCGAGTCATCTCCTTACCCACCGCGGTGACGGCGAGCACGGGGATGCCGTACTGGTGGCCGTAGTCGACCAGCTTGGCCAGGTTGAGCAGCGTCGTGCGCTCGCCCTCGCTACCGACGAAGACGGACAGCGTGATCGCCGCGGCGTTCAGGCGGATCGCATCCTCGATGGCCACGGTCAACCCCTCGCCGGACAGTTCGCGCAGGATGCTCGTTCCGCCGGAGACGCGCAGCACGATCGGCGCGTCGGAGGTGGGCGGGATGCACTGGCGCAGGACGCCACGCGTCAGCATCAACGAGTCAGCGTACGGTAACAGCGGCTCGACGGTCTCTCCCGGCGACTCGAGGCCCGAGGTGGGCCCCAGGAAGTAGCCGTGGTCGATCGCCAGCATGACGGTGCGGCCGGTCTTCGGATTCAGGATCCGACCGAGACGGTTCTTCATTCCCCAATCCATGGCAGATGACTCCTGTGCGTGCTTGTCGTGTTCGATGTTCTGTCGTCGATTCACCAGGGGTGAGACCAGCTCGTTCCCAGGCCCGGCCCGTAGAGTATCGCGTTGACCAGCATCCTGCGCGTGCCGAGCGTCCAGCCGCGGAACTCGGGCTCGTTGAGGAACAGGATGACCTGGCCGCGGCCCTTGCCCTCGCGTGTCGCGTAGGCGGTGTTGGCCAGTCGCCCGGCGGCTTCGGGCCATAGCAATCCACCCAGGTGTATCCGTTCGACGTCGGCGAAGCGGGCGGCAACCTGGACGGGAGGCTGGGCCACGAGTGTATCGCGCGAGCGGATCAATGCCGGGAGCGATTCGAGCAGTCCCCAGGCCAACCACACGTTGTCGTCGGTTTCGACCTTCAGGAAGACTCCGCGTGGGGAAAACTGCCTCAGGCGGCCGTCGGCCTTCTGCAGGTCCTCCTTCTTGGCCTTGCCCTGGCCCGGCGAGAGGAAGGGCTTGACCCAGTCGGCGAGATCGACGGGTTTGATGGCCACCGCCGTCCCTTGCTCGTGACCCTCGGCGAAAGGCTTCGCGCCCGGGCCGAGGATCGGGGCCACGTCATACGGCGACGTGGCATCGGTGGATGCATCTTCGGTGGACGCGTCATCCGCGCGCAGGCCCACGGCACGGAACGAGCCACCCCGATCGACCATTTCGGCGCTCGGGCCGAGTACGACGGGAGGGAACTTCTCGATCGCCTGGCGTCGCAAACGAGTCTGCGTGAGTCCGGTGTCGACGTCGGCCAAAAAGTCGGCGCCCGAACCGGTGCCGATTGCCGTGCCTCCGGCCTCGATCCAGCGCTTCAGCTTCTCGACGCCCTGCTCGCCGATCACGCTGCGGTACGAGCTCGCGCCGCGACCGGCCGACGGGAAGATCAAGACGTTGTAGCGGGAAAGGTCGAACCTACCGAAGCGACCGAGGTCGAGCGCGTTGAAACGCAGGCCCAGGTCCTGGTCCAGCAAGTGCCACAGCGCGCCGTACGACGTCGGCGAGACGGGCCAGCCCGTCATCATTCCGACCTTCGGCGGGATCAGCGGCTTGAACCGGCGACCGCCGAGGTCGGGCCCGACCTCGGCCTTGGCCGTGGAGATCGCCGTGACCGTCACGTTGTGGCGTTCGGCGACCTCGCCCAGCTGCGCTTCGAGATCCTCCGGGTTGTTCTCGCCGATGATCAGCAGGGTGCTGGTCGGATACTCGCGGCCGTCGACCTTGAACGGTTGCTCGGCCACGTGGGGCCGGATGCCGCGCTGGAGCAGGTCGGCCAGCATCGGGAGCGAGCGATCGGAGATGCCGTCGGCGACGAAGCCGAACGCATCGGGCTTCGGCTCGACGCTGCCGCTGGCCTCGGGCACCTGGGCGGCGACCCACTCGCCCGCGGGTCTGGTCTTGGTCCAGTACGCCTCGACGTTGTAGGCCAGCGGGAGCGACCAGGCCGTCACCTCGTACAGGCGCGATCCCTTGCCGCGCTCGATGTACTCGCGCTCCTCGACCAGGAATCCACTTTCCATCGGGATGTGCGGGTCGAGAAGCTGACGCACCAGCGGGCCGGCCGGTTGGTCGAGCGGAACGAGGTAGACGTCATCGGGCAGGTCGGCAGCGTTCACGCTTTGCCCGGTGCGCGAGTCGATCAGCCCGGAGAGCTTTGACTTGCCTCCGTCGTTCTGCAGCACCTCGATACTCTCGCGCTGGAGCAGGTCGACGAGGTGATCGGTGCGTTCGGGGTGACGGCCGCGCGGGAGAACCCACGCCGCCGGCCATTCCTTCCCGGCGCGCGCCATCGCGGCCTTGCGATCCTGGACGTAGTCGATCAAGACCTCGGTGCGGTTGTCGGCCAGCGTGGTCAGGTTGGCGATCGAACTGGTGGCCTGGTGGTGCACCGCTTGCGGGTAGGTCCTCAGGCGGCCGTCGCGAGTCTTGACCAGCGTGCCCTCGGTACCGGACATCTCGTAGAGGATTCCCACGGCGCCGAGGTAAGAGGACCACGACGATCCGTAGCCCGGGAAGAACTCCTCGTTCCACTCGCGGGTGTAGTAGGGATAGCCGTACTGGTCGAGCGCGCGCGCCTGATCGGCGGCGAACCGGTCGGCCCAGTCGAGGTTCGTCGGCGGCAGGTACGGGTTGAACGGATGGCGCGGCGGCGAGAACAGGTAGGTGTCGTGCGAGCCCATCTCGTGGCTGTCGACGACCAGTTGCGGGTGCCACGAGGCGATCACCTCGGCGCGGCGGCTTTCGGGCTGGACCATGCTGAACCAGTCTCGGTTGAGATCGAACAGGTAGTGATTGCCGCGCCCCCAGGGCCAGACCGTGGTGTGCGACAGGTCGTCGGTGTCGGGGTTGGGCACCTTGTGGGCGAACGACGAGGTCTGCGCGATGAAGCGGTCGCGGCCGTCGGGGTTTTCCATCGGGTCGATCAGGATCAGCAGTTCCTTCCGCAGCCTGGCGCTGAGATCGTCGGTACCGGCGACGAGGCGGTAGGCCACGCTGACGGCGGCGTCACTGCTGCTGAGTTCGTCGCCGTGGATGCCGTAGGCGATCCAGGCCACGGCCTTGCCGTCGCCGACCGTCGAGGATTCGCTCGCGCGCGGGTCGACGGCCTTGACGTGTGAGGCCTTGAACGACTCGAGATCGCGGATGGTGGCCTCGTCGCTGACGGCGAAGTAGACCAGTTCGCGTCCTTCGTGGCTGCGAGAGTATTCCTGGATCGTCGCGCGTGGAGAGG
>Ga0316198_10000892_pt1 | contig 16674 bp, 12 predicted proteins | sample OudBieAanoxic_MG_FD_204935 | JGI IMG/M metagenome (GOLD analysis project Ga0316198, IMG submission 204935) | Coastal sediment microbial communities from Oude Bieten Haven, Netherlands - site A anoxic | ecosystem: Environmental > Aquatic > Marine > Coastal > Sediment | place: Netherlands...
CCCCAGACGCGGACCTCCACGTTGTCGTCTTCGCTCAGTCCGTCCGGCGTGCTCGTGTGAGGAACGTTCGGAAGGTTCAACAAAATGACTTCGAGCTCGGTCTCCACCTCGGCTTGCCGGGACTCGCTCGATTTGATCTGGTCACCCAGGCTTCGGAGCTGCTCGCGCTTGGCCTGAAACTCATCGGACTGCTTATCGGCCACCTTTGCCATCGCCTGGCTGGCTTCGTTCCGCTCCTGCCGCAGGGCTTCGACCCCCGTGATGACAGAGCTCCGCTCTTCGGCCAGGGACCCGAGCCGATCGAGCAGCTCGGCATCCGCAAAACCGCGTCGAGTCAGGCCCGCCTTCACTTCAGGCAAATTCTCGTTCACATGGCGCAGGTCCAGCATGGGAGCGGGTCTACAACAGGAGGCCCAGGAGCACCAGTCGCGTACTTCTTTGCGCCGCGTGCAAAACCTCCTAGATTGAGACGGTGAGCGAGACGGGCATGGTCCGCCGGTTGGGGGTGATCGGCGACATTCACTGCGAGTCCGAAACGCTCGAGCTTGCGCTCGATGCCTTGGACCGGATGGACGTCGAGGCGGTTCTCTGTGTCGGTGACTTGGTCGACGGGCCCGGCGACGCGGACGCGGCTCTCGGTATTCTCGAAGCGCGCGCCGTACAATGTGTCGCCGGCAACCACGAACGATGGTTCCTCGCCGCAGAGCAGCGGTCGCTTGAGAACGCTACGCAAGCGATCAGCGATGCGTCTCGCAGGTTCATCGAGGCGCTTCCTCGAACTCGAAGCTACGCTACGCCGAATGGCAACGCCCTTCTCTGCCACGGAGTCGGTGAAGACGACGAAGCCTGGCTCCTCCCGGACACCCGAGGCTATGCCCTCCAAGATATCCCTGCCCTGCGCGAGCTGATGCTCGACGAAGAGATTCAGTTCATGATCGGCGGCCACACGCACGAACGAATGGTACGCGTGTTCCCAGGGCTCACTGTCATCAACGCCGGTACCATTCACCGAAAGAACGAGCAGTCGTTCACGGTCGTAGACTTCGAAGCCATGCGGGTTTCGGCCTACTCAGCCGCCAAGGAGACCGCGGGCCAGCTAGTCGAAGAAGTCGAGCTACCGATGCCAGGACCGGTCGAGTAGACTGGCGTCGCGGGGCCGTGTCGCGTGCCCCCGCGCCCCGGTTGTTCCTAGCGCGCTTGCCGCCAGAGCTCCGCCAGCGACGGCATCGTGCCGGTCAGCAGGAAGCCCACGCGAAACAGACGCGCGCCGATCCGAATCGACAGCCAGGTCGAGATCAGCAGGACGAGCATCGAGCCGCCGACCTCCCACCAGGCGATGCCCGAGGGGTCCACGGCGAGCCGGACGATGACGGTCAGCGGCGACGTGAACGGAATCCAAGTCATCACCTGGCCGAGAATACCGTTGGGCTCCTCGAGTAAGATCACCGGAACCATCAAGGGCAGGATCGCGAGCATGGCCCAGCCCATGGTGAGCTTCTGGCTTTCGGCAGCGTTGGCGCCGAGCGCGGCCGTAGCGAGCATCAGGCTTCCGAGGAACAAGTAGCCGAGGACGAAGAAGACCGGCGCCAGGGCCAGGGCTCCCCAGGGGATCGACACGACGCCAGCAAGCGCGGCCGAAGCCGAAACCGCCACGAAAACGACCATCGACGACCAGGCCGCGAACTGCACGAGTCCTGCAGCGCCGAGGCCGAAGAGCTTGCCGGCGAGAATCTCTTCGGGCGTCACCGAGGACAGTAGGACTTCGACAATCTTACTCTCCTTGTCGGTCGACACCGTTTGCACGAGGTAGCCCGAAGCGCTGAGCAGGGCCGTCAGCAGCAGTATTCCCAGGAAGAGCGGAATGCTCGTGCGCACGAGGAGGTCGAGGGCCTCATCCACGTCGACCACTTCATCGCCGTCTGGGCCGAGCCGGCTACGCAGAAAGAATGCCGGTGAAAGCACACGCTCCTTCACGTCACCGTCGAGACGCCCTTGGACGAGAGACTTTCGCAATAGTTTGCGAAGCAATGGCTCGATCGAGGTGCCGCGCATGCTCAGAAGCGGTGTCTTCTCGGACTCGACGGCGCGCACCTGGCCGTTTGCGAGATAGTCCTGCTCGATGACGTACATGGCGCGAAGGCGACCTGATCCGAGCTCTTTGCTCGCCTCCTCGCGACTTTCGTAGAGCAGCACTTCATCGGCGCCTTCGTTGGCCTTCCACCGCAGCTCGCCGTCCTGGGTTTCGAACAACGAACGATCGAGGACCTTCGCCTCGTCTATGAGACCGAATTGCGAGCTCTCTTCAGCGCGCTGAGAGAAGAAGTACGTTTGCAGGCCGATGACGATTCCGGAAATCGCGGCTAGGAAGAGCGGCAAGCCGAAGGTCGCCAACAAGTACGACCAACGTTTGACGACCGATAGAAGCTCGAAGCGCGCCACTGCTGCAATCCGTCTGATGCGCATGGCTCAGTGCTCCCCGCTCACTAGATGGACGAAGATCTCGTCCATGCGCGCGACCAGCGGCTCGTAGCGATCGACCAGGACGCCGTTTCGGACGAGCTCGTTCAGATACCCCGACGCAGTGGCGCTCGCAGGCAGCTCGACACGCCAGCCACCGGCCTTGTGCTGCGTGGCCTCTACGCCGAGTGCAAGCAGGTCCATCTCGGTCCAGACGATCACCTCGTGCGGCGAATAGCGCCTGCGAATCTCATCGAGGCGACCGTACACTACCAACTTGCCACGATGAATGAGCGCAACCCGATCGCAGAGGGCTTCGACTTGGTGCATCATGTGGGTGGACAAGACGGTGGTTCGTCCACTGCGCCGACGCTCTTCGATCAGTTCGGTGACGAGCGCGACGTTGACCGGGTCCAAGCCCGAAAACGGTTCGTCCAGAACACAGAGCTCCGGGTCGCTCATCAGGCAGGCAGCGATCTGAACCTTCTGCGTCATGCCTTTCGAAAGGCTTTCGACCCGCTGGTCAGCGACCCGACTCAGGCTCACCCGCTCGAGCCAATGGTCCGCCGCGGCGGCGGCCGCAGCCCGCTTCATGCCCTTGAGCCGCCCCAGGTACGTAAGAAGCTCGCGCACTTTCGCGCGACGATACACCCCGCGCTCCTCGGGGAGATAGGCTGTGCGGTCGAGCATGTGCGGGGTCGGCGCAGCACCGAAGAGCGAAACTTCACCTTCGTCGGGGCGAAGAATGTCGAGCCCAATACGGATGAGTGTCGTCTTGCCAGCACCGTTCGGACCGAGAAGGCCAAACACCTCCCCTTGCGCGACCTCGAGCGAGACCCCGTCGAGCGCACTGTGCTGCCCAAATCGCTTGGACACGCCGCGATAAGCAAGAACCCCCATGGGGACAGTGTATCGGCTGGGAGGCCGGGTGGGCCAATCCGTGACGGTGACCGCTGCCACCTGCGTTACCTCGCAAGCGCCGCGGTCAAGAGCTTCTTCGTGAGGGTGGAGATCCCAACCTTCGCGAGCTGATCCATGCTGAAGAGCCTTCGGTTTTCCGACTCCTCTGCGCTGGCGCCCCTGGCCCTGAACAGCTCGATCCGCATTCGCCGGTGCGTGAGAACGTGCTCGAGCCGTGCGGCCGGCTCCGGTTCCAATCTCGCCGAAATACCGGCATCCCGAAGCGCCGCGCGCGCGTCGCTCCCATCGGAGGCGTTTCGAACGACCATCGGCAAGCCCCACAATCCAGCGAATAGGTTCTGTTCACCACGCAGCAGCCAAACGAGCCGCCCTGGCCCGCGGCCGCGCATGGCCAGCACGGCGGTGAGCTCGACTTGCGTCGGTGCCTTGCGCGGACGTGGAACGGGGAGCGTGTCGACCTCGTCATTCGCATAGGCTTGGCAGTCCTCGGCAACGGGGCAAGACTCGCAGCGCGGTTGCTTGGGCGTGCAGACCGTCGCGCCGAGCTCCATCAGTGCCTGATTCAAGGCGCCAGGGCGCGCGCCAGCAACCAAACGCGCGGCTTGTTCCCAGAGACGCTTGCTCGTCACCGACGAGCCGACCGGCGTGTCGATTCGAAACAAGCGCGCCAGAACACGGGTCACGTTTCCATCAACGATCGGCTCTTCCTTTTCGAAGGCAATGCTGCCGATGGCACCCGCTGTGTAGCGACCCACGCCTGGGAGCGAGCGGCGCGCCTCAGCGTCTTCGGGAACCTCTCCTCCATACTGCGCGACCACTTCGCGGACCCCGGCCTGGAGCAAACGCGCACGCCGGTAGTAGCCCAGGCCGCTCCAATGCGAGAGCACCGTGTCTTCATCGGCCTCTGCCAAGGCCCTTGGGCTCGGAAAGCTGTCCAGGAAGCGCTCGTAGTATGGGATGACCGTCTCGACGCGCGTCTGTTGCAGCATGACCTCGGACACCCAGATCGCGTACGGGTCGCGTGTGTGGCGCCAGGGAAGGTCGCGGGCCGCGTGATCGTACCAGCCGAGCAGCTTCTGCCGAATCGCAGTCATCGAATGTGCTCGTGGAACAAGCGCTCCGGGTTCTCCAGCGTCTCGATTAGATCGTAGGCAAAGGCGGCGCCGACGTGTCCGTCGACGATGCGGTGATCGAGCGAAAGTGAAAGCAGCATGACCTTGCCAATCACGATTTCTCCATCGCGAACGATGGGCTTTTCCTTGATTCGGTGCACCCCGAGAATACCGAGCTCAGGATGGTTGAGGATGGGCGTCGCAAGCAGGCCTCCCTGCTTTCCAAGGGAGGTCACCGTGAAGGTCGAGCCTCGTAGATCCCCGGCTGCGATCGTTCCGTCTCTTGCCGAACGCGTAAGGTTCTCGATGCGACTTGCGAGCTCTAAGAGCGAAAGCCGGTCTGCGTTCTTGACCACCGGGACCATGAGTCCGGCCTCCGTCGCGGTCGCGATGCCAATGTTGTAGTACTTCTTGTAGACCAGCTCCTGGCTCTGCTCATCGACTGCGGCGTTCAAGATGGGATGCTTGGGCAGCGTGTCGGCGACTGCTTTGACGATGAAGGGCAGGATGGTGAGTGGGATCCCTTGGCGCTCGGCATCCGGCAAGAGCCGCTGCCGGAACTCGACGAGACGCGACGCATCGCACTCCTCTACAAAGGTGAAGTGCGCCGCTGTCATTTTGGAGCGGTGCATCCGCTCGGCGATCGTCCGTCTCATCCCGACGATCGGTTCTCGCTCTTCGAGCGTGCCAAGCGCCTGGTCGCCAGTCGCCGCCGCAACGACGTCCGCCTCGCTCACTCGCTCGTCCGCAGCACCAGGACGAACCCGTCGAAGATCGACCCCCAGCTCTTTGGCGAGACGCCGCGTCGCGGGGGTGGCCAAGGGCTTGGCCTGAAAGTACGTGGTCCCGGTACCCCGTTCCCGGGACCCCGGCCCCGGCCTCGATTCCCTCGCTCTGGTCTCGGAACCGGCGCCGGTCCCAAAAAGCCTCGCGCCCGGCACGCGATCCCGAATCTTCCCCACAGCGCTAGCCGCTGGTCTCGAAGATCGCCGCGCGCCCTCCTCGCTGGACGCGCCTGCGGACTCCAGTGTCAGGAGAACCTGCCCCACCTGGGCGACGGCGCCGACGTCGAAGCAGAGCCGCTCGACGCGTGCGTCGCAGGGCGCGCCTATCGTGACCGTCGCCTTGTCGGTCATGACTTCCACCATCGGCTCGTCCTCCACGACAGCGTCGCCCGCAGCCACGAACCATTGGACGATCTCGCCTTCGGTGACGCCCTCCCCGATGTCCGGAAGCTTGAAGTCCAGCCGTGCCATCGCTCAGTACCTGGCCGTTTCGAGTAGCGCAGGAACGATCCGGTGCGCCAGCGGAAGGTATTCGCGCTCGTGCGTCAAGGGGAAGGGTGTGTCCCAACCGGTCACCCGAACAGGCGGGGCTTCGAGGTGCAAGAACGCACGCTCGGTGATCAAGGCCACGAGCTCACTTCCAAAGCCGCAGGTCCGAGGCGCCTCGTGGACGATCACCAGGCGGCCCGTCTTCTTTACGCTCGACACGATCGTTTCGATGTCGAGGGGCCAGAGGGTTCTGAGATCGACCACTTCGACCTCGACCCCCTTTTTGGCGGCCTCTTCGGCTGCAGCAAACGCTTCGTACAGCATCGATCCCCAGGCCAGGCAGGTCACCTGCTCTCCAAGCCGAACGACCTTTGCCTCGCCGAGAGGCAGCGTGTACGGCGTGTCCGGAACGTCCATCTTCACCGCCCGGTACACGCGCTTCGGCTCGAAAAAGATGACGGGATCCTCGTCGCGAATCGCCTCGAGCAAAAGTCCCTTCGCATCGTAGGGATTCGAGGGGCAGACGACCTTCAGTCCCGGGGTATGGATGAACAAGGCCTCCGGCGATTGCGAATGATACTGGCCGCCGCGAATCCCGCCGCCGTATGGCGTCCGAACCACCATGGGCACGTGGAACTCTCCGGCCGTTCGATAGCGATATTTGGCAGCTTCGCTCACTAGCTGGTCGAAGCCCGGATAGATGAAGTCCGCGAACTGAATTTCCGACACCGGTCGCAGGCCGTGAAGCGCCATCCCAATGGCCGTTCCGAGGATCCCAGTTTCCGAAAGCGGCGTGTCGAGCACCCGATCGGCACCAAACTCCTCTCGCAAACCTTGAGTGACCCGAAAGACTCCCCCGAGCGATCCAATGTCCTCGCCGATGAGCAGAACGTTCTCGTCTTCTTGCAGCGCACCCCGAAGCGCACTGTTGATCGCCTGAACGAGATTCATCTGAGTCACCGCTAGTCCTCCTCGGCCTCGGCCCGGGGACCGCCAAGCGACTGCCCTTGCTGCTCGCGAAGATGCCAGGGCTGCTCGGCATACACGTCGGTGAACATGTCAGCGAGCTCGGGGGCTGGCTTCGCCTCGGCACGCCGAACGCAGTCCTTGACCTCGAGCTCACAGATCGTGCGCCAGTCGGTATCGAGCTCTTCGTTCCATGCACTGCGCTGCTCCAAGTGCTTGCGGAGCCGCGCAATGGGATCTGCTTCACGCCAGGCGTCGACTTCTGCCTCATTTCGGTAGATCCGGGGGTCATCCGAGGTCGAATGACCGCCAACACGATAGGTCAGGAGCTCGATGAACGTTGGTCCAGCGCCGTTGGCCGCGCGCTGTACGCCTTCACGTACGGCGTAGTGAACTGCAAGAACGTCGTTGCCATCGACCCGCGACGCCGTAATCCCGTAGCCAGCCGCCTTTTCAGCAATGGTGCGGGATGCTGTCTGCTGTGCGACAGGCAAGCTGATGGCATATCCGTTGTTTCGACAAAGAAAGAGCACCGGCGACTGATACACGCCAGCGAAATTCATCGCGGCGTGGAAGTCGTTGGAGCTCGTTGCTCCGTCGCCGAAGAAGACACCTACACATTCATCGAGGCCGCGCTTCTTGGCGGCCATGGCAACACCGACGGCGTGCGGTATCTGTGTGCCGATCGGCGCGCTCACCGCGAGGTAACGATGCGCACGGCTGAAGGTATGGTCCGGCATCTGTCGGCCATGCACCGGGTCGCCCACATTCCCGAACATGTGGTCGATGTACTGCTGCAAGGGGTAGCCACGCCAGAGCAGAGCGCCCACCTCCCGGTAGCAGGGGACAATCCAATCCCGATCGCGAAGAGCGGCAGCCGCGCCGATGATGGCGGCCTCTTCACCGAGCGAGCCGACGTGAAACGCGACACGCCCCTGCCGCTGAATCCTTTCGAGCCGGTCATCTACGATGCGGGTCCGAACCATCGCCTTGTAGAGCGCGACGAGATCGTCGATCGACAAGCCCGCGTCGAGCTTTTCGTCGAGGCTTCCGTCGTCCCGAATGACCTGCATGTTCACCTCAGCCGAACACGTCCAGCTTTCGTTTCTTTCCGTAACGATTCATCGGAGGCGCCGCTCCGTCTTGTGCCCCCGTCGCGAGCTCTCCAGTGAGAAAAACTTCCGCGGCGCGATAACTCGAGCGCACGAGGGGCCCGGAGGCAACGAAACGGAACCCCATCTCGAGCCCGGCCCTCTCGTAGGCCTCGAACTCCGACGGCTCGACGTAGCGCTGTACCGGGGCATGTCGCTTGGTCGGCCGCAGGTACTGGCCGATGGTGAGCACATCGACCTCCGAGCCCCGCAGGAGCTGCATCGCCTCGAGCACCTCCTCGCGCTCTTCCCCCAGGCCCACCATGAGCGAGGTCTTGATGATCGAAGCGCCTAGCTCCTTGGCGGCGACCAAGGTTTCGACCGAACGCTCCCAGGAACAGCGCACGTCTCGAATGGTCCGCTGCAAGCGTGGCACGACTTCCACGTTGTGCGCGAAGACGTCGGGACGCCCTTCCTGCACGACCACGCGAATGTCATCCCGTTGCCCCTGAAAATCTCCGACCAGGGTTTCGACGCGAAGCCCGGGGCTGTGATGCTTGATGCGCCGCACCGTCTTAGCCACATGCGAGGCGCCGCCGTCACTGAGGTCGTCGCGATCGACCATGGTGAGCACCACGTAGGCGAGCCCCATCTCGGCAAGCGAAATGGCCGTGTTCTCGGGCTCGTTCGCATCCACGGCGCCGCCTGGCTTTCCGGTCTGAACCGAACAGAAGCGACAGCCGCGCGTGCAAGTCTCGCCGAGGATCATCACCGTCGCGGTGCCCTGCCCCCAGCATTCGAAAATGTTCGGGCAGCGGGCCTCTTCGCAAACGGTGTTCAGGCCTCGACCATGCAATCGGGCCTTCAGGTCGCGGAATTCCTCCTGCTGCGGCCCCGCTGGGAGCCGCACGCGAAGCCAATCAGGTTTGCGAGCTGGCAAGGTCATCCGTTGCTCCAATGGGTCCTAGGCCAAGTTTTTAGGGGGCGGCACCGCCCATGTCAATCGCGTCTAACTCTACGAATTGTGAGGGTTTCTGCGCTTTGGCGCAATATTTTGAAATCCAGCCGATCCAGACGCAATATTTTCGCGAATCACCCTTTACGTGGGCCCGGCGTGCCCCATACTAAAGCGTCGTAGCGGCTCAAGACCCCTGAGGAGCAACTCGATGGACGACGAAAGAAGGCCGAGACGCGCCGGCCCCGTTGAAAGACCTGGCGCTTTTGGTGGCAAGCGAGATCTCAACCGACGCAAGCGCGTCGACGACCTGATCAATGCCGGGCTCTCGCTCTTTTTGGAGCGGGGGATCGAAGCGGTCACTATCGACGAAGTCGCTCGTGAAGCCGGCATGGCGAAGGGCAATTTTTACCGTTATTTCCGGGACAAAGCGGATCTGGTGGAGGCGGTCATCGATCCGGTCGCCAGCACCACGCGCGAGGCAATTCAAGAGTGCGACACCCAGCTGCGCCAGGCGGATGGTCGTGAACAAGCGGTCGCGGCATACGGGCAACTCGGCAATAGGCTAGTCGGTGCCCTCGCCCTGTATCCGGATGCGATGTGCCTTTATCTCCAGGAACGCCGAGCTCCGGCGACGATCGCGCGGCAGGCCATCTCCGATTTGGCGAACGAGCTCGACGAGCGGGCCATGAACCTGAGCCAGATCGCGGCGGATCGGGACTTCGTCTCGGTTTCCGATCCGCGGGTCAGTGCGCTGGCGGTCCTCGGAGCGGTCGAGGCTTTGGCGCTTGCTTCGGTGCGCAAGCAGGTCGAGCTGGATCCAGTTGAGACCACCAAGAGCTTGATTTCGATCGTACTCGAAGGCCTGCGTCGCTAGCGCAGCCCGGATGGGCTAAACAGCCGTCCAGCCCGAAACTACCGTTCCGGGAGCTTCTTCTTCACAATTAGGCGGACATGGCGGGCAGCACGATCTTGACCGCAGTGGCGCTCATCTGGGCGGCACTGCCGGGCGTCGCACGGGCGGCCAGCGGACCCGCTGGGTCGAGCAGCGCAGGCGAGCTCGGCACGGTGGTCGTCTTGGTGATCGTGATCGGCGTGGCCTACGTGCTTGCGCACAACGTCGTGGAGCGCTTGCAACGTCGCTTCCTCGTCGTGAGCGGCGCCGAATACCTCCTGCTGGGATTCCTACTCGGTCCGGCCTTCCCTGCGCTCCATGCCTTCGACAACGTGACCGGCTTGCTGCCGATCATCGCGCTCGCGGCCGGATGGGTCGGCCTGCTGCGCGGCACGGACTTCGACTTCGCCAGTCTGCAGAAGCTCGACCCGGCAACCTGGCGCGTCGTCTTCTTGCATCACCTCCTTCCCGGCCTCGCCGTTGGATTTGGCGCATACTACTTCTTCACCGAAGGAGGGTGGGTCGAGACGAGCACGCGCGGCGCAGCGCTGAGCGCCGCAGCCTTGGCCTGCTTTGCGGCCGCGGACTCGACCGAACCGTTCGACCTTCTCGCAAGGCGATACGAGATTAGCGGACGGCTCGCGTCGCTCTTGCGCAACGGCACACGGCTCGGCGACATCGCGGTCATCCTGGCTTTCGGCCTAATCTTCTGTGTGTTCCACGAGAACGCACCACAGGCGCAGGACTACTCTCCGGCCCTGTGGGCCTGGGTCACGGTGTTGCTCGGCGCAGCACTGGGCTTCTTGTTTTCGCTCTTCTTGGCTGGCGACGAATCGGACAACTCCCGGTTCTTGGCGCTGGTTGGAATCATCGCCTTCGCATCTGGCGGCGCCTACTTCCTCGAGCTGTCGCCCTTGGCGGTGAATCTTTCGATGGGCTTCGTCCTAGTGAATTTCGCGCGCGGCGGCCAGCTCTTGCACACGACGCTCGAATCGACCGAACGTCCCATGGCGATTGTGCTCTTGATATTCGCTGGGGCGCTCTGGGAGCCCACACCACTGGTGTCTACCCTGGTCGCGCTTGCAGGATTTCTCGCTGCCCGCACCGGCGCAAAATGGATCGCGAGCCTGATCGCTGGCTGGGGGACGACGCTCCGCAAAGACCTGTTCCGCGGACTCTTGGCGCACGGTGACGTCACGCTGGCCATGGCGGTCTCGTTTCGCCTCGTCTACGAAGGCCCGGCGGCCAACATCGCCTATTCGGTCGTCCTGGGCTCGGTCATCGTCAACGACCTGATCGCTCCGCGCCTGCTTCGTGGCTTGCTCGTAGACGAAGGCGAGATTCAACGCGAGCTCAAGGGCAGCGATTCCCAAACATCGATCGAGGTGGGTGCCAAATGAACATCGTCGTCATAGGTTTGGGCGAGGTCGGTCGTCACTTGTTGAGCGTGCTCGACAAGGAAGGGCACGACATCATCGCGGTCGATTCGAATCCCAAGGCGGTGCAATACGCCGAGGAGCACTACGACGTGGCGTCGATCATCGGCTACGGCGCGAGCGAAACGCTGCTGAAGATCGCCGGCGTCGGGCGGGCCGATCTCGTCGTTGCGGTGACCAACCACGATGAGATGAACTTGATCGCCGCACTTGCGGCCAAGCAGCTCGGCGCAAAGCACGTGGTGGCTCGCGTTCAAGGCACGGCCTGGTCCGAATGGACCGAGGGCATCCGATATGGCTTGCTCGGCGTCGATGTCGTGATCAATCCGCGTGTGCTCGTCGCGCAGGAGCTCAGCCGCATCGCTCGGTCCTACGGGGCCTCGGACGTCGTGGACCTCGCGCAGGACCGAGTCGAGCTCGTTCAGATCGACCTCGACGAATCCCGCGTGCTCAACAAGCCGCTTTCTTCCGTCGAGATGCCTCCCCATACGCTGGTGAGCGCGGTAGTCCGTGATGGGGAGCTGTTCGTTCCGGGGGGCGCCGACGTTCTGGTCAAAGGCGATCGCGTGTACTTGATCGGTCGGCCCGAAGGCGTACTCGCCGCAGAGCGGCTATTCAGCAAGGAACGCGAAGCACGCCGAGTCTGTATCGTCGGGGGTGGCGTGGTCGGCAAGGGGCTCGCGCGAGATCTCCTTCAGCAGCAGGCTACGATCATGATGATTGAAAGCGACCTCGCGACGGCCGAAGAGATCAGCGCCGAGTTCCAGGGCATCGAGGTAGTGCATGGCGACGGCACCGACGGGGCCCTCCTCGCGGAGGAGGAGGTTGGCACCTACGATTTGTTCGCCGCGGTCACCAAACAGGACGAGATCAATCTCATGGCGGCCCTCCTCGCGCAGCGCGCGGGCTGCAAGCGGACCGCCACGATCGTGCAGCGGGCCGACTACGCGTCGATTTATCGCCAACTCGGCATTGATATCGTTTTATCGCCCCGCACCGTGGCCTCCGATCAGATCCTTCGCTTCTCGCGAGGGGGCGGCCTCCACAGCTTGACGGTGCTCGAAGACGGCCAAGCAGAGGTCGTCGAGCTCACCGCAAGCCCGAAGTGCCGCGCCGTGAACAAGCCCTTGCACCGGATGAATCTGCCTCGTGGCTCACTGTTGGCCGCGATCGTGCACGGCGACGACGTCATCATTCCGCGCGGCAAGGACGTCGTGTATCCCGGCGACCGGGTCATCCTGATGACCACCAAGGACGCGCGGGCGACCGTCGAGCGCCTCTTTCGACCGAGGGGTGAGTGAGCACGCAATCGAGAGACTTTCGTGGCGTGATCCGACCCGTCGGAGTCGTCGTGCTCGCGATCGGCGTGATGATTGCTCTCTGCGCAGGAGTCGGCATGCTCTGGGACCAGTTCGCGCCCGATCCCAGTCGGCCGCAGGGGGGCGCCGCAGAGATGGCGCTTTCGGCGATCATCGTCTCGATCCTAGGTTTGGGCGCGTTTCTCTACGGAAATCGCTTCATCACGGAAAGGATCTCGAGGCGTGAAGCGCTCCTTGCGGTCAGCTTGATCTGGATCGCCGCGGGTGCCTGCGGCGCGGTTCCGTTCATGCTCGGAGCCGGGATGTCGGTCGCCGATTCGTTCTTCGAGTCGGTCAGCGGCCTGACGACAACCGGCGCTACCGTCATCGGAGACATCGAAGGGCGCTTGTCGCGGCCGCTTCTGTTATGGCGTTCCCTGATTCAATGGCTGGGCGGCATGGGCATCGTCGTCTTGTTCGTCGCGGTGTTCCCGAACCTCGGTGCTGGCGGCAAGCATCTGTTTCGGGGAGAGGTGCCCGGAACGACCGCGGAGGGTTTGCGACCTCGAATCGCCGAAACCTCATTCGCTCTGTGGAAGCTGTACGGTGCCCTCACGATCATCGAGATCGCCCTGCTGAAGATCCTCGGCCTCGATCTGTTCGACGCCGTCTGCCACGCGTTCACCACCATGTCGACGGGCGGTTTCTCGACGCTCGACAGCTCGGTGGGCGGCTTCGACAGCGCCGCTGTCGAGTACGTCATCGCCTCCTTCATGCTGATCGGTAGCGTGAACTACGGGCTCTACTACGGCCTATTGCGTACGGGCAATTGGATGTCGCTCGTGCGCAACATCGAATTCCGCTGGTATGTCGCGATCGTTGCGCTCTCGGTGCTTGTGTTGACGATTCTCAACCTCAGCGTGCACGACGAGCTGCTCACCTCGTTCCGATACTCCTTCTTCATGGTCGCGACCACGATCTCGTCGACTGGATACGGCACCGACGACTACAGCGCATACAGCTCGACAGCCCTGACAATCGTGATCCTTCTGATGTTCGTCGGAGGATGCTCCGGCTCGACCGCTGGCGGCATCAAGATTGAGCGTGCCGTCCTGATGGGCAAGCAAGCAGTCGCGCAGATCCAAAAGAGCTTTCGCCCCGCCACCGTGCAACTCGTGCGCATGGGCAGAGCCACGATCAGCAACCAGGTCCTCTCCGACGTCGCATCCTTTTTTCTGATTTACATGGGATGTATCGGGTTCGGCTTGCTCTTCCTCACCTTGGTCGAAGGCATTCCCGTTCCCACGGCCTTCGGGGCGATGCTGACTTGCCTGTCCAACATGGGGCCCGCACCCTTCCACGTGGGGTCGGACAACTTCGCGGCGTACTCGGCGGGTAGCAAGTTGTTCTTTTCGATGGCCATGCTGCTCGGGCGACTCGAGTTCTTCACGCTCTTCGCACTCATCGTGCCAGGGTTCTGGAGGCGTTGATGACCGGCGCGTACAGCATGCCTCCACCCGGCGAAGAGACCCATGCCCGTCGGCAGATCACCGTCATCGTGCTGCTTTTGTTCGGCATGGTGGCGCTCTACCAGTTCGAGCAGTTCGCCCAGCATCCCTTCGACCCGAGCGGGATGCTCGCTTTCGGGTTCGTCGTCCTGGCGAGCTATACGATCGGCGGGCTGGTCGGCCAGATCCGCTTGCCTCACATCACCGGATACCTGATCGCGGGTCTGGTATTCGGCCCTTCACTGGCAAAGGTCTTGAGCGGCCTAGGTCTTCCACCTCCGTTCGATAAGGGCATTCTAAACGACGAGGTGATCGAACAGCTCAGCCTGTTCGACACCCTTGCCGTAGCGTTGATCGCCCTGACTGCGGGCGGCGAGCTCAAGCTCGAAGGCCTCAAGAAAGGGCTCCGCGCAATCAGCTCCATCCTCGTTGCGCAGATCGTGTCGATCGGCGTCCTGGTGACGGGCTTCTTCTGGCTGATCTCGGGCGCCGTGCCCTACATTGGCTTGCCCGGGGTCGCGGGACTTCCCATGGCAGCTGCCCTCGCCGTGGGCGGGATGGTGGCCTCGGTATCTTTGGCAACCTCTCCAGCCGCCACGATCGCGGTCATCATGGAGTCGAGGGCCGCCGGCCCAATGACCCGAAACGTCCTTTCAGTCGTGGTTCTGAAGGACGTCATTGTTCTCGTCGCGTTCGCGGTCGCCCAGGTCATCGTCGCTCAGCAGGTCGGCATGGGCGCCCTCGAAGGCGGAATCGCAGCTTACCTGCTGCAGCACATCGTCATTTCGATTCTCTTTGGAGCAGTCGTCGTCGGCGGCTTGATGGCGCTCTACATCCGTTACGTCAATCAGGAGCTTCTGATCTTCGTCGTCGGCGTCGTGTACCTCGTCGCCTTCATCTCGGATCAGCTTGGCTGGGACCCAGTCCTGGTCTTCCTCGCCGCGGGGTTTGGTGTTTCGAACTTCTCGAAGACGGGACACCTGCTCATCGAAACCGTCGAGCGCCTGTCATTGCCGGTCTACGTCGTCTTCTTCACGCTCGCTGGCGCCAAGCTCCACCTCGACCAGCTGCAGCAGGTCGCCCTGTTCGCTCTGGCTCTGACCATCGTTCGCGGCTTTGCGATCTTCTCAGGGACGAAGATCGGCGCGCGCTTCGGCAAGGCAGACGATGCGACTCGGGACTTCGGATGGATGGGATTCGTTTCCCAGGCCGGGGTCTCGATCTTGCTGGCCGCCATCATCGGGAGGGAGTTCGGGGAGCTCGGACGCTCGCTCGAAACCTTGATCATCGGCGGAGTCGCGATCAACGAGCTGGTCGGCCCGGTGATGTTCAAGCTCGGCCTGAGCTTAGCCGGCGAAACCAGCACCAGTCGCAAGTCGCTCGGCCCGACGCGGCACTTGTCAGTGAAGCCCCCTTCGATGCGACCCGATGGCGAGGATGGCGCCGCCAAACAACTCGAGCCCTGGCCCGAGCACATGGGCGCAAAGAACCTCTGGGGCGACCCGCTGCACTTGAAGAGCCCTGAGCTCAACAGTCGCGTGCAAGACCTGGCGGGCGATCTGCAGAGCATCGTTCGCGAAGTTTCGACCGGCCCGCTCCGAGAATTCCAAATCGACGCTGGGAAGTACTTGCGGGATCTTCGGCGCGAGTTTTTGCGCCATCACCGGCGCCTGACCGTTCAAGCTCGCGCCGAAGACGGCGCCGAACGGGATGAGCTAGTAACGATGCTGCGCTCCGCTCAGTCCGACCTCGCAGCGCACTGGCGCGGAATCGTCCTTGGCAGGTCGGTTACGCTCGCCAAGCTCACCTGGACGCCGGAGGTCATGCTCGAGACCGTCGACGGGCTGGTCGACGAGCTTCCTTTACTCGTCACCGCGCCGTACGAAGACGTCAGCTACCAGACCGAGGAAGATGATTCGATCTGGAAACGGGTCCGGCGGGGCGCGCTTCGGCTGAGAAGGGCCTGGCGCAAGACTCTTGGTCAAAGCGAGCCTAGCCGCGACGTCCGGCTTCGTGCACTCGGTCGCTTCCACCTTTCCTATGATGCGCCGGCACGCCTAGAAGGCTTGGCGGCGCTTTTCGTCGAAGCTGATCGGCACCTCGCAGCTCGCACGCGCAGTCTCTTCGACGGTGTGATCGCCGGCTACGACGACATCGTGGACATCGCTGCCAACCCGGATTCCGATCTGGAAGGACAGCTCGTTCGGCTTCGGCACGACGTCGAGGAAGAGCTCGCTCTGGCGCTCGACGAAACGGTGCGTATCACCGGGGATGGCACCCATCGCGCCGCTAGCGCTCTGGCGACCGGTTTCGTACACATGAAAGAGGACCTGCCGACCTTTGGAACTTTCGACTTGCGCACCGGCGAGCGGCGCACGAGCCGCCGCTTCGCAAATCGCATGCGAGCGATGGAGACGCTCACCAAGGACGTATCGAACCTTCGAAAAGCGAGTTCGGCGGAGTACTCGTCGCTGGCTATGGAGCTCGAGCTGCTCGGCCTGGAAGCGCGAATCAAGGACAACGTCGCCGAGTACGTTCTCCGGCTCACCAACACAGTCAAGCGCCGGGCGACGTCTCAAGTCGAGCGAGTCAGCGAAACGCTCCAGAAATCGCTCCTGGAGCTGAACAAGGATTTGGAAGCGAACTACTCCGGTGAAGAGCTGGCTGCCGCATTGCGCAAGTCGACTGAGGCGACGAGCAAGGCCACAGGCGAAGCGGCGCGAGTCACCTCCGAGCTCTACTCCGACTTGAGCGACGACAC
>Ga0316198_10000893_pt1 | contig 16673 bp, 14 predicted proteins | sample OudBieAanoxic_MG_FD_204935 | JGI IMG/M metagenome (GOLD analysis project Ga0316198, IMG submission 204935) | Coastal sediment microbial communities from Oude Bieten Haven, Netherlands - site A anoxic | ecosystem: Environmental > Aquatic > Marine > Coastal > Sediment | place: Netherlands...
GTTTTCTACCTGTATGGATACACGCTTAACCGGATTACCCTTTTTGCATTGATATTCTCCATCGGGATTCTGGTGGACGATGCCATTGTGGTCGTGGAAAATATCGTCCGACACATGCGGTTGCCGGCAAACAGGGATCGCTCCCAGGCCAGAGTGGCTGTGGAAGCAGTGGCCGAAGTGGGAAACCCGACCATTTTAGCCACCCTGACGGTGATCGCCGCCATTTTACCTATGGCCTTCGTCGGCGGTCTCATGGGTCCGTATATGCGCCCGATTCCCATCGGAGCCTCGGCGGCCATGATTTTTTCCATGCTAGTGGCATTTATCGTAACTCCCTGGGCATCCTTGCGATTACTCCGCCATAAAAAAAATGGTGGCGGCCACCATCATGCCGAAACCGCAGAGAAAGAAAGCTGGGACAAGCGTATCTACCGCAGAGTAATGAATCCCTTGATCCATAGTGGGCTTTGGAAATGGTCATTTCTATCGCTGGTGGTAATTCTGCTTCTGGCGGCCTGTGCCATGGTCGGCCTGGGCCTGGTACGGGTCAAGATGCTCCCGTTTGACAATAAAAGCGAATTTCAGGTTATCATCGACATGCCTGAATCGGCCACCTTGGAGGAAACGGCCGCTGCGGCCATGGAGATGGGAAATTATTTAAAAACCGTCAATGAAGTCACTGATTACCAGATCTATACCGGCACGGCCGGGCCGTTTAATTTCAACGGTCTGGTCCGTCACTACTATCTGCGCCAAGCCCCTAACATGGCTGATATCCAGGTCAACCTGGCGGGAAAACACCATCGCCAGGACCAGAGCCACCCCATCGCCAAACGGGTCCGCCCGCCATTGAAAGAAATCGCCGATCGTTACGGGGCCAAGGTAAAGGTGGCCGAAGTACCGCCAGGCCCGCCGGTGCTCTCCACGCTTGTGGCCGAAATCTACGGCCCAGATTACGAACGCCAGCGAGAAATTGCCCAAAGAATACGAACCATCTTCGAAGAGACGGAAGGAGTCGTGGATGTGGACTGGTATATGGAGGAAGAACAACCCAGATACCAGCTTGAAGTGGATCGGGAGAAGGCCACCCTGCACGGGGTCAGTGTAGCCCAGATCACCCAAACACTGCAGATGGCCCTCTCCGGTCAACAGGTGGGCCTGCTCCATCAACCCAGGGAAAACGAAGATGTTCCCATTGTTTTAAGACTACCCTTAAAGTCCCGGGCTGGCATTGAACGGCTCAACGCTATTAAGATCAACACTCCCGACGGAAGTCAGATCCCCTTATCAACGCTGATCCACAGCCGTCGAACCGAACCGGATCAAAGCATCTATCATAAAAACCTGATGCCGGTAGTATACGTCACCGGTGATGTTGCCGGCGCCAAGGAAAGCCCCATATATGCCATTCTGGAATTGCGAAAAAAAATTGAGGCGATGACACTGCCTGAAGGGTACCAGATCCATCAGCATACGGCCGATTTACCTGACAGCGATCAACGCTTTGCCATGAAATGGGATGGAGAATGGCACATCACCTATGAAGTCTTCCGGGACATGGGAATCGCCTTTGCCGTTGTGATGGTGCTGATTTTCGTCCTGGTGGTAGGCTGGTTCCAGTCGTTCAGCACCCCCATGACCATCATGGCGGCTATTCCGTTTACCCTTATCGGCATCCTGCCGGCCCACTGGGCGATGGGGGCTTTTTTCACGGCCACCTCCATGATCGGATTCATTGCCGGGGCCGGTATCGTGGTGCGCAATTCGATCATTCTGGTTGATTTCATTGAACTCCGAATATCCGAAGGGATGCCGCTGGATGAAGCGGTGGTGGATGCCGGAGCCGTTCGATTCCGGCCAATGATGCTTACCGCCGCCGCCGTTGTCGTGGGCGCCTCGGTGATCCTGTTTGACCCCATTTTCCAGGGACTGGCCATCTCCCTAATGGCCGGCGAAGTGGCATCCCTTTTCTTTTCGCGGTTGACCGTCCCTATCCTGTATTATATGGATAAGCGCTGGGAAACGACCCATGGCCAGGGACCGCCGGCCGGACGATTCGCAACACTACCGGAAATGGAACCACATTGATGATAGGTACAACCCAAACCATTGCTTATATCGTAGACTGGCTCAAAAACTATTGCGATTCGGCTGGAATGACCGGATTCGTGATAGGTGTATCGGGCGGGGTCGACTCGGCCGTTACATCCACCCTCTGCGCCCGAACCGACCGAAGGGTGATAGTTTTAAACTTGCCTATCAATCAGGCCAAAGATCAAATAGACTTGTCCGAACAGCATATCGCATGGCTGGAAAAAAAATTTAAAAATGTGGCCGGTATGACCCTGGAATTGACTTCCGCTTTTCGGGCACTGAGCCACACATTACCAGAAGAAATCCGGGACGGGCTGACCATGGCCAACGCTCGATCGAGGATGCGAATGTTGACACTTTATGCCGTTGCCAACCATCACCGTTTATTGGTGGCTGGCACCGGGAACAAAGTGGAGGATTTCGGGGTCGGTTTTTTTACTAAATACGGTGATGGCGGCGTCGACCTTTCGCCCATTGCCGACCTGATGAAATCTGAGGTTTACGCCCTGGCCCAAATCCTTGGTATCTCCAAGGCAATCATCCAGGCTTCGCCCACCGATGGGTTATGGACCGACAACCGGACGGACGAATCCCAAATCGGTGCCAGCTATGCGGAACTGGAATGGGCCATGGGATTTGATTCCAATCCGGAGGAAGCAGCCGACCTTTCTTCCAGACAGAAAGAAACCCTTGCCATCTATCGAACATTGCACCGGACCAACCAACACAAAATGGTGCCTATTCCGGTTTGCAACATACCGGCCACCTTCAGAAAGTAGAGAACCGACAGCGCTAATACAATCAAGGATCGATCTTTTCCAGCCGGGCCTTTCGAATAGTACCTTTTCCGAATTTTTCGGTAATGGCATCCACCACTTTTTCCACCTGCTCCATTGGCCTGTCAGGTTCTTTTAGGGGATCGAATAATGCCATCTGGACCGGAGTATCTTCCGCGGTCAGAGAAGAAACACCCATCCCCATCAACCGAACCGGCCACGTTACCCAAAACCTCCACCGCTACATAAAAAGCATCTATGTCGAGTCGCATGATCGTAGGTTGCGGATTTATTTTTCCATCGCTGTTCCAATCTAAATTCAAAAACGATTATCAAATCCTGTATAATTTGGCAAAGATGCCTGAAAAACGCCATTGTTTTAATGCCCACCGGCAGTCTGCCTCAGGGAAATTTTAAACTGAAGGAAGCTGTTACCCTGGCTTTATGTTTGACCGCCTATGATCTGTCTGATAAAATTATACCGATATATATTTATTGAACAAGGAGGCCGCCAATGGGATCCCACAACCAAAGTCACAAACATTTCATCAATGAAGGCATCGAGAATATTCGCCGGCAGGGCAGCCGTATCATCGCCGAAGGCCACCATATGCTTCCGGCCGCATCATTGATGAAAGCAGCCGGAATCATCCGGCATATGGATGACTTGGCCAAACCTTTTGTAACCGTAGTCAATTCATACACGACCCATATCCCCGGCCATGCCCATCTCAACCTGCTGGGCGAGGTCGTTTTTAAAGAATTGAAACAAATCGGTTATAATGTCTGGTACGCCAATATCGGCGGCGCTATTTGCGACGGTATCGCCATGGGACATTTCGGGATGAAATACTCCCTGCCATCGCGGGAACTGATCTGTGACCAGATCGAGTCACTCATCGCGGCCCACCCGTGTGACGGATGGATCGGCATTGGCAACTGCGACAAGATCGTCCCCGCCATGTACAATGCCATGGTCCGCCTGAACCTCCCCGCCGTTTACGTATCTGGAGGACCGATGCTGGCCAGCCGTGAAGGGGGAGACCTGATCTCGGTATTTGAAGGGGTAGGCCAACATGCGGCTGATAAAATCAGTACAACCGAACTGGAACATCTGTCCGAAATCAGTTGCCCGGGATGCGGATGCTGTGCCGGCATGTTCACCGCCAATTCTATGAACTGCCTGGGAGAAGCGGTTGGCCTGGCGCTGCCCGGTAACGGTACGATTACCGCCCAGGTCTGGAAAGATACGGAAAAAACGGCTACCGAACTGAATCCCGAAAGGATTACCCTGTGTCGACGCGCGGCCAAATCACTGAAGGTTTGCCTTGAGAAAAACATCCGGCCCCTTGATATCGTAACACCTGAGGCCATTGACAACGCCTTCGTCCTCGATATGGCCATGGGGGGCAGTACCAACACAATATTGCATACCTTGGCCCTGGCCGCCGAAGCCGGTGTCGACTACGATCTCAAGCGAATCAACGCCATTTCAGAACGGACGCCATGCATTTGTAAGGTCTCCCCTTCCCGGACGGATGTTCATCTGGAGGACGTCCATCAGATGGGAGGGATCCCATCCATCCTGAAAGAAATCGGACAACACTCAAACGCCGGCCTTTCACTTTCCGCCCAAACGGTTCAAGGAACCCTTGGCGATACTGTTGCCAAAGCACCCGAACCGGATGGCGATATCATTCGCAGTGTCACGAATGCCTTTTCACCGGATGGGGGCCTGGCGATTCTTTTTGGCAACCTTGCGCCCAACGGGGCGGTAGTAAAAATTGCCGGGGTTACGGAAGAGATGATGACCTTTGAAGGGCCAGCCGTGATTTTCGAATCCCAGGAAAACGCACTGACGGGTATTCTGGAGGGACACGTTAAGGATGGCGATGTGGTCGTTATCCGTTATGAAGGCCCGCAAGGCGGACCAGGTATGCAGGAAATGCTCTCGCCCACGGCCGCGATCCAGGGTGCGGGGATTCGTGCCGCCCTGATCACCGACGGTCGATTCAGCGGCGGGACGCGGGGTCTCTGCGTCGGCCATATATCGCCTGAAGCCGCCGCAGGCGGCCCCATCGCCGCCATTCAAGCCGGTGATCGAATTCGCATAGATGCCCGCCACCGGATCATCGATAATTGTATTAATAAGGAGGAACTTATCAAACGGCTAAATGATCTGCCATCTTTCAAGGCAAAGGTTCAGCGCGGTTGGCTGGCACGTTATGCCCAGCATGTCAATTCCGCCGATAAAGGCGCAACCATGGACATGTAGATCATTCGACCAACGAATCCGTGAGACTGGGTAGCCGGCCAACTGATTGAATCAGTCTCCATCCATGATGGGTAATCGCATAGGGCTGTTTTAAAACATCATCTCAGGCCCGCTTGCAAAGGTATGCGAAAAGATCAAAACCTTATTTTTTATTTACCTGATTGCCGCCCCCTTAACCTTTCCACGGCCATCCTTAGGCTTGTTTGCATCCGGCTGATCGCTTGAGCCAGCAATCCAACCTCATCTTTGGATTTAATATCAATATCTACGTTAAGATCGCCCAGGCTCATACGCTCGGCGGCATCAGTTAATTTCATTATCGGGGTTACCACCGCTCTGGCTGAAATTAATGCAATCAGGGTTACAAAAACAACCGTGACGCCAAGAAGTATCCAGGCAAATCGTTGTACCTTTTGTAAAGGTGAAAATACCTCTTTTACATCCTGCCGAATCGCTAAAGCCCATCCATATTTAATTCCCTTTACATGGCCGATGATTGCATTCCCATTCATATCTTCGAACTGAATGGTGGCGTCCTTTTTATTGGTTTCATAATGGGCAATCAGCGGATGGGATTTTAGGTTTTTCTGTTCGAGCACGAATGTTCCAATTTGATGGGCCACCACCTTCCTTTTCTCATCAACCAGGAATGCAAATCCCGTTTCGCCCTCTTTCCAGTTCGCCACTCTTCTGGATATTTCGTCAATGTTCATGGCCGCTGCCATCACACCAACCAACCCTCTCTCCCTATGAACAATGGGAACTGCCAGGACGAGTGCCGGCTTTTTAGATGTTTTACCGATAAGCGTCTGCCAGGTCATATCTTTACCGCTGATTATATCTTTATAATATTGCCGGTCAGAATAATCTTTTAATGGCTTACCATCGTTTCTAGCGCGGTTCATACCGTCCATTCCGACCGTGAATACGAGATACATCCATGGATATTCTTGTTGAATGGACTTTAAAATCGGTTCTTGTTGGGCCTGCTGCATGCTGATGATATCTTGCATGTCGGCCACCGCCTTTAACACCAGAACATTTTTATCGATCCACTCATCAACTTGATCGCCCAGACCCTGTGCCGTCACGGCCATAACGCGTTCTGTATCGTTTCTGATCTGATCGCCGATTTGTTTATATGAGATAACCCAGAATAACAGTAGAGGTACCAAACTAACCAAAAGCATCACGGTAATAACTTTTGCCGAGAGGCCAAACTGAACTTTAGACGCATCCAAAGGTTCATGGATCCGGCTTTTCGGTTTTTTCTCATCATCCTTCGGTTCAGTCGTAGCCGCTGGCTCACCGGGACTCATTGGTATTTCTTTCTCATTTGGATGACCATCTTCTTCTAGTTGAACCGTAGATCCTATCGCCTCCTCTTTGTTATCCCAAGCGATACCCGACTTAAAAATCGTTATAACATGCCCACATGATCTGCATTTGAACTTGGCTTTATCCTTTTTTAGGCTCCCCTTTGTCTGATACTTTTTCCCGCATTCCTCACAAATGAGAATCATGATTTAACTCCTTGCATTTCGGTGATGGTCTGTATTCTACCCATTACTTCCCAGAACCATTTTTTTACATAATGCTTAACGCTTCAGGGGCCGGTATCACTAATGCCACATCGATACCTGTCTCCACTACGATATAATCCGCTATTGGCCCGAACCACCCAGAATGACAATGGTATAAAAGCGGGGCAATACCAAAAAAGGACATGTTTTATCGGCAATAATAGAGGGTGCCGATATAACCAAAAACCCTATAATGACCTGACTGTAATTATTTCTCATCAGTTTTTTTAAAGATAAAGTCCTATAAATGGGCCGCCTGTTTCGGTTATCGGATTGTCATTTAAACATGCACTTAAAGTTATTACCGTATTTTCATCAGATAACATTTTCCGATTCAATCTCAACGAAATACTGACCTTTATCTTTGCCCTCCCTGATCCGGGTCACATTTCGTACGACTGACTTCGTCCGAACCATGGCCCATCCGGTATAAAAGATGATATCGTTAAGCATGTCTCCGTCTTTTATCTTGTTGAGCCTCTTATACTCTTCCGATGAAATCAACATACCGAGGCCGTGATCGGGGGAATCCTTTAACCGCACCAGTAGTGAATCTTGTTTACCGTTCTGTTCTTTCAGCATCAACTCGGCCGAGATCAACTGGGGTCTGATGGATATTTTTTGTTCGCTGCTCCAGCCATTTTTCTGTTCGAGCATTTCAACAATATCCATGACAACAGCACCTTCTACATTCCCTGGATCTTTCTCAGCTTCAATTTCTTCCAGCTTTTTTCCCTGCTCGAAAAAATGCTCAATTAGTAATTCGATATCCTCCTGGATGCCCGGACAAAATTGAACATCGTCCACTGATAGTATCCTTTTAATCTGTTCAATTTGATAAGTATCTTCCGGATTTTCCACAACTACTCTTGCACCGGTATCATTCCATTCCAGCGGGACCCATTCCTGGGAAAGAAGGGCCGCTTTTTTCAATCTGGATGTGATCCGCTTCGGCGGGATAAGCTTGGAATCAAATTCGACGGCGGGATTTTTATGGTAGTCGGACAGGGCGCGAAGCAACCTATCCCTATCAATATAGTTGTTCGAAATCAAAACAGAACAGAGACTTTTCTCTTCATTAAAAGATAGGACCAGCGCCTCTGCTAATTGATCATCCGTCAACCGGGTGCGACGGATCAAATAAATGGATCGGGGTTCGGCCATAAATTGACTAACGATTTCCTTGTACATTTTCTCGATATTTTCGTTGCCAGGATCCAGGCCCTTTGCTTTCTCAAACAGGCCTGCAGCAGAGCTATATTGGGCCCGTTTGGCAATCTCCTTCCCGAAAAGCACGGTTATTTCAGCAAGTTCATCTTTCTGCAAATTAAATTTATCGATAACCCTTGACACTTCCCTGCCTACCTGCCCGTAAGGGCAGATGGTCATCAAAAAATCAATTATGGGCGGAATGACTGTTCCGAATGAGTAGCCGATGCTGAACAACATGGCATACTCATCCGCCGCTTCTTCATACAATCCCTTTTCAAGAAACACCGAAGCGCGATCAAGGATGGGCGCAATGTCCTTCTCATCGGGTGTGTGCGTCTTGATTTGATCCAACGATTCACGGGAGAACTCGCTTCCTCCTGCGTCTTCCTCAGAATCATCGGCCAGCTTTTTTTCCAAGCGTACAATATGGTCTTTAATCTCAGTTATTATTTCCGAGTCTTTGGGCTCCTCCTCGGAAAGGATATTTTCGTAAGCACCCAATGCTTCCGTATAAAGCCCCATGGACTCGTAAACCTGGGCTTCGGAAAGACTTGTTTTTATGTTATCATTCGTTGTCATAATTCTTTTCACCCATTAATCACTCCCGATAAGACTTGGCTAAGTTCTTTTATTTGAATCGGTTTGGTTAAATATGCTTTAATCTGTTTTAAAAGTTTAGCTTCAATACCGTCATAGCCACTGGCATCATATCCAGACAGTAAAACCACTTTTGCTTCAGGATCAAATTTAAGGATTTGTCGGGCAGCCTCGACACCGTTCATACACGGCATGTTCCGATCCATCAGGACCGCGTCCGGACGATTGCGGCGATATGTTTCAACCGCCGTCCGGCCGTTTTCGGCGGTTATCATCCGGTATCCTATCATGGTCAAAAGATCAACAATGGCCGGCAGCAGTGCTTTGTCATCATCTACTGCAAGGATCGTTTCACCTTGGCCGAGCATAACTCGCTCGATGGATGTTTCTTTAGGATGCATTCTTACTCCATCATATTATTACTTGAAAAGACGGCCGATACCTTTTTTAATTGGTTTCTCCTGTTCCATCTTGGGAGCGATGATGTCGCATTGCAGGCGTATCATGGCCGCTGATGCGTCAGGTTGCATGATCACCCAAATAAGCCCTAAAGGGTATTTTTGAATATAAATACGGTAACGCTCGAAAAGCAGATCCAACTCCTCGACCCGATCAAAAAGCGAAAGCGGCATTTCAAGGTCTGTTTCCTTTAATCCATCCAATTCCAGTCTCGTTAAATCTTGGAATAATATCCTGCTGTCAGATGAAACGACCAAAACACCCAATACTCCCTTTACACTGAATAGATTATCAATTAATATTTTCATATTATACAATCCGTCCGGCGATACGAAATACTCTGTCCCGCGGACAGGTTTGATCAACGCTTACAACGGCTGACGGCGATCCTGGAATAAAAAGGTTCGAGTTATAATTATTTTTTTGAATATAGCCGCATTTAAGATGCCCGGAATCAAATAAATCCCCAATCTTCAAGGATATAGTGACGACATGCTCCCAACCACGGCCACTGTTAATTTCGTTCATTTCAAACCTCTTCCCGATTTCCTCTTGAATTTCATGTAACACTTTTATCGGGTGCTGGCCTTTTTGAATTGTCGCTTTTTCCTTTGGCTCGGATCCTTCCTCCGGAGAAGCGATGGTAAGCTCATCCGCCTCCGATAATTCCAAACAAGTGTTTTCTAGGGGTTCGGCTTTATCAGCGATCGCTTCATCTTTTAGGCGCATCGCCTCCAATAAAACCGCTTGTAAGCCAACCCCAATTTTAGGTTGAACAAAACCCGGACAGCTGTTTTGAATACGGATATGGGCCTGTTCCAACGATAAAATTTTTAGGACTGCCTTTTCACCGCCACAAGTGTCGCAACGCGCATCAAACAACCTTCCCTTTTTGAAAAAAACGACCCCTTGCATATCAGTTGCCTCGGAGTACACCCGGATTGTGCAAGTCATTTCTTCCATTTCAGCTAATTGCATAAAAACACCAGCGGATACCCCCTTAATAACACCTCCATCCGATTCTTTCTGTAACAATGAGAGGATTTTATTGCCGAGTTCATCTATACTAAAAGGTTTGCTGACAAATGCTACGGCACCGCTTTTTCGGGCCAGCCATTCCAACTCGTCCTGCCCATAAGCCGTTATAATGATCACGGGGATATCAGGATACCGGTTGGTCATTATCGAAAGCAGTGCCAGGCCGTTCATTTTTGGCATTTTTACGTCGGATACAACAATCGATATGGATTCGCGTTTCAGAATTTCAAGGGCCTTTTTTCCATCATTGGCGTAAAGCGCAGAGAATTTCGCCCGGTACTTACCCAGCCCTACCTTCAGAGACTCGAGCAGTTCCTCGTTATTATCGACAATCAAAACTAGCTTGTTACGGTCTTGGACCGATAATTCTTCAGGCATTATAACCTAGCTCCGCTAATTCCTTTGGGTATTGCTTTTTCACTGGTTCGATTTTGGTTTCGAAACGGTCGGACTGACCATTTTCGACGGCCAGTTCCCAGGCCGACTCAAATACTGCTGCTGCTACGAGCTTTAGATCAGCATCGCCTTCATAGGTAACTTTCGATTGATAATATTGAAATTCAGCCGCAAACGGATCGAGAAAGTCGTATTTATCCGCTTTCTCAATAAACTTCTTCCTTAAGGTCAAATCAAAATTAAATCCACGCCGTGGCTTTTCCGATAATACATTTTTTAGCAAATCTAATAAAGATTCCAACATCGGGTATATTCGACTGGCATCAAATGCCGGCAAAATAGTTTTAGCGCTCTTTTCCCCGGCCGATGGTTGGCACATTATGATTTTCTTTACATTAAAAATCCCTGCTTTTTTCTTGGAAAAATAGATGAGGCTCGCCAAATCCCGATCACTGCCCAACAGATCATCCGGTGGGTCTTCAGTCATATTGCAATTACTATGAACTATCTCTCCATTTCGGAAGAAAAGGTCTCCGCTGTGAACATTATCGAAGATAACTTCAATATAGCCGGTTAACTTTTCAGTATTCATTTTTTTAATCAGTGCATCAAGATCAGTAAATTCCGATTTTAACCCATCGTATATCGATTTGGCATGAAAAAGGCTGGCCAGGTAATACACATCTTCCAGCTCGATTTGATAGACCGTTATATCAAAATTATCTGTGGAGGCGGGCTCAATCAGTTTTTCAATTACATCAATCGTATCATAGTCAGAGAAATTATTATTCCTTAACCCGCCGCCAAGATAATCAGAATTATCAAAGAACAATGCCCCATCGGCTGAAACAGACTTGAAATAGATTCCACATGAACCAACTACCTCATAACAATATTCACATAGCCTCTCAATATCGAGATAGTAGCTATTGAGCCCCGACATAACTATTTTTCCCGAGGGAATGATGTTCATCTTACTCTCCGGTCGCTATCTTTAATATGCAAAAGAAATGGCGCACAGTCATAGTTGGCGTTTCGAAGCCATGCCCTATACATGCAAATAGCCTTTTTCCTCTAACATTTGCATCATGCTTTCCTGAAATGCGAGACGTTTCTCCTTTTGCTGAATTTCAAGTGAGAGCACATCGATTAATTCAGCCACCCGTTGAATTGGAAAACTTGCCCTTTCATGCCCCAGGTCAGCCATCGCATCATCAATCAGAATCGATGCAATCGGGCCGATCATGCGAGCCATTGAGGTTGAGAGAAAATTTAAAAAAACCTGATCAAGAACTTGCGGTTTATTCTCAAGGGCTTCAATGATTCCCAAATTAATCAGTTTTTCAACACTATCGCGTATCCGTCCGCTGGGGACTTGCAATTGCTGGGCAATATTTTTAATGGGCGTTTTCCCATCCAGCGAGACAAGAATTCTTACCATATCAATATCCATCGCAAATTCAGACTGGTTCGCATGGCCGGATAAGTCGGATATTCTATAGATTGTTTTTGGAAAACCATCTAAAACCATTGAGATTGATCGGTCTGTAGGCATTGGATTTCCTCTCGGTTTACCGGTCGATTGTTTCCAGTACCTTGGCGACCTGTTCGCGCAATTCAGTAACTTCCTTGCGCAATGAGATTACATCCGCTTTGACATCCAACAATTCAGCATCGCGGGCAACTTGACTCAAACTTTTTTCTGATGGATGGCCAGCCTTGGACCCCGATATCTTCTGCTTCAAGACCTGAAATTTACTAATTTCATCGATGACCAGGCGCTCCCTTTCTCGATATGGCATTTCCTCTGCGGCAATCACTTTTTCCATGCCCTCAAAAACTGAGCTAAGGAGTCCCACCGCATCCTTATCGGCATTCACTTTTCGTACTTTTATATATTTTCCAAGAGATGCAAGCATTTTGAAATATGCCATTAGAACCAGGTCGCCTTCGGAGCTATTCATTAGCTTTTCCGATTCGTCGATCAGCTTGTTCAGCGTTTGATCGTTGATTTCCCAGTCCATCGCAAGAAAGATGACTTTAAGATCCTGCAAAGACGATAACCGAATTGCGTGCGACCTTCCTTTATCTTGTGAGGCCTCTGGAATTGTTTCTTGATCCGTATCCGGGACGCTATCATTCTCTTCTATGCCGCCGGTTCGGTCGTTATTAGTTGTTTTCATCTGCATAGGCCTCCTACATAAGTGTTCTTTTAAGAGAAATCATGGTTATCTGAATCGCTTTCTTCAAGGTGGTAACAACATTATGGCCCGACATTGCACTGGCACCGAAACTCGGGGCTTTCAAATTTGAATTGAGATCCTCTTCCAATTCATCAAAGGATAGTAGGGGAACTCCCTTTTTCCCTAAATCTCTTTTGTTGTATTGTAAAACAATAGGGATTTTATATAGATCTTTCTGATAAGCAGCCAGATTTTCCTCAAGGTTTTTTAAGGATGAAATATTTTTTTCTTTCCTCACGGCCATGGAATCAGCCACAAAAACGACTCCGTCCACTCCGCGCAAGACGAGACGCCGGGTCGCGTTATACTTCACCTGTCCGGGAACGGTATACAACTGTGTCCGAATGCTATATCCCTTAATTGTACCGATATTGAGAGGAAGGAAATCGAAAAAAAGCGTCCGGTCCCCATGGGTTTTGATCGTTACCATCTCATTTTGCATTTTGTGACGGATACGATTGTAAATAAACTCCAAGTTGGTTGTCTTTCCCCCTCGGCCGGGGCCGTAATAGACAATCTTGGCCTGCACCTCTTTTTTCTTAAGATTGACAAATGCCACAGTCATTACCCCTTGTAGATGGCATGAATATGCTGCGATTAGTATCGGAAAAATACTAATCAAACATCATTATGCCGGTAACAGTTCCCCTATTTTCGCTACGACATCAGCCACTTTTAACCTTAAAAAGCCCAAAGAGACTTCTTTACCGAAAATAGTAACTAGTAGATAATCGGATAGAACTTTGCTGAAGTGAATGTTGGCTTTTTCTCCTTTATGGAAAAGAAGCGAAAATTCATCTTCTCCAACAATATTGGCCATGGCATTCATCGCGCCATAATTTCCGGCCGCAAGAGCGGCCAAGGAATAAATATCATGGTCGCTTTCTCCGCTGTTTTGGTCAACGACAATGTTTCCCGCCATATCGATTAGAATCACACTGTGGACCCCAAGGTCGATCAAGTTTTTATTTAATATTTGTTCGATCTGATCCAGTTGTTTCTGTTCGAGAATGTAAGACACTTAATGTCCTCCTCATTACTATTGAGCAATAAGCTTGCCCATCATTAGAGATTTATTCGACGGTCGATTACGATACACCTTTTTTTAGCTGGATACAAACACTAGTCCCGTCCCCGGGCTGGCTGTCGATAGCGATACCTCCTCCCATGGCGACCAGTAACTTGCGGGCTAAAGGAAGTCCTAATCCCGACTTATCCGAACCTTTAGAATAAAAGGGGATAAAAACCTTGTCAAGGTTATCTTTTTCGATGCCGCATCCAGTGTCCCGGAAAACAATTCGCAGATCATCTGATATAAGTGAAGTAATCTCGATCAGTGGATCATCTGTTTGAGAAAGCGCTTCAATGGCGTTGGCAATCACAGCATTAAATACCAGGCTAAGCACTCGGCTTTCCGCCAGAATATAACCTTGTTCGGTATCGACCTTGGCTATCAGGCGAATACCCTGTGCGGTCAATTCTTCCCGTTTTTCCTGAAGCCAGCTATGCCAAAATGTATCGAAATTAATCGGCTGAACGCGATTTACGACGGATCGGCCGTATGTTTTCATCGATTCGAGCAGGCGCTGTTGCAGGGCGACCTGACCCACGGCCCGCTCTAAAAATTCAATTTTCTTGGTCTCATCGAACTGGTCGTAATTTTCCAGCAACACTTCAAGAGTAATCTTCAGGGTACTCACCGAGTTACCCAGTAGGTGACGAATATTCGATAAAGCTCGATCGAAAAGTTCCCCCGATTTAAAATCCGTATCAGCAATCTGTGTCATGATTCCTTCCTGTCTTTGGCAAAAGCTACCTATTCTGACGAGTTCTAATTTTTATAAAAAAGATGCAATAACTAAGCCAACCTATCAAGAATAGATATTACCTATTATATTCAATATGTTAAAAATTTTTATGCAGGTGAAGCAATCCTCCACAGGCGTTGATAGCGGTTTGATTTGAAATAAGCGATCCGTATTTTGTAATCAGAATAGAAGCAACCCGAAATGATAGATAAAGTCTGTCTGGATAACGGATCTTCAATTGAGAAAACAAATACGTTTCGCGGTCCATTTGGCTATTTTTAAAAAACCAAATAGGCATCTTTGGACAATCTGAACCTTGCCAATTTAATCGATTATTGTTAAATGCAAATCTACCCTAACACACCGTTATGAAGAGTGTAAACCGATGGATAACTTGCCGAGGCCAATCATCACATGAAATCGAGTGAAATCAGACATCTGAGCCATCATGCGGATTATTGCGGACAGATACTATCCGGGTCTTACAGCACAATGTTAAAAAAACTAATTGCTGAACGCATTATGGCGTTTCGGCGCTTCGATGAAATCGGCACACCTGTCATTCCCTATATCGCTGCCTGGCGGGAGCATCAAAAAACCATCTGGTATGAATTTATTGGAGGGCATTTCCTTCGAATGATGGGTTGTGAGCCCACCCAGGTAGCCTTAGCGTTTCGGGAAAGTGTTATCGAACAACGAATTTATAAAAATCAACCAACCAATCAGCGGATAATCGAAAATATCATCGGCCCTGAGGACCTGGCCGGATCCAGGACCGATTATCGCCGTGAAGTCAAACGCAAAGGAATAACGGAGGCGGTTTATAAGTGCATGATTAAAAATGGAGATGCCATCTGGTTAAAAGATCAGGCTATTATAGAATCGTATGGCGAAGATCAGATTTATCTTTCACTTGGCAGTCTAACCGTTGTTACAAAGGAAATGGAGGCCGATGAAGCCCGCAAACAGATGGAAACTGCCCTTCGAAAAAGCGAAGAACAGTTTCGATACCAGGCCATCCATGATGATCTGACCAGCCTTTATAATACCCGTTATCTATACAAAGAGCTGGACCGGTTGATTGAATCCAGTCATTCAAGAAAACGGCAATTTTCATTGATTTTCATGGATATCGACGACTTTAAAGCAGTTGTGGATGCACACGGTCATTTAAACGCCAGCCAGGCAATCCGGGAAATCGGCGCTTCCATTCAGGCGGTTATTAAAAAACCCGCTTATGGCGTCGCCTATGGCGGGGATGAATTCATCGTTGTACTGCCCGATTTTGATAAGAATCTCGCGCTGGATATGGCGGAACGCATCCGCTCACTGATGCGACGGACCGTTTACCTTACGAGTAGAGGGCTACAGGTCAAACTGAAAGCCAGCTTTGGCGTGGCCACCTTCCCGGATGACGCCGATGATCAGACCGCCTTGATCGGACTGGCTGATCGCGCCATGTTTGGGGTTAAGACCAGCGGTAAGAATGCCGTCAAGGATATCAAGACGATCATTCATAGCTGCCAATAATCAATCCCCAGTGCCCGGGCCTCTTGCTCGCTGAAAATACCTTTTACGTCGATAAGCAATGCATGGTTAGCATTACACCGCTCAGCGATGCGTTCTAACCCCATCCCTATATAGGCATCGTGGGCAACAGCCAGAATAACGGCATCGACGCGATCAATCAGCTTCATATCCACCAGCTTCAGGCCGTAGTAATCTTCGGCTTCACCCGCATCAGCCAAGGGATCATGAACCATTACCTGGATCCCGTAATCTTCCAGCTCACGGATTATATCCACCACCCGAGTGTTCCTCAAGTCCGGGACATTTTCTTTAAATGTCAGGCCTAAAACGGCCACGCGGGCATCACGTACCTGCTTTCCCTGATTAATGAGTTTTTTTACGGTGCACTCGGCGATGTATTTACCCATATGGTCATTAATCCTTCGCCCCGCCAAAATCATTTCAGGATGGTAGCCGATGGATTGGGCTTTAAAAGTAAGGTAATACGGGTCGACCCCAATACAGTGACCTCCCACTAAGCCCGGGGTGAACTTTAAAAAATTCCATTTGGTTCCGGCGGCCTTCAACACTTCGTTCGTATTAATACCGATTTGACCAAAAATCATCGCCAGTTCATTCATAAGGGCGATGTTCAGGTCTCGTTGGGTGTTTTCGATGACCTT
>Ga0316198_10000894_pt1 | contig 16668 bp, 14 predicted proteins | sample OudBieAanoxic_MG_FD_204935 | JGI IMG/M metagenome (GOLD analysis project Ga0316198, IMG submission 204935) | Coastal sediment microbial communities from Oude Bieten Haven, Netherlands - site A anoxic | ecosystem: Environmental > Aquatic > Marine > Coastal > Sediment | place: Netherlands...
ATCCCTGGATCCTCCGTGGCCGGACAACTCGGCTCGAGGACAATTGGATGATTGGCGCCCATCTCCACCTCTATTGTATCGCTGTCAGAGCGGGAGCCAAAGTCCTTTGCCTCAACCGCTTGGCCTCTGGCGGGCCCTTGACCTCAGACCGGTGCTGGCTTACACTCCCGCTCCCATGTTGGAAGGGCTGCAGGAACGTCTGGCTCGCGTCACCAAGACCCTCAGAGGAGAGGGTCATCTGACCGAGTACCACATCGACACCGCATTGCGGGAGATCAGGCTTGCTCTGCTCGAGGCGGATGTCAGCGTCGAGGTCGTTTCCGGGTTCATCGAGCGGGTGCGGGTCAGGGCGGTTGGCAAAGAGGTTCTGAGTTCCGTAACACCGGCGCAGATGGTGACCAAAATCGTCCACGAAGAGCTGGTCACCCTGCTTGGTGGGGAAACAACCGAGCTCGATTTCAAAGGAAAGCCTGCGGTCATCATGCTGGTCGGGCTTCAGGGATCCGGGAAAACCACGACCGCGGCCAAAATGGCCCGTTGGATCAAGGATCGCAAAGGTCTCTTCCCGCTTTTGGTGCCTGCCGACACTTCCCGCCCTGCGGCACGAGAGCAGCTGCTGGTCCTCGGTGAAAAGGCCAAGATTCCGACGGTCGATACCCGAGAAATGGATGACCCTGAGGCGATTGCTCGCCAGGCTCTTCGCGAGGCCTCGATCAAGGGCTATCAAGTGTTGATCTTCGATACCGCGGGGCGCCTGCATATCGATGAGGAGTTGATGGATCAGCTTCTGCGGCTCAAGGAGATCCTCAATCCTCGGCAGGTCCTTTTCGTTGCCGATGCGATGACCGGCCAGGATGCCGTTCGTTCGGCGCGGGCTTTCCACGAGCGGCTCGATATCACCGGAGTTATCCTCACCAAGCTCGACGGCGATGCCCGTGGCGGAGCCGCTCTGTCGGTGCGCGAGGTCGTCGGAAAGCCGATCGTCTACGCCGGTATCGGCGAACAGATTGAAAACCTCGAGCAATTCCACCCGGACCGAATGGCAGGACGCATTCTCGGAATGGGCGATGTGCTGACCCTGGTAGAGAAGGCGCAGGATGCGGTCGATGAGAAAAAGGCGCGCCGGCTCGAGGCAAAGCTCAGAAAAAACAAATTCGATCTCGAGGATCTGCGCGATCAGCTCAAAAGCCTCAAGAAGATGGGACCGCTGCAGTCGGTGATGGAGATGGTGCCGGGAATGAACAGTATGATGCCCGAGGGAGGGATGGGCGAGGGTCAAGAGCGACAGCTCCGGCGGATGGAGGCGTGTATCGATTCGATGACGCCCAAAGAGCGCCGCCACCCGCAGCTTCTCAACGGGTCGCGAAAGAAACGGATCGCAAAAGGCTCTGGAACAAGTGTCGAAGAAATCAATCGCCTCTTGCGTCAGTACGGACAGATGCGTAAGCTCATGAAGCGTCTGGGTAAGGCCGACCCCCGCGCGCTGAAGCGTCAGTTGGGGATCGGCTGAATATTCGCCCAGGGAGGAAAGAAAATGTTGATGATTAGATTGCGACGTGGGGGTGCGAAGCACAGTCCTGTCTACCGCGTCGTCGTGTCGGATTCGCGCAAGGACACCCAGGCCGACTACCTGGACCAGGTTGGATTTTACGACCCAAACCCGGAACCGCCGGAAATAAGGCTCGATCTCGAAAAGGTCGAAAAGTGGCAGAGCCAGGGTGCTGGCGTGTCTGAAACTGTGCGATCCTTGATTCGTAAGGCTCAGCAGCAGCAGTGAAGCGCGCCCGGGGCTTGTGGGTTCCGGGTCATCTGACCCATCTTCGAAGGGAGCTCGAATGAGTGCGATGAAAGACCTGCTGGAAGAGATCGCGAAGGCACTGGTTGACAATCCGGAAGACGTCCAGGTGCAAGAGGTCGAGGGCGAGCAAACGACGGTGCTCGAGCTGCGGGTGAAAACTGAGGACCTCGGCAAGGTCATTGGCCGTCAGGGTCGCACGGCGCGGGCGATCAGAACGCTGCTTGCGGCGGCGGGTATGAAGGTCCAGAAGCGATTCGTGCTCGAGATCCTCGAATAGTGTCCTCCGGAGAACCCGGCGGCGACGGTCGCGATTGGCTGATCATCGGTCGCGCGGGAAAACCTCACGGCGTCCACGGCGATCTGCTCGTGGAGATCATCACTGACTTTCCGGAGCGCCTCTCGGACGGCGTCCGTTTCGGTGTCGGCGACGATTCGTGCCCGGATGAATTTTTCGAGGTACACCGAATCCGCTACCACAAGGGAAGGTGGTTGCTCTCGATTCGTGGGATCCGCGAGCGAGAGGTCGTTGACGGTTGGCGTGGGAGGTTCCTCTACCTTCCGGAACAGGCGCTTGACGAGCTCCCCGAGGGCTACTACTACGAGCATCACCTGACTGGCCTCGAGTGCCGCTCGCCCGACGGTGAGGCACTCGGTCGGGTCACCGGACTCGATCCGGGTGAGGGCCAGTCTCGGTTGGTTGTTCGTAACGGCGAGCGCGAATTCCTGGTGCCGTACGTGCCGGAGATCGTCAAGGAAGTCGACCTCGACGGAGGGTTCGTCATCATTGATGCCCCTCGCGGACTTCTCGACGACGACGCTATCGACGCGCGGTAGCGAATAACCCTCACAACACGTCGGAATACCACGGAGACACAGAGGACACAGAGCCGTCCGTCCGCCCAGACCGCCCACAGATCACTCAGATAGACCCAGATCCGCTCATCGAAAAGAAACGCAGAGGCGCAAAGACGCAGAGGCGCAGAGAGGCGGAAGCTGAGCGTGAAAGGCGGTCGCGCTTATTGACGGTAGAACCGCAGGCGATCGGGGATCGCCTGTCGCCGGTAAGAAGCCGGCCACCTCCGATAGCGAGCTTTCCTCGATGTCCGACTTCTCACCGGCCACGTGCTCGCAGCACGTCGGTTCTGCCTCTTGTCTGTGCTGTTTGAGTGGGGGGCGTGTCCCTTTCAACACTTCATGTGAAATAAGAGGTGGCGAGACCTGCGCTCTTCGAGAGTGCAAGTCACTGGGCCGGGAAATCGGTACGAGAGCCTGCTTTCGAAACGGTTTCCCGGCCCAGTGGCTCCGAGGCCGTTCCATGACGGCCTCGGAGTCTCGCCACATGAAGCCGGTATGGTTCCCTCTGCGTCTTTGCGCCTCTGCGCCTCTGCGTTATTTCCGGTGGGTGGTGGATCTGTGTGATCTGTGGGCCTTTTATTGTCGTTGGAATGCTCGAGGGGCGTTGGCGTAATCGGTGATGCGATCCAAATGGCAACGATATCTGCGTCTATCTGCGTTATCTGCGGTTTGCCCTGGGGCGGCTGAGAGGACGTTGTGATGCCTTGGTGTCTTGGTGTCTTTGTGGTTAAATACGCCGTTCCGGGAGATCTTCCCGGTTGGCAACCCTATGCATTTCGATGTCTTGACCATTTTTCCGCAGCTTTTCGAGCCGTTTCGCACCACCGGGGTGCTCGGCAAGGCGGTTGAACGAGGCGTGGTTGGTATTGAGGCCCATGATCTCCGCGATTGGGCCGACAACAAATGGCGGCAGCTGGATGACGAGCCGTACGGCGGCGGCGCCGGAATGGTCCTGCAGGCGCCTCCGATACTCGCGGCCATCCGCGACATGACGTTGCGCCAGAAGAATTCGAGGGCAATCATCCTCGGTCCACGGGGGCGGTTGCTCGATCAGCGTTTTGCTGAAGAGCTGGCGCAAGAGTCAAACCTATTGTTGGTGTGTGGTCGGTATGAGGGCTTCGACGATCGGATTTTCGAGATCAGCGGGACCGAGGAGGTATCGGTTGGGGATTACATCCTCGGCGGTGGTGAGGTCGCTGCGATGGTTCTCATCGAGGCGGTATCGCGGCTGGTGCCGGGGGTCGTGGGAGATCCAGAATCGGTACGTGCAGACAGCTTTGGAGAAGGGCTGCTCGATTACCCCTGTTACACCCGCCCCCCGGAGGTCGAAGGGGAATTGGTGCCCGAGGTGCTACTCTCCGGAAATCACGAGGCGATTCGGCTCTGGCGACTGGAGCGATCGGTCGAAATCACGGTAACCAGACGGCCTGACCTCGTAAAGAGAAACTGGAAGCAATACTCGACCGAAGCCTGGGAGCTTGTCCGTCGCTATGCGCCGGATCTGTTCTCAGAACTGAGTGGCGACTGAATACGGCCCGGAAGACGAGGGAGACGATGAATAGAACGATCGTGGCTTTGGCGCTATTGGCGATCTGTGCGGCCGGCCCGGCCGCCGGTCAGGGCATTGATACGGACCCAGTTTTCACGGTGCGGCTTGTTCCCGACCGGGCCCCGCTGGTTGCGGGCGACGAGTTACGTTTGGCGGTCACTCTATCCATCAACCGTGGTTGGCACGTCAACTCCGATGATCCGGGCGACGAGTTTTCGCTACCAACGACCGTTGAGTTCCTCCTGCCCGAGGGCTGGCCCATGCCGGTGGTCAGCTTTCCGGCTGGTGAGGCCCTCGAATTCGAATTCTCCGATACCCCGATCGAGGTATGGGAGGACCGCGTTGTCATCCTTGCGGGCCTCGTCGTTCCGGAAACAGCGGAAGGAGATCTTCGTCTGCGGGTGGCAGTAACTGCCCAGGCCTGCAATAACACACAATGTCTGCCTCCTGAGGAGGTGCGGACCGGCGTCGATGTGGTGGTGGCACCGCCCGGAAGCTCGTCAGAATTCGCGAACAATGAGCTCTTCAAAGATCTCCTCGCGAGCCCCGCCGGGTTTGCCGATTCTCGTGGGCCCTCGGATCTTGGCTCGAAGTCCTTGCCGATTCTCTTGATCGGGGTGTTCCTCGCCGGGCTCGCTCTGAACCTGACTCCGTGCGTCTTCCCACTGATCCCGATCACAGTTGGTTTTTTCACCCAACAGACCAAGGACCGCGAAGGCAGTGCATTCCCTCTCGCCCTTGCCTACGTAATGGGAATCGCCTTCACCTACTCGGTGCTCGGTGTTCTCGCCGCCCTGAGCGGTGCAATCTTCGGTAGCGCGTTGCAGAGCCCGTGGGTTGTCGGCCTCATCGTAGTTGTTCTGCTGTCGCTCGCGACCTCGATGTTCGGGCTCTGGGAGTTGCGAGTGCCTGGCTGGGCGCAGCGTGCGGCGGGTGGAAGGAGCGGGGTTTTCGGCGCCCTCATTATGGGCCTGGTGATGGGCTTTGTCGCGGCGCCGTGCATCGGTCCGTTCGTGGTCGGTCTTCTGACCTATGTTGGCCAGCGAGGAGATCCATTCCTGGGGTTCATTCTGTTCTTCACTCTCGCGTTGGGGCTCGGCCTGCCGTACCTGATTCTTGGTACCTTCACCGGCGCGGTCAACAAGTTGCCGGCATCCGGCATGTGGATGATCGGGGTGCGGAGGGTGTTTGGTGTCATTCTGGTCGCCATGGCTGCTTACTTCGCGGCCCCGCTGATGCCTGGCGATTCGGGACGCTGGTTGATGTCGGCGGTCCTGGTTCTCGGTGCGCTCTACCTCCTGATCATCGATCGAACCGGTCACGAACAGCCGACCATAGACCGCGTCATGAGGTTATTGGCTGCAGCGATGCTGGTGGCCGGAGTGGTCATGGCTCCGGCGGTTCACATTGACGGGGGTACGACCGGCGAGTCGGCCGAACACCTGGCCTGGCAGTCATATGATGCTGTTGGTGTCGAAGCCGCGATCGCCGGCGGCGGACCAGTGATTCTCGATTTCTACGCGGACTGGTGCGCTCCGTGTCGCGAACTCGACGAGAAGACCTTTCAGGCGCCAGATGTGGTCGCTGTGCTCGACGGTTACTCGCGCTTCAAGGTTGATTTGACCCGGAGCAGTGAGGAGACCCAGACGCTGGCCGCAGAATATCGGGTGATGGGGGTGCCGACGGTCATTGTGTTCTCGGGTGGTGAGGAGACCTTCCGAATCACCGGCTTCGAACCACCGGCGAAGTTCCTCGAGCGCTTACAAGCTGTGCCCTAATTCAGGCTTGGGCCGCATCCTGCTTCCTGCATCCTGCATCCTGCTTCCTGCATCTGAGAGGTTTGATCAGCTCTCGATGACGTCGCCACCCGTGACGACGCGCTCCTTACCGTTCTCCCGGATTTTAAGAAATCCCTCTGCGGTGAACTCCAACAGGGTGCCTGAGACCAACTGGCCTGACGCGAGACGTACGCTGACCGCATCACCTGGTCGCTGAATCAGGAGGTTTCGCCACCGATCGATCGCAGGTGCCGGATCTTCCATCAGGCGATCGAGTTGATCGATGAACGTGCAAACCAGCTCGTGCCTCCAGATCTTCATATCACCTGAACCGAGGAGATCGGCGATCGACGTCGCAGGCAGGCCTGCAGCTTCGTCGATCACCGGAGCGGTCTCGAGATTCACTCCGAGGCCAACCGTCACCCAGGTCGTTTCACCGTGTCGAGCAAAAACCAGGATTCCGGCGAGCTTGTACTCCTCCACCAGGATATCGTTGGGCCATCTGATGCGAACATCCGAAACTCCGATCCGGGTGATCGCGTCCCAGGCAGCTGTGGCTGCTAACATTGGGAGCTGGGTGATGGTTTCGGCCTTGATCCCCGACCTCAGCCAGCTCATGTAGAGGCCACCGGTTGGAGACTCCCAGCCACGGTCACCCCGGCCCTCGCCCTTCTCCTGGCGGTCGGCCAGAATCAGGGTGGCTCCGAGCTTCTGGCTCTCTTCATCCATCTCCGCGATGATCCGCCTCGCGAGAGCGTGGGTCGAATCCGTGACCTCGAAGAGGACCAGGTTCTCGATGTGCTTTGCCAACTCCTCCATGAGATGATCGAGACGTTCCCTCAATTTCATACCTTCCAGACACCTTCAGTCACGAAATAGACCGACCTCGAGTTGATATCTCATCACTATACAGAGGTGCGGCCAGAAAACCCGCAGATTCCAACGGCTATTGTCGCGCGGCAGGAGGTGCGTTGAGAGCTTTGTAGGTCAAGTCTACGAAGGTTCGCTTTCGGCGTTGGCCTCGAGCTCACGCACCCGTTCACGCACGACGACCTCGGCCATGTCCGGAATCACATCCCACGCAATGTGTTCGATGCGGTCGGAGGCTAGCTCCAGAAGGCGCCTCGCGATCCGATCGACATCGTCATCGCTGAGTCCGGTTTCAGGGTCCTTTTCCGGCGTCTTTTGCCCGGGAGGGTCACCGAAATCCTGCGTGTCCGCGTCGTCTTTCGAATCATCGGAGGGTTCCTCGATCTCATCATCAATGGCGGGCACCACTTCGGGCTCGTGATTGGCCATCACCGCGGCGACATCTATGGGCGTGGTTAACGAGTTATCGATTTCGACTACTTCGGGTGGTGCGAACTCAACATCCTCGTCATCGGACGGAAAAGACTCGTCATCCGGTCCGGCTTCATTGATGGATTCCTCATCCAATTCGAGTTCTGAATCGTCGCCGAATGTAGCGATGTCTTCAGTTTCCATATCGTCGATGAAACCCTCGGCTGCGATGGTTTCGCCGGGATCAGAAGTGGGCTCGTGAGCCTCATCGAATTGGAAGGGTCCGTCATCTGCGGGGAGTTCCGTCGCGTCCAGTTCCAGTTCACCGATGTCGTCGCTGAGTTCGAAATCATCTTGCGGGGGTTCCACAGGCTGCACGGCATCTGGATCAACGATTTCGAACTCACCAACCCGATCTGCGGCTTCTGCTTCCTCGGCGACCGTCTCTCCAGGCCCGAATTCCTGACTGACGTCGGTGTCTTCGAGTTCGACACCTGGATCTGGTGTTGAGAATTCATCTGGACCGATCGATTGGGTTTCGACGACGGTTGGAGGCGGTGCAGCGGGCGTGACTGCGAGGTGTTCTACCGCATCGACCAGCTTTTTGGCCTCGAACGGTTTGGTAATGATTTCGGAACAGCCGACGGCGATTGCCCGGTCACGATCAAAGGGTTCGAAGGTCCCGGTGAGCAGAATGACCGGTAGATGGAGAAACTCCGAGTTCGATTTGATTTCCTGACACACGTCATAGCCGTCACGTCCCGGCATGATGACGTCACAGATCACGAGATCCGGTCGGACTTCCGGGAGCCGTTGGAGGAGATCGTCTCCGCTCGACACCGCCACGACCTCGTACTCGGTATCGGCAAATGTGAGCTCAACGACCTTTTGGATAGTGAGGCTGTCGTCGGCCAGTAGGATTGTGCGGCTCATGGCTCTCCCAACTCCGTCTCGCGACCGCGTCGCCCGGGGGGCGCTACGACCGTCAAATGGCTCCAAAATTGTCAGATTAGGATTGTGGCAAGTCCTCCACTGTCATAACTTATGTACCACGAAGGCGTGGAATCTGTCAATGAAGCCGGGCCCTCGGAGCCCCCGCCAAAGGCTGCATCTCATCGGATCCAGAGAGGCCAATTGCTGGGCCTTTTTGGTTGCCGCTGCAAGGGGGTCATCAGCCGTTCTGAGGATCGCTCCGTGGAACGAGAGAGTGACGGGATCGAGTTCACGAGTCTCAAGCAACGCGGCACGCGCCGTCGCACTCCCTAGCGCTGAGGGCAAGCGGGTCGTCCCGGACCATCCAGTGACCAGTCCGCGTCGGACACCGGGATGGCCGAAGCGTGCGGTGGGACCCGCGATGAGGGCATCGCACGCCAGGATGAGATCAAAGCCGCCGCCGGAGCATGAACCGTTGATCGCGGCGACGGTCGGTGAGGGGTGTTTCTCGAGAGCCCGGATGGCGCGCCGTCCGCGCCGCGCATAGGGTCCGCTCGATGAGGCGTCGAGGTTGGCGATTTCGGCCAGGTGGGCACCGGCCAGAAAGACGCTCGGGTGCGCTGAGCAAAGGACCAGGGGATCAGGCCTGCTTTCCTTTGCAAGTGATTCCAGAGTTGACGAGATTGTATCGAGGAGCTCCAAAGTGAGAATTGGAGATTCCAACTCGAGCACCGTGGCGCCGGGAAGGCGTTGGATACCAACCGCGCTGGTTCCGTCAGCGGATTGGTCCATCGCTTGTTCCACCAGACGGGACCATTTGCCGATAGAAGCTCAACGCACGGAGAGACCTTTCCGCCTCCGCGCGAACCTGACCATCGAGCCACCTCGAGACGTCTGGGGTCACGGTTGTTGGGATCTCCATCAACGCTTTGGTCCGGAACTCGGTGAGTATTCCTATGCTGTCCCTGTCGAGGGCCTCCTCTATTGTGGCACCCGTGGGGAAAACCCCTCCGAGGACGAGGATCCAGAACTCTGCATATGCGACGACGGTGTTGGCCGGCACATCTTCAAGAAGCGCTTCGAGGCAGGAAACTCCGAGCCTGAAAGCGCGTTGGGTCGGTTCGGCCGGCGGGCAGTAGGTGATCAGGAGCTCAGCGATGACTGCCGCCGCCGCCGATCTGCCGAGCTCGCGGGTCAGTGGAAAAGAACTCGTGATCAGGTCGAGGTGACGGTAGGTTGCGAGTTCGGCCTGGGGTTTTTGGAACAGACCAACGTGAACCAACGACATGATCTGCGCCGCGGCCGCGGTCGGCGCCTTGCCACCACGGGCACGCCTCAAGATGCCGCGCTGCACGCCGGACCGGTGGGTGAGAACAGCCAGTACCAGATGGCGGTCCCCGAAAGGATGGTGGTCGAGGACCAGGGCTTGGTCTTCAATGGTTGGCACGGATTCATCCTATCCGACGAGTGTTGAGAAAAGAAATGGGCTGACGTGGCGCGAACATTTGCTAGATGCTGGATGCTCGATCCGCCTGCTCACCCAGCCGAAAAACCGTGTGTCGACATCCCGCATCCAGGATCCAGCATCCGTCTATGGGTTGTTGGGTAGGCGGAAATCCGAAATTTATGGGAATTTCTAATTCCTAATTCCTAATTCTAAATTCCTGATTCTCCCGTGCTAACCTTCCCGGCGTGCCGCATTGGCTGAAGTCCGTACTGATCCTACTCGCGACTCTCGGCATCTTGCATTTGTTGCCGGGTGCAGACTCAGCTGTGAACTCCTGGTGGAGCCTGCTTCCGCCGCTGGTAGCAATAGCGCTGGTCCTCGCCTTCCACGATGTCCTGGTCGCGCTCCTGATGGCCGTGTGGGTTGGTGCAACCATGTTCGCCGGCGGCAGTCCTCTGGTTGGGTTCCTGCGACTCATCGACACCTACGTGCGCCAAGCTCTCATCGATTCGGACCACATGAGCATCATTGTATTTTCGATGCTGCTTGGCGGAATGGTGGCGGTGATCAGCAAGAGCGGCGGCACGGTCGGAGTCGTGCTTGCCCTCGAACCGCTGGCGACCACTCCCCGCCGAACCCAGGTGGTGACCTGGGTCATGGGTGTGTTGATTTTCTTCGATGACTATTCGAATACTCTGATTGTCGGTAACACGATGCGCCCGGTGACAGATCGACACAGGATCAGCCGCGAGAAGTTGGCCTTTCTCGTCGATTCCACCGCCGCGCCAGTCGCCTGCATCGCTCTCGTGTCCACCTGGATAGGCTATGAGGTCTCCCTGATCGGTGATGCGCTCACCAAGTCGGGTTCGGATCTGAATCCGTTTTCGATCTTCCTGGCGTCGCTGCCCTTTTCCTTCTACCCGGTCTTCGCCCTCACCGCCACATTTGTCGTTGCGGTATCAGGGCGGGATTGGGGGCCCATGTTACTGGCGGAGCGGCGGGCGAGAGAAGGAGAGTTGCTGGCCGCCGGTGCGCAGCCCCTTGCCGACTTCGAGAGTTCCGACCTCGCACCGGAAGAAGGGGCCCCTTGCCGATGGTTCAATGCGGTTGTGCCCATCGCCCTGGTGATAGCCACGACCCTGGTCGGGCTCTACTTTACCGGACGCCAGGGCCTTATCGATGCCGGTGAGACGTCGGTGTCGCTGAGCCGCATCATAGGTGCGTCAGATCCGTTCACCGTTCTCCTTTGGGCGAGTTTTGTCGGATTGGCCGCAGCCGTGGTCCTCGCGGTCGCACAGAACATCTTGACCGTTCGGTCCTCCCTTGAAGCAACCGTCACAGGGTTCAAAAGCATGTTCATGGCATTTGTCGTGCTGACCCTTGCCTGGTCCCTTGGCCAGGTCTGCACTGATCTCGGAACAGCGGCCTTTCTCAAATCTGCTGTTGGGCCGAACATGCCACCGTCATTGCTGCCGGTGGTCATCTTCCTTGTCGCTGCAGCAGTCTCATTCGCTACCGGGACGTCCTGGGGAACGATGGCCATACTCACGCCACTTGTGGTGCCGCTGGCTCTCGTGTCGACAACCGATGACCCCGGCATCCTGGCCGCCGCGGTTGCCGCGATCCTCGGCGGGGCGGTGTTTGGGGACCATTGCTCACCGATTTCGGATACTACGATCCTCTCATCCATGGCCTCGGGGTGCGACCATGTCGATCACGTGCGAACCCAGCTCCCCTATGCATTGTTGGCTGCCTCGGTTGCAGTACTGGCCGGCTATCTTGCTCACGCCGCCACCGGGGTGCCAGCCTGGATTTTGTTGGTCGCCGGGATCGCGATCATCATCGGCTTGATTCGGGTGGTTGGCCGAACTTTGGATTCGGAGTGAAGATCCGTCGAAAAACCTTGACAGACCGCTGTTTTTCGCCTCCCGGGTGCTATACTCCGCTGTGTATTGTCAGCCGTCGCGGACGGTCTCGGACAAACGAATGAAAACACTGACAGAAGGAGGACGACCATCAGAAAGTTCGCGTTTCGTGATGACCCCGATGCACCGCAGGTGCGAATCAATGAACGAATCAGGCTCTCTCCGGTGCGCCTGGTTGACGACGAAGGAAATCAGGTCGGAGTCGTGCCGGTTGAAGAGGCCCTCGCCCTCGCCCGAGAAAAGGGGCTCGACCTCGTCGAGGTTGCGGCCACCTCGCGACCGATCGTGTGCAAGATCATGGATTACGGGCGTTTCCGTTACGAGCAGGAAAAGAAAGCCCGCGAAGCCAAGAAGCAGCAGCACCAGGTCGACGTCAAAGAGGTTAAATACAGACCCAACATCAACATCCACGACTTCGAAACGAAGACGCGCCGAGCGCGCAAGTTTCTTGAACAGGGGAAACACGTCAAGGTCACTATCATGTTTCGGATGCGGGAGATGAGGCGTCCAGAGAACGGGTTCGATTTGCTCAAACGCGTGGGCGAATATCTCGAGGACGTGGCAATCATCGAGCGTATGCCGACGAGGCTCGAGGGTCGTGACCTGACCATGGTCTTGCGACCGAGCAAGAAAGCCCAGTCCGCTCCCTCCAAAGCTGACGACTGAGTGCCTATTTTCGATTGTGGTTGATATTGCTTCGAGCAATCCCGAGGTTGCGGCGAAATTGTTCGTAGCGAATGCGGTTGACGGCGCTGCCGCGGCGCCACTCTGCATATCCCACTTGATCGAGTCCCTCGAGATCTTCAAGTCTCGGGCGGAGACGTCTTGTTGCCGGGGCAAACTCCGGATGGAGGTCGGCCGGAGCGCGTTGCGTCCAAGGGCAGACCTCCTGGCAAATGTCGCAGCCGGCTATGTTTGTCCCGACACTAGACCAGAATTCGTCTGAAATTGCGGACCGGTGTTCCACTGTGAGATAGCCGATGCAGCGACGGGCATCGAGCACCTTCGGTTTGGGAAAGGCTGCGGTCGGACAGGCGTCGAGGCAGGCTGTGCAGGTGCCGCAGTGGTCGGGTCGCGGGCCGTCCGGTACCAGCGTCTGGTCCGTTAGAAGAACTCCGAGAAACAGCTCGGAACCGAACTCGCGGCTGAGGAGAAGAGTGTTTTTCCCGATCCAACCCAATCCCGCCCTAGCGGCCCACTCCCGTTCGAGGATCGGTGCGGTGTCGACACAGGCTCGCCATTGGGCGCCAGGTCGTTGCTCCCCGAGCCAGAGCCCGAGCCGGACCAATTTCTTTTTGAGGATGCGATGGTAGTCGCGGCCCCAGGCGTATCTGGAAACCCAAACGCGGCCTTCATCGGCCCTGAGCGTGGTCGAATCGGGCTGGTCGCAGCGGTAGCTCATGGCCACTGCTACCACCGACGTGCATCCGGGCAGCAGCAACCGTGGGTCGGAGCGTACGACGCGGGTGCGCGCCATGAAACCCATTTCGCCGTGCATCCCGGCGTCGAGCCAGCGCTCGAGGTTGCCGGCACCGAGCGCCTTGGCGGCCTCTGCGACACCAACGAGGTCGAATCCCTCGGCGATAGCACGACTCTTGAGGTCGGCAGTCAATCTTTTCACTGGTCGAGAGTATCTCAACGCCCTCGGCTATGCTTAGGGCAGGAGGGGTGGCAGTGGCCTCAACAGAATCTATGAGATACGCCAGGTCGTTCGCTCGACCGCTCGAGATTCTGCGCGGATATCGTCGGCGTGAAATCCGTCCAGATCTAGTGGCCGGTGCGACGGTCGCAGTGCTTGCCATTCCTCAGTGCATAGCCTATGCGGCGATTGCGGGCTTGCCACCCACCTATGGGCTCTACTCGGCGGTTGTGGCGACTATTGCGGGTGCTCTCTGGGGATCTTCGCGTCACCTTTCGACTGGACCGACCAACGCGATCTCGATTCTCGTCCTCTCCATCTTGACGCCACTCGCAGCCATCGGGGCTCCGGAATACCTGGTTGCGGCAAGTGCGATGGCGGTGATGGTCGGCGTTTTGTGTATCGCCTTCGGATTTGCGCAGCTCGGCATGCTCGTCAATTTCGCGTCACGTTCAGTACTGCTCGGTTTTACCGCCGGCGCCGGTGTTCTGATCGCCGTCGGCCAGCTGCGAAACCTGTTGAACATCGACATACCCCGTAGCCCGCACCCTTTGCACACGATACTGAATCTCGCTACTCATTTGGATCAGCTGCATGTCACGAGCCTCATTCTCGGCAGCGTCACGGTACTGGTAATCCTCGTGATCGATGGGTTCACGAGGCGGCTGCCGGGCGCGATTCTGGCTCTCCTGGGCACTGGTTCCGTTGTCGCCGCGCTGGGTGCCGACCGACTTGGTGTTGCCGTGGTCGGCGAAGTGCCTCGCGCGATGCCTCGAGTTACTGAGTTTTCGATCGGGTGGATGTTCGAACAGGATGTTTTTGGCGCTCTCCTGATGGGGGCGCTTGCCGTTTCCGCCCTCGGTCTCGTTGAAGCGATCTCGATTGCACGAGAGATCGCCCGCCAGAGCGGCGAAAAACTCGATGTGAACCAGGAGCTGATCGGTCAAGGGATGGCCAATATCACAGCCGGCCTCTTCGGCGGCTATGCCTCCTCCGGATCCTTCACGCGCTCGGCCGTCAATTTTCAGTCTGGGGCCCGCAGCCAGATGTCGAGCGTGTTTTGCGGTCTATTCATCCTCGCCGGCGTTGTCGCCTTTGGACCTCTCGCCGCCTATCTGCCGCGGGCCAGTCTGGCTGGGCTGATCATGCTTATCGCCTATCGGATGGTTGACTGGCGTGGGGTGAGGCGTGTGATGCGAGGTTCCCGTTCCGAAACCGGAATCATGGTTTCCACCTTCGTCGCGACCCTCGTGCTTCCACTTGAGTTCGCTGTTCTGGCGGGGGTCCTCCTTTCGCTGGCGATCTACATTTACAAGTCGAGCATGCCCACCGTCGAGCCCGTGGTTCCGGACGAAAATTTCCACCAATTCATCGTCGACACCTATGCTCCGGTTTGTCCGCAGCTCGGGATCATCAAAATTGAAGGTTCGCTGTTCTTCGGTGCGGCAACGCATGTCGAGGACGCCCTGCTGGCCAACTTCGAGGCGAATCCGGGGCAGACCGTGCTGCTGTTGCGGATGCATGGAGTTGACCGATGCGACCTTTCGGGGATTGATGTGCTCGAGGGGGTCCTGCGGATGTACCGTGGCGCGGGTGGCGATCTCTATTTGACCCACGTACGGCCGGCCGTCCGAGATTTCATGCGTCGAACCGGGTTCGAACACATTCTGGGAAGCGACAGGTTCTTGGAGCCTGACCAGGCCGTGGAGTTCCTTTTCAATGAGGTCATCGATTCCGCGGTCTGCTGTTACGAATGTGAGCAACGGGTCTTTGCCGAGTGCCAGCCGCTGATCAAACACCCCTACGACGGGCGTCTGCCAACTTCTACCGGGCGCCTCCTTTTCCCGTTGAAACACCTCAATGTCGTGGAATTCGAAGATGCGGTAGCCGAGGAGGGCGATCACGCGCTCCTGATCGACGTTCGTGAGCCCGAGGAGTACGAGCTCGGGCATCTCGCCAATTCACGATTGCTTCCGTTGCGGGACCTCGTTGGTGCGGTCGAAGACCTTCCTCGTGATCGAACGATCTTCTTGGTGAGCCGTTCCGGTCGGCGTTCTACGCGAGCGATGCGTTTGTTTTTCGACCTCGGCTACGAAGAGGTCTTCAATTTGAAGGGCGGAATTCTGAGCTGGAAGGCGCGCGGCAAACCCCTCGAAGTCGAATAGCATTGTCGGAGAGAAAATATGGTGAAGCTGTCATCACGGATTGTCGCGCTCGCATTGGTTCTGATTCTCTGTTCTGCAGTCGATGGAGGGAAAGGCAAACTCCCGGTTGGAGTTGTGGCCGCGTCGGCTGGCAATCGAGTGATCATGGTCGATCCGACGACCGGGGAATCACGGTCTATCCCTGCAGGACCTGTCGCCTGGCTTTTCCCGGGCCCGGGCGGCATTCTCTTCGCGCCGGATCTCGTCAACGGTCGAACAACCGTTCTCGACCTTCGAAATCTGAGTGTCAAAGACAATATTCCGGGTGTCACCATGCCTCATTTCGGCACCCTTTCCGACAGGTATCTGGTTTTGGCGAAGAGATTGCTGGTGATGAGCTACCCGGAACGAGCTCTCATGAACAGTTTTGAAATTTCGTTCGACCATCCGTGGCAGGTAGAAGTCCTGGCGAATAACACCATACTGATGGTACTTGAAAGATTGCCCGAAGCGGGTGGTGAGGCGAGCTTGACCGCGGTCAATCTGGGGGAAGGCCGGCTCGTTTATCGGCGTCCCATGGAGGGAGATATCCGCCACATCGCGCTCTCCATGGCCCTCGGTGTGATGGCTCTTGCGCAGGCTGAGGGGAATCAGGTAGTCGTGGTCGATCCCGGGACTCTCGCTCCGGCAGCGGTTTTTTCAACCTCCGGAGAGCCTGTCGACCTCGTCTTTGCCGAGGACGACTCCACACTGGTGATCGCGGTTGAAGAACCCAATGGGGGTGGTCAAATCCTGATTTGGAAGATCAAACTGGACAAGAAAGTGGGGTTGCAGATCAAGAAGAAATGGTCCGTGCCGCTTCCGGCCTCTCCGTTGCGCCTCGCATGTTCACCCGACGGCCGCCATGTCGCGGTAGGTTTGACCAGTGGTGAGCTGCAGATTGTAGAGTTGGAGAAAAGGGCGGTGGTGGCATCCACCGATTTGGGTTCGGCGCCGAGAGATGTTGTGTGGTGCAATCCCGCGATTCCCGGCCCTCTGCTTCCAGACTGGTCAGATGATGACGCGCCGACGCTCAATCTTGGAGGACGTTGATAGAGATATGCGCGGTGCCAGGTAAAACAAAGTTAACAAAGTGAGGCTTCGGCTTCTTCTGCCATCCTTTTGAATTCAATCACTTTGTTAACTTTGTTTTACCTGGGAGCGTCGGCACAAACCGACGGGAGGTCGGGGGTTGGAGTCCCCCACGTGAAAGGCCTGACCAGCCATTACGGCCCTGAGTCATGGGGCGTCGATTGTGAGGTCGGCGGCCAAGCGTTGAC
>Ga0316198_10000895_pt1 | contig 16665 bp, 11 predicted proteins | sample OudBieAanoxic_MG_FD_204935 | JGI IMG/M metagenome (GOLD analysis project Ga0316198, IMG submission 204935) | Coastal sediment microbial communities from Oude Bieten Haven, Netherlands - site A anoxic | ecosystem: Environmental > Aquatic > Marine > Coastal > Sediment | place: Netherlands...
GCCGCTGACGTCGCGCACGATGAGCGAGAGCGAGTTGGGCAGGCGCGCCTCGGGGTGGCCCGTCAGCTCGGTGCCCTCGAGCGCCAGGAGGGCCTCGCGCAGGCGGTCGCGCTGAGCAGCCACGCGCGGCACCACCGTAGCGCGCTCCTCGGTCGCCAGGGCGAACGCCGTGGCCATGCCCACGGCCCCGGCCACGTTCTCCGTGCCGGCGCGACGATAGCGCTCCTGGGAGCCCCCGTGGACCTGGGGCAGGATGGCCGTGCCCCGCCGGATCCAGAGCGCGCCGACGCCCTTGGGTCCTTCCACCTTGTGTGCCGCGAAGGAGACGAGGTCGGTGTCAAGGCCGTCCAGGTCGATGGGCAGCCAGGCGGCGGCCTGGACGGCGTCGAGATGGATGCGCGCAGGGGACCCGGCGCGAACACGAGCCACGAGCTCCTCGATGGGCTGGATCGTGCCCACCTCGTTGTTGGCCAGCTGCAGGCTGACGAGGACGGTCTTGTCCGTGAGCGCGGCGGTGAGGTCGTCCGGATCGATGCGGCCGTAGCGGTCCACCGCCAGCTTCGTGACCTCGAAGCCGTACTTCTCCAACAGCAGGCACGACTCCAGCACGGCCTTGTGCTCGATGGCGCTGGTGACGATGCGGTGGCCCTCGGCCTTGCCCGCCCAGGCCGCGCCCTTGACGGCGAGGTTGATAGCCTCGGTACCGCCGCCGGTGAAGACGAGGGCACGTGGTTCGGCGCCGATGGCGGCCGCCAGCCGCTCGTGCGCCTCGTCGAGCGCGGCGCGGGCCCGGCGGCCGGGTGCGTGCGGCGACGATGGGTTGGCCTGCTCGCCGCTGAGGTGGGGCAGCATCTGCTCCAGCACCTCCGGGCGCAGGGGGGCGGTGGCGGCGTGGTCGAGGTAGACGGTCACGGCGCGATTCTAGTGTGCAGGCTCCAGCGGGCCGTCAGCGGACCGCCGCCGCCTCCCGCTGCCGGGCCCGCCGTCGATCCTCCTCCCGCCCGCGCTCGCGTCGCCGGTCATGCACCGAGAGCAGCCGCTTGCGCAGCCTGATGGACGCGGGCGTGACCTCCACCAGTTCGTCGGCGGCGATGAATTCGATGGCCGACTCGAGCGTCATCGGCGGCGGGGGCGTGAGACGCAGAGCGTCGTCGTGGGAGTGGGTGCGGATGTTGGTCAGCTTCTTCTCCTTGGTCGGGTTCACGTCCATGTCGCCGGGTCGGGAGTTCTCGCCTACGATCATGCCCTCGTAGACCGCGACGCCGGAGCCGATGAACATGGTCGCGCGGTCCTGCAGGTTGAAGAGGGCGTAGGCGTTGGAGGTTCCCGTCCGGTCGGCCACCAGGACGCCGCTGGTGCGATGCTCGACCTCCCCTGCCCAGGGCCCGTAGCCCTCGCCGATCTGGTGCAGCAGCCCCGTGCCGCGCGTCTCGGTCAGGAACTGACCCCGGTAGCCGACCAGGCCGCGCGTGGGCATGACCGCCTCGAGACGCGTGCGGCCGTCGGCATCCGTGGTCATCTGCTCGACCCGTGCGCGGCGAGCGGCCAGCGAGGCCGTGACGGTGCCGATGTGCTCGGGCGGGATGTCGATGCTCACCCGCTCGTAGGGCTCGTGGATCTCGTCGTCGACCTGGTGCAGTAGCACCTCCGGCCGCGAGACCTGCAGCTCGAAGCCCCCCCGCCGCATCTGCTCGATGAGCACCGCCAGCTGCAGCTCGCCCCGGCCGCGGACCTCGAAGGTCTCGGCCGAGCCGGTGGGGTGGAACTCGATGCTCACGTTGCCCAGCACCTCGCGTTCGAGCCGGGCCCGGATCTGGCGCGAGGTGAGGTACTTGCCCTCGCGCCCCGACATGGGCGAGGTGTTGACCGCGAAGGTCATGCGCAGGGTGGGCTCGTCGACGGTGAGGCGCGGCAGGGGCCGCGGGTCGTGCGGGTCGGTGATGGTGTCGCCGATGGTGATCTCGGGCAGACCGGCCACGGCCACGATGTCACCGGGGCCGGCTTCGTCCACTTCCACCAGCTCGATACCCTGTGCGTGGGTCAGCGAGGTGACCGTGCCCTCCAGACGCACGACGCGACCGGGCTCGACCGCGCCCTCGGGCGTCTCCGCTTCCTCGCGCAGGACGGTGATGCGCTGACCCATGCGCACCTGGCCCTGGCGGATACGGCCGATCGCCATGCGGCCGACGTAGTCGTTGGCCGAGAGGTTGGTCACCAGCAGCTGCAGGGGGTGGTCCGGCGCGTAGTTGGGCGGCGGCGTGTGCTCCACGAGCAGCTCCAGCAGCGGCCGCAGGTCCCGGCCCGGCTGCTCGAGCGCGAGCGTGGCCGTGCCCGCGCGGGCATTGGTGTAGACGATGGGGAACTCGATCTGGTGCTCGTCCGCGCCGAGGTCCATGAATAACTCGTAGACCTCGTCGACCACGTCTGCCGGCCGGGCGTCGCCGCGGTCGATCTTGTTGATGGCCACGATGACCGGCAGGCGGCGCTCCATGGCCTTGGCCAGCACGTAACGCGTCTGGGGCAAGGGCCCCTCGGCCGCGTCCACCAGTAGCAGCACCGAGTCGACCATCAGCAGGCTGCGCTCGACCTCGCCTCCGAAGTCCGCGTGGCCCGGCGTATCCACGATGTTGAGGCGCACGCCGCGGTAGTCGATGCCGGTCTGCTTGGCCAGGATGGTGATGCCGCGTTCGCGCTCGAGATCCATCGAGTCCATCACGCGGTCGGCCACGACCTGGTCCTCGCGGAACGCACCCGACTGACGCAGCATGGCATCGACGAGGGTGGTCTTGCCGTGGTCGACGTGGGCCACGATGGCCACGTCGCGCAGATCGTCGCGCACGGCCTTCGAAGGCATGGTGGTGGTAGGGATCGTGGTCATGGGGAGCCCGATTGTCGCACGCACACGGGAATCGTTGGTTTGGGTGTCCTATGCTGGCGGCGTGCGAGTCCGTGAACCTGTCGCCCGACCCCTCGACCTGGTGGCCGTGGAGCTGCTGCTCACGGCCTCACAGGCCTTCCTCGTGGGCGCGCTGCTCTACCTCGCCGCGGGTTTCTGGGAAGACCAGGGCGTGGGCCTCGGGTCGGCCGCCGCCGTGCTCGTGCTCATGGCCGTGGCGCTCGGCGGGGCCTGGCTCTACTGGCTGCTCGGCGGTATCGGCTGGCCCATGGCTGCGGCCAACACCGCGGCTGGCGTGTTCCTCGCCGCCATCCTCCTGCTGACCTGGTTCGGCGAGGCCTTCCGCGTCTCGGGCGCGCCGCTGCTGCTTGCGCTCGGCGCCTCCATCTACGGCGTGGCCGCAGGGGTCTTCCTCGACTCGCCTCGACGCTGGCGCTGGGATCAGCGCGAGCGGCTTCGCCCCGGCACGCAGGTACCGCGCGTATCGGCGACGACCCGAGCACTGGTCGCGCAGGTGCCGCGGTCGCTCCCCCGCCGCACGCCGCAGCCGGAGCCGGTGAGCGAGCTGGCGGCGCGCATCGAGGCCTCTACGCCGGCCGGAGACGATCCCGGCCACGAGACGAGCGGGTCGGCCGAGCCCGCGGTCGAGCCGACGTCGGTCGCGACGCTCGATGGCGAGGAGCCCGAGGCGCAGACCGAGCGGACCGACGCGCCCGATGTGCAGGGCACCCCCCTGGAGGTGCCCGAGGCACCCGAGCCGGTGGGGCCGACCGCCAGGCTCGGCCGCACCGCCGCGGACAAGACCGAGGCCGCGGGCGCGCGCGGCGAAGATGGCCTCGAGCTGCCCACGATGGTGGAGCCGCGCGCGCAACGTTCACCCTGGGCCTGGGCCGCACCACCGGAGTGGAACCGTGACGAGGACGACGAGCGACCGGGCGACCGCTCGGCGGGTGACTCGTGACCGTCGGCGCCGTGATCGTCCCCGACGGCGTGCCGGAGGCTCTGGCCGACGCCACGGGCCGAGCGGCGGTGCGCCGCATCGTCGATTCGGCCTGGGCCGGCGGCGCCATCCCCATCATCGTCGTGGCCTGCGATCCCGACGGCCGTATCGAGACGGCCCTGGAGGGCTCGCCGGGGGTGGTCGTGGACCCGGGCAAGGCCTCCGGCGTGGGCACCTACCGCCTGGGCGCCGAGGCGGCGGCGGAGAGCGTGCGCGAGACCAGCGCGGTCCTGCTCTGGCCGGGACGGATGACGTGGGCCGACCCCGAGACCGTGACCTCGCTCATCGAAGCCCACGGACGCCAGCCCGAGGAGATCACGCGACCGCGCCGGGCCGGGGAATCGGGCTGGCCGGTGCTCGTGCCCATGTCGCGGCTCGAGCCGACCCTGACGGCTGCCGGCGGCTCCATCGAGGCGGCCGTGGCCGGCGCCACCGTGGCCACCGTCGAGCTGGGCGACCCCGGTTCGGTGCTCGGCGCGGAGGTCGCGCTCGACGACCTGCCCGACTACGCCGGGCCGCCGGAACCGGTGGGCGGCCCACCGCCCGAGTGGGGTGCGGCCGCCGCCGACCAACCGGAGCCCGAGCTCGGCGAGTAGGCCCGCGCGGGGTCGATGCGTCAGCCTCTAGCGGGTCCCGACCGGCCCGGCGTCTTCTTCGCAGCCATTGCACAGCACGCGCTCGATCGCGGACCTCGCGGCGCTGCCACGGCCCGATCTGCCCCCATCCATACCCCAGTGGGCATGGAAGCGAGATGCTGGGTGCGAGCGGGGCCGGATCCGTCGGCTTGGATAGCCTGATTGCGCACGTGAAGGGCCCGGCCGTGCAATGACTGCGAAGGATCGCCCATCAGCGGTCGAGGCAGCCCGGCAAGCGCGTCGCGGCTCGGACGCCGGCACCCTCTACGACAAGGCGCTGGCCTGGCCGAAGCCGGTGGAAGAGCTCGCCGCTTGACGGGTTGCGGAGCCGGCAGCCCTTAGTCGCTCGCCGGCCGTGCCTGCGGCTTCAGCATCAGGCCGAGCTCGTCGAGCTGGTCGGTGTGCACCGGCGATGGCGCATCGAGCATGAGATCCGAGCCGGAGGAGGTCTTGGGGAAGGCCATCACCTCGCGGATGTTGGACTGGTCGGTCAGCAGCGCGATCCAGCGGTCGATGCCGAGAGCGATACCGCCGTGCGGCGGTGCGCCGTACTCGAAGGCCTCGAGGATGCCGCTGAACTGCTCCTCCTGGGCCTCGAGCGTATGGCCCATGAGCAAGAAGGAGCGCGACAGCATCTCGCGCGTGTGGAAGCGCACCGAGCCTCCGCCGAGTTCCCAGCCGTTGAGCGCGATGTCGTACTGCTGCGCGCGGGCTCGGCCGGCCGGATCGTCGTGGCTGGCCACGAGTGGGTCGCCCGAGCTCGTGGCCAGCAGCTCGCGATCCTCCGGCAGCACCGCGCTGAAGGGGTTGTGGGTGGCGTCCCAACGCTGGTTGTCCTCGTCCCAGTGGTACATCGGGAACTGGTAGACCCAGACGTAGCTGAGCAGTGAGCGGTCGTACATGTCGTAGCGCTCGGCCAGCTCGACGCGCAGCGTGCCCAGCACCTCCTGGGCGGTGATGTCCTGGTCGGCCACGATGAGCACGAGGTCGCCGTTCTGGGCGCCGGCTTCGGCGGCCAGCTCCTGGGCCACCTGCTCGCCGACGATCTTGACGATCGAGCCGCGGATGCCCCCCTCGGCGTCGAGCGCAAGCCACACCAGCCCGCCGGCGCCGGCCTTGCGTGCGAGCTCGGTCAGCTCGTCGATCTGCTTGCGCGTGAAGCCACCGAGCCCCGGAGCGGCCAGGCCGAAGACGCGGCCGCCCTCGGCCAGCGCGTGCTCGAAGACGCGGAAGCCGGATGCGCCCGCCAGCTCGCCCAGGTCGTGCAGCTCCATGCCGTAGCGGACGTCGGGCTTGTCGGAGCCGTAGCTGTCGATGGCCTCTCGATAGGTGAAGCGCGGGAAGGGGTCGTGGTGCAGCGGGCGCTCGGGGGCGACGGCAGCGGACACGGCCAGCGCCATCTCCTCCACCCAGGCCATCACGTCGGTGTCGTCGACGAAGCTCATCTCCAGGTCGAGCTGGGTGAACTCCGGCTGACGGTCGCCGCGCAGGTCCTCGTCGCGCAGGCAGCGAGCGATCTGGTAGTAGCGGTCGAAGCCGCTGACCATCAGCAGCTGCTTCATCTGCTGCGGGCTCTGGGGCAGGGCGTAGACGGAGCCCGGCTGCAGGCGCGACGGGACGATGAAGTCACGCGCGCCCTCGGGCGTCGACTTGATCAGCAGCGGCGTCTCGATCTCCACGAACCCGGCCGCGTCGTGCGCATCCCGGATGGCCTTGACCAGCTTGCCGCGAGCCACGATGCGCTTCTGCAGCGGCTCACGCCGCAGGTCGAGGTAGCGGTACGTGAGCCGGATCGACTCGTCGACCTCGGCCTCGGGATCGTTGATCACGAAGGGTGGCGTCTGCGCCGCCGAGAGGATCTCGATCTCGGTCGCGCGCAACTCGACGGCGCCGGTCCTGAGCCTGTCGTTCTCCATGCCTTCGAGGCGCCTGGTGATGGCGCCGCTGACGCGCACCACGTACTCGCTGCGCACGGACTCGGCGATGGCGTGGGCCTGTGGCGCGTCGGCGTTGTCGATGACGACCTGGGTGATGCCGTAGCGGTCGCGCAGGTCGAGGAAGATGAGCTGGCCGAGGTCGCGCCGGCGGTTGACCCAGCCGGCGAGGGTGGCGGAGGCGCCGACGTCCTCGAGACGGGCGTCGGCGCAGGTGAGGTCGCGGTAGGTGGTCGGTCTCATGTGGGTCTACTCGTGGGCCATGGGGAGCCGGGCGCTGCCGCCCGGGGTGGATGCTCAGCCTATCCCACTCGGGCGCCGCCTTCCGAGCCGCCGAGACCGGGGTGCCATCGGTCACTGGACGGACCACGCCGGCGGCACCTAGGTTGGCTCCATCGGGTCGAAGCGGTCGACGAAGCGAGCGGTCCGGATGTGATCGCCACGACCGGAAGGACCCGGGAAGGGGGAACTACGATGTCCGACCGTGTCCGTCAGGTCATCGCCTACCTCATCGCCATCGTCATGGTGACGGCCATCGCGGCCGCGCCGACCGTCGCGCGCACCGTCGATCCGGGCGTGGACCAGGTCGCCCTTGCGGCGGATGGAGACGCCGACACCGTCGACGGCCGTGATGCGGTGAAGTTCACCGAGAATCGCGACCGGCGCGCGGGCAAACTCGTCGCCGCCAACCACCGCGGCTATCTGCCCTCCAACATCGTCAAGCCCTACTGGGGCAACATCAGGAACATGCCCGCCGGCTTCGCCGACGATGTCGACGACCAGGGCGTGGTCAAGCTGCAGGTCAGGATCATCGAGTCCGCCCCCAGGACGTTGACGCCGGGCGAGGCGGGCTCCATCAAGGCCGTCTGTGACCCCGGCTGGTACGTGGTCGCGGGTGGCTTCGCCGGGTCCGACGTGCTGTCGGTCTTCCAGTCGTACCCCTCGGGCAAGCGGGCCTGGCGGGTGACGGCTGAGAACACGGCCGTATCGACCGATGTGGACTTCGGCGCCTACGCCGTATGCCTCATCGCCCGTCCCAAGAACCTCATCTCGTCCTGACCGGCGAGACGAGCCGCCCGGACGGTCGGGTCGGTTCGGGCCGGCAGGCAGCGTCGACCGAGGCCACGCGTGCTACGTGGCCACCGCCCGACCTGCCGCCGGCGCGGCCGGCCCGTTCGAGCGTCCGCCGGCCGTGCCCAGGAGCACGCCGCCGAGGATGAGCACGACCCCCGCCAGCTGGGCCGGTGAGGGCGACTCGGCCAGCACGATGGAGGCCACGATGGCGGCCAGGATGGGCTGGATGAGCAGGATGAGCGAGGTCGCCGCGGCCGGCAGCCTGGGCAGCGCGACCGCGATCATCACCTGGCCCCCGACCTGTGCGGTCAGGGCCAGCAGCAGCAGCCAGGCGTGCATGGGCAGGCTGGGCACGGGATCGAAGTCGCCTACGAGCATGCCCGCCAGCAGGGCCGTGACACCACAGGCCAGGGTGGCGTCGAAGATGGGCCCGGCCGCGCGCCGTCGGTCGCGCCCCTTGCGCAGCAGGAGCAGGTAGCCGGCGTAGCAGACGGCCGTGAGGATGGCCAGCACGGCGCCGAGCATGGGATCCTCGCCGTAGGCCTCGCTATCGAGCACGCCGCTGATGAGGAGCACGCCGGTCAGGGCGACCGGGATGGCCATCGTCTGCGCCGTGCTCGGGCGCTCGTGCCAGATGAGCCACGCCGCAAGGGTGACGAAGACGACCTGCAGGTTGACCAGGACGGTGGCCAGGCCGGCCCCGATGAGCAGGATGGCGTGGTGGAAGAGCAGCAGGTCCCCGGCGAAGAAGACACCGGCCAGCAGGGCCCAACGGCGGACCCGCCAGGGTCGCGGGCCGAGGACACCGTCCTCGCGCCGCATCAGCCACCACAACAGCGGCAGGGCGTAGAGGCAGCGGAAGAAGACCGCCGTGCTGGGCGAGGCCTCCGAAAGGACGAAGATGATGCCGGCCATGGAGATGCCCACGGCCGCTGCCACCGCCGCCGAGCGCGGATGCGAGTCGAAGAGCCGGAACGGGCGACGGCCGGCCGCCTCCCCTCGCGACCCGTCGGTCACCGGGTCAGGCCGCGCAGTCGCTCGCGCCAGTCACGGACGCGATTCCAGGTAGGGTCGATGACGATGTCGAAGGTGCCGGGGTGCCGTAGCGGCTGGCCCTGGAATCGCCGCTTGAAGAGGCTGAAGCCCTCCCACGCCGCATCGACCGTGTCGTCGTCGGGCTCGCGCACACCCCACAGGTCGAGGCTTGACGTACCCGCCTCGCGCAGAGCGTGCTGCAGCTCGGCCATGGCGGCATAGGGGCCGCGCTTGCGGGCGAGGCCCTTGTCGCGGCTGGAGGCAGCGTAGAGATAGAACGCGCGGTCGCCGGTGCGGGGCGCCACGGCGCCCGCGAGCAGCCGTCCCTCGTGCTCGGCGAGCGCCATGAACCAGTCGCCGCTGGCCGCCAGCGGCTCGGCCAGGCGGCCCAGGAACGCACGTGAGCGGATACGGAAGCCACTCCGCTCGGAGGTCTCGGTGAGCAGCGCGTGGAAGCGGTCGAGTGCCACCGCATCGCCCTCGCGATCGAGGATCACGGTCGTGCCCTCGCGCACGGCGCGCCGGGCCTCGGCGCGGGCGTCCTTGGACCAGCCCGAGACGGGGTCGTCGCCGGCCTGCAGGTCCATCACCCGCGTGGTCGGGGCCTGGAGCTCGTGGGCGGCGGGTTGACCGGTCCCGAGCAGCACCCGACGCACGGCCGCGTCAGCGGCTGCGTCACCGGTAGCGCGCGGATCGAGCTTGAGCACGATGCCCCTGTGCTCGCGCGCGTATGTCTTGAGCCCGGTCAGGAGTCGGGCCAGCACCTCCGCGGCGTCGGGCGAGTCGCGGTCCCACAGAGGGCCGTGAGGCGCGTAGAGCACGCTGCGGCCGAACGAGGTGGCCCGTGCCAGCACCTGTACCAGGCCACGGATGCGACCGTTGGCGTCGACCACCACGAGGCGCGTCCAGCGTTCCCCGGGCTCATCCGCGCCGGCCTGGCCCCAGGCCCAAGCCTGCAGCACGTCGCCCTCCGGTCGCGAGGCCACGAAGGCGCTCCAGTCGGCGCGGTCTCCCGCCGTGGCCTCGCGCAGGGCCAGCGTCATCGGTAGCGGTCGACGGGGCTCACCCGTCCTCGCCATGGCGGTGCTGGGCGTGCGCACGCAGCAGATCGCGGGCAAGCTCGGTCACGTCCACCTGCCGCTGGGTGCCGGCCATGAGGTCCTTGACCTGCACGTGGCCGGCCTCGAGCTCGTCGCCGCAGATGACCGCGAAATGGGCCCCCGCCTTGGCCGCGCCGTCGAGCTGCTTGCCCAGCCGGCGGGCACTGAGGTCGGGGCGGCAGGCCAGGCCGGCACCGCGCAGCTCGGTCGCCAGCTGCAGGCGGACCACGCTGTCGTCAGGGTCGGCTCCGACCACCACCACGGCCGGCCGCCAGGGCTCGGCGCGGGGCTGGGCACCCTGCTCGGCCAGGGCCAGGACCACCCGATCGAGCCCGATGCCGAAGCCGATCCCCGGCGTGGGCCGGCCGCCCAGCAGCTCCACCAGTCCGTCGTAGCGGCCCCCACCGCCGAGCGCCTGCTGCTGGCCCTCGGCCCCCCGCCGGTAGAACTCGAAGGCCGTGCGCGTGTAGTAGTCGAGACCGCGCACCAGCGTGGCCTCGAGGCGGGGTTCGATGGACACGCCCTCGAGGTGCGCCAGCAGCCCGTCGAAGTGCGCCCGGCAGTCGTGGCAGAGGTGCTGGCTGATGGTGGGCGCCGCTGCGATGAGGTCCTGCATGCGCTCGTCCTTGGAGTCGAGCAGGCGCAGGGGGTTCGTCTCCAGGCGGGCTCGCTCCAGCTCGGGCAGCTCGTCCTCGTGGTCGCGGAAGTAGGCCGTGAGGGTCTCGACGTAGGACGGGCGGCAGGCGGTGTCGCCGATGGAGTTGACCAGCACCTGCACGTCGGTCAGGCCGATGTGGCCGAAGAAGGCCATGGCCAGCTCGATGATCTCGGCATCGATGGCCGGGCCCACATCGCCGATGGCCTCCACGTCGAACTGCCAGAACTGGCGGTAGCGCCCGGCCTGGGGCCGGTCGTAGCGGAACATCGGTCCGGTCATGGTCAGCTTCACCGGCTGGGGCCAGGTGCGCATGCCGTGCTGGACGTAGGCGCGCGCGAGACCGGCGGTCGGCTCCGGTCGCAGCGCCCAGCGCTCCCGTTCGGCTTCCCCCCGGCCGGCCTGCACGCGGAAGAGTTCCTTCTCGACCACGTCGGTGGCCTCGCCCACGCCGCGCTCGTACACCGCCGAGCCCTCGAACATGGGCGTCTCGATGGGCGCGTAGCCGTAGCGCATGGCCAGGTCTCGGGCGATGTCCTCGAGGTGCATGAAGACGGCGCGGTCGGTGGGCAGGAGGTCGCGGGTGCCGCGTGGGGCCTGGAACTTGGGCATCGCCCCGAGTCTAGCGGCGCCGACGGCCGTCCCGCTGTGCTAGGTGCGGTCGCGCTGGACCGAGTAGACGTCCTTGAGCTGCTCGAGGTGGGCCATGACCCTCGACAGCTGCGCGACGGAGGAGACCTCCAGCGTGGCCTGCACCGTGGCTCGGTGGTCCTTGTGCACGTTGACCGAGGCGGCCACGATGTTGATCTTGTCGTCGGCCACGACGTTGCTGATCTCGCCCAGCAGGCCGGTGCGATCGTAGGCCTCGATGATGATGGCGATGGGGTAGGTCTGCTGTGTCGCCGTCTCCCACTCTACGTCGATGAGGCGCTCGACGGCCTTCTCGTTGACGATCGTGGGACAGGTCGCGAGGTGGACGGTCACGCCCCGCCCACGCGTGATGAAGCCGACGATGGGATCGCCCGGGATGGGGTGACAACACTTGCTGAAGCGGACCAGCAGGTCGCCCACGCCACGCACGCGCACCCCGCCCGGCTGGGGTGGCGGCGGCGCCACCTGCGGCAGCTCGACTTCGTCCACATCGTCCACGACGCCGAGGCGTGAGACCACCTGCTGCGCACCGATCTGGCCGTAGCCGACGGCAGCGTAGAAGTCGTCGACCGACTTGAGGTTGTGGTGGTCGGCCTGCTCCTCCAGCTTCTCGTGGGGCACCTTGTCGAGCGAGGTGCGGGCCAGCCGATGGAGCTCCCGGTCCAGCACCTGCTTGCCGTGTGCGATGTTCTCGTCACGCTCCTGGCGCTTGAACCACTGGCGGATCTTCTCCCGGGCGTGACGGGTGTTGACGATGTTGAGCCAGTCGCGCGATGGCCCGTGCGCGCTCTTGGTGGTCACGATCTCGACGATGTCGCCGTTGTTCAGGCTGTAGTCGAGCGGCACCAGGCGGTTGTTGACCTTGGCCCCGATGCAGGCGTGCCCGACCTCGGTATGGATGCGGTAGGCGAAGTCGAGCGGCGTGGCGCCCGCGGGCATGTCCTTGACGTCACCCCTGGGCGTGAAGACGAAGACCTGGTCCTGGAAGATGTCGAGCTTGACGCCCTCGATGAACTCCGTCGCGTCGCTGACGTCCTGCTGCCACTCCATGAGCTGGCGCACCCAGGCCAGCTTGGCGTCGTAGGCCCGGTCGGAACGCGAGCCTTCCTTGTAGCGCCAGTGGGCGGCGATGCCGATCTCCGACACATGGTGCATCTCCTGCGAGCGGATCTGCACCTCCAGCGGCTTGCCGTCGAGCGCGACCACGGCCGTATGCAGGCTCTGGTAGCCGTTGTTCTTGGGCATCGCGATGTAATCGTCGAACTGCCCCGGGATGGGCCGCCACAGCGAGTGGACCACGCCCAGCGCCGCGTAGCACTCGCGCACGTCCTCGACCAGCACGCGCAGGGCGTGCACGTCGTAGATCTCGCCGAACTCCGCGCGCTTGCGCTGCATCTTCTTGTAGATGCTGAAGATGTGCTTCGGCCGGCCCGAGAGCTCGGCCTTGATGCCCGACTCGAGCAAGGCCTCGTCGAGCACGTCCATGGCCCGCTTGACGTAGGCCTCGCGGCCCCGCCGGTGGCTCTCGAGCTGGCTGGCCAGCTCCCGGTAGGCCTCGGGGTTGATGAACTTGAAGGAGAGGTCCTCGAGCTCCCACTTCATCTGCCAGATGCCGAGGCGCTCGGCGAGGGGGGCGTAGATCTCGGCGGTCTGCTTGGCGATGCGCAGCTGCTTGGCCGGCGGCAGGGCCGCCAGCGTGCGCATGTTGTGGAGCCGGTCGGCCAGCTTGATGAGGACCACGCGGATGTCCTCGGCCATGGCCAGGAACATCTTGCGGATGTTCTCCGCCTGCTGTTGCTCGTGGGTGAGCGTGCTGAACTTGCCCAGCTTGGTGACGCCATCCACCAGCCGCGCCACGTCCACGCCGAAGCGCTCCTCGACGTCACCCAGCGAGTAGTCCGTGTCTTCGGGCACGTCGTGCAGGAAGGCCGCCGTGACCGCCACCGGGTCGAGGCCCAGCTCGGCCAGGATCCTGGCTACGGCCAGCGGGTGGCTGACGTAGGGCTCACCGCTGAGGCGCTGCTGGTCGCCGTGCGCCTCGCTGGCGAAGGCGAAGGCGGCGGCGATGGGGCTGACGTCGGCCTGGGGGTAGCGCTGGTGCAGCTCGCGCTCGACCGCTTCGAGGGTTCGCTGCATGCCCTTGGGCGAGAAGTCCTTGACCGGCGACGGGCGCGCTCGCCGCTTGTTACGCGGCGCGGGGCGTTTGTCCTCGGAGGCGTCCTGCTTGGCGGTGGGAGGGCTGGTCATCAGCGCGAGTGTAGCGAAGGCGCGTGCCCGACCCAACCGCGTGTGGCCCGGCGAGGGCTATCCGGCGGCCGACTCCCCGCCGAGGGCTATCCGGCAGGCGGCTCCGGGCCGACGGCTTCGACCGCGTCAATGGCCGCGCCGACGAGGACCTCGTCGTCGGTCCACATCATCCACACCACGTCGAGAGCCGGGAACATGTGCAGGCGCGGGGCCTCGGGGTTGGCAGCGTCGGACATGAGCGTCACCGGGCGGCCGCCGACGGAGTCCTCGCTGACCTGGGGCTCGCCCACGCTCAGGGACAGGATATCGACCCACGCGTCGATGGTCTCCGCGGCCTCCACGCCGGCGATGCGGTGTGCCTGGATGTACACGATCTGCTCAGCGGTGACCTCAAGGGCCGTGGCGGCAGCGGCGTAGTCGGCGGCGGTCCTGTCCGTGGCCGCCAGCAGCTCGTCCAGCACGGCCACCTCTTCAGGCCGCATCACGCTCATCAACTGCTCGCCGGTGGCGAGCTGCAGGTTCTCGTCCAGCGGCAGTCCGGCCAGGGCCGACGGGATGAGCGCCCCGAGCTCGACCAGTCGGGGGTCTTCAGCGGCCATCCCGGCCTCGGAAGCCGCGGACTCGGTGCTCTCGCCCTGGGCTACGGCGGCGCTCGCAGGCAGAAGCAGGGCGCCAGCCAGGGTGAGCATCGAGAAGAGGCGCAGCTTGGTCATCGTCGTCCTTTCGTGGGGGGTGTCGGGAGTGTAGACCGGCCGGCGCGGCCGTAGCCCGGGCGTGCCTCGTCCCGAATGATGGTTTAGCGAACGCAACCACACCCGCACCGAGAGCCAATCGCGTCTCTCCGCCGGCGGTGTACGGTGTCGCTTGATGCCGTGGCCCAGCGCCTTCCGCTCGAAGGCGACGATACCCTTCGCCCTCGCCGTGCTCGCGCTCAGTGCGCTCGTCTCGTGCACGACCGTGGCCTCGACGACGCCCGAGACGCGAGCGCCCCAGCTGACCACCGTGGCCGCGGCGGCCACGCCGAGCGCCCTGCCCCGGCCGTCCGTCGAGGCCACACCCTCCCCGGCGCCGACCGCGGCCCCGACGGCTGCGCCGGCTTCCCCGGTCGTCACGCCGTCACCGGCCGCGGAGGTGACGCCTTCCCCGGAGGCAGCGGGACCGACGCTGGACGAGCAGACCGTGGCCAAGCTGCAGAAGATCCTCGACAACCAGGTCAAGAACAAGGACGTGGCAGGACTGCAGGCGGCGGTGCGGCTGCCCAGCGGCGAGATGTGGCTGGGTACCGCGGGCGTGGCCGAGTACAGCCCCGACCGGGCGCTCGACGACGACGACCAGCTGGCCATCGCGAGCGTCACCAAGACCTTCGTGGCGGCGCTCATCCTGCAGCTCGCCGAAGAGGGCAAGATCGACCTCGACGCCCCCTTCGGCCGCTACTTCCGAGATGCCCCGCGCAAGGACCGGGTGACGGTGCGGCAGCTGCTCAGCCACACCAGCGGCATCTACAACTACTGGGCCAACCCGCGCTACGGCGAGACCACTCGGGCATGGTGGGAGTCACCCAACGCCGGCGGCCTCAAGGCCCGCACGCACCGCTGGACCTACGAGGAGATGATGGACCTCGTCAAGAGCGGCGAATTCAAGCCTGGCAAGGACTACCAGTACTCCAACACCAACTACCTCATCCTGGGCAAGGTCGCCGAGGCCGTCGAGGGCATGCCCCTGCACAAGCAGCTGCGCCAGCGGTTCTTCAGACCCCTGGGCCTGGACGACACCATCTACCAGCCGGCGCAGAAGCCGCGGGCGGACGCGGCGCACGGCCATTGGGCCTGGCCCGGCGGCCACACCGATCACACGCGCGACTCGCGCTACGTCCCCTTCATGGCGGCCGCCAGCATCGCCGACGCGGCGGGGGCCATGGCCTCGAACGCGCGTGACCTGGCCGAGTGGTCGGCGGCGCTCTACGGCGGTGAGGTCCTGAGCGACGAGATGCTGGCCGAGATGACGACCTTCCGGCGACCCGGCAATTACGGACTGGGCGCGTACCCGGCCGCCTACTCGGGCCACCTGGGGATCGGTCACCGGGGAGGCATCCGCGGCTACGAGTCGTCGATGTTCTACTTCCCCCGCACCGGCGTGTCCGTCGTGCTCCTCTCCAACCAGGGCAACTGGGCCATGGATGAGCCCATGCGCAAGCTGGTCAGGACCGTCCTGGGCCGGAAGTAGGCCGCGCGCCTGACTGGACCTGCCTAGCCCGCCAGCGAGCGCAGCGCCGCGCGCGCGACCGCGGCCTCGTCCCAGGTTCGGGCTCCGTCGCCCATCTCGATGGTGCGCTCATGGCCCTTCCCCGCGAGCAGCACGGCGTCACCGGGCCGCGCCTGCCGGAGGGCCTCCGCGATGGCGGCCTCGCGGTCGGGGATGAGCAGCAGCTCCTCCCCTCGGCGCAGGCCGGCCTGCTCGACGCCGGACGCGATGTCCTCGAGGATGGCCTGCCGGTCCTCGCTGCGCGGGTCCTCGTCGGCGACGATGACCAGGCGGCAGCGGGCGCCGGCCACGCGACCCATCGGCGCGCGCTTGGTGGGGTCGCGATCGCCGGCCGAACCGAAGACGGCGATGAGCCCGCCCGAAGGGTCGGTCGGAGCCAGCTCGTCGAGCACCTTGGCCAGGGACTCCGCGGTATGTGCGTAGTCGATGATGACGCTGAAGGCCTGTCCCTCGTCCACGCGCTGCATCCGCCCCGGCACCGCCGCCAGCCGGCCCAGCGCCGAGGTCGCGGCATCGAGGTCCAGCTCGAGAGCGCGGGCCACGCCCACGGCCGCGAGCGCGTTGGCCACGTTGAAGCGGCCGGCCAGGCGCAGGACGAGCTCGCCCCACCAATCAGAGGCGCGCAGGCCGACGCGCATGCCCGAAGGTGTCTCGGCCAGGCTGGTGGCGGCGATATCGAGTGCGGCCGCCTCGGCACCGCCGAGCTCACCGGCCAGTCCGTAGCGCCAGACGCGCGCGCCGGTCTCGCCGGCCACGCCGGCCACGACCTCGCCCTCCGGGTCGTCGGCGTTGACGACCGCGTGCTTGCCCCAGCCCTTGTGGGGGTTCTCCGGCGAGATGGCCAGGCGTTCGAAGAGGCTGCGCTTGGCGGCCCGGTAGGCCTCGAGCGTGCCGTGGAACTCGAGGTGCTCGGAGGTGATGTTGGTGAGGACGGCCACGTCGTAGGCCACGCCCCGCACGCGCTGCTGGGCCAGGCCGTGGGAGCTCGACTCGATCACCGCCCAGTGGTCGCCCGCGTCGCGCATGGCCGCCAGCATCGCCTGCAGCTCTGGCGCTTCAGGGGTACTGGTGCGGGCGGCGTTTCCCCGGCTCTGGCCGCCGATGATGACGTCGGTGGTGCCCACCAGCCCGGTCGGGCGGCCGACACCCTCGAGCAGGGCACGCACGAGGTAGGCC
>Ga0316198_10000896_pt1 | contig 16662 bp, 12 predicted proteins | sample OudBieAanoxic_MG_FD_204935 | JGI IMG/M metagenome (GOLD analysis project Ga0316198, IMG submission 204935) | Coastal sediment microbial communities from Oude Bieten Haven, Netherlands - site A anoxic | ecosystem: Environmental > Aquatic > Marine > Coastal > Sediment | place: Netherlands...
GGAAGAACAGCACCATGCCCACGAGCACGGCTGCCATGCCCGCCATGATGGCCCAGAACATGACGTCGGTCCCCTCCCCCGGGAAGTCGACGTTCATGCCGAAGAGGCTGGCCAGCAGCGTCAGCGGCAGGACGATGACGGTGATGGAGGTGAGCACGCGCAGGGTGTCGCTGGTGCGGTGGGTGAGGACGGACTCGTTGGAGTCCTCGAGGCCCTCCACCACCTCCTTGTAGTTCTCGAGCGTGTCCCAGATACGTTCCGAGGCGTCGATGACGTCGTCGAAGTAGACGTCCAGCTCCTCGGGCGCGACCACATCCATGGCCCGCTCCAGATCGCGGAAGGCGACACGCTGGGGCCGCACGATGCGACGGAAGGTGATGATCTCCTGCTTGGCGTTGGAGATGTCGCGCACGATCTCGGCGGACTTGCCCGCGAAGATGTCGTCCTCGATGCGCTCGAGCTTCTGGCCCATCTTGCGCAGCATGGGGAAGGAGGCGTCGACCGCGTGGTCGACGATCTTGTAGAGCAGGAAGGCCGTGCCCTTCTCGAAGTAGCCCTCGCGCACCTCCTCGCTCTCCCAGCAGCGGGAGAAGAGCGAGTCGATGGGCTCGAGGTCGTTGTTGGGCAGGGTGATGACGTAGTCAGGACCGACGAAGAGGTCGAGTTCGACCACGTTCAGCCGTTCACGATCACGGTCGAAGCGCGGGAACTGGAGCACCACGAAGAGGTAGTCGTCGTAGCGGTCGACCTTGGGGCGCTGGTTGCGCGAGTAGATGTCCTCGTAGTCGAGGGGGTGGAACTCGAACCGGCTCTGGAGCCACTCCTGGGCGTAGTGCCGCGGCTTGGGGATGTGGATCCAGCGGATGCCCCTGTCTTCGATCATCGCGGGCTCCGGGATGGACTCCTCCGGGGTCACGCCGGTCTTCCGCCCGCGCCGGATGGGGCGCACGGGCAATCGGGGCGTGCGGATGGCCGGCATCTCAGTCGTCCCCGTGGAGACGGTGTGCGGCCGCGTATCGGGCGTGCATCCGGACGATCACGACGACTCCCTCCCGGTGCCCTTCGTGGGTGGCCGAGGCGAGTCTAACCGGTGCACACGACGGTCGTCGCCTCGCCGGAGGCTACAATCTCGCGTCGGGAGCCGAAGTGGCGGAATGGCAGACGCGGAGGTCTCAAAAACCTCTGGGGGCAACCTCGTGTGGGTTCGAATCCCACCTTCGGCACCAGAATGGGCGCAACGCGGGCCGAGGTGACCCGCGGCCCTTGACCCTTGCCTGAAGCCTGCCGAGACTCCACGGCGACAGCAGCAGGGGGCACCGATGCGCGTCTACCGACCGATCACCGTCGCGGCCACGCTCGTGGCGCTGGCGCTCGCAGCAACCGGAGCGACGCTGGTCTCGGCCGACCCGCCCGCCAGCAGGTGCGATGTCGTCGGCACCGATGGCGACGATGTCATCTACGGCTACGACTTCCCCTCCTGGTGGGCCGAAGGTGCGGACATCATCTACGCCAGCCCCGAACGATCCGAGGTCATCTGCGGCCTGGGCGGGAACGACCGCATCATCGCGTACACCGATGACGTGGTCTACGGCGGTCCTGGCGACGATGCCATCTACAACGGCGCCGCGGCTCGTCGCCTGTACGGCGGCGAGGGGGACGACCGGCTGATCGCCTGTGTCCCGTACGAGTGCATGGGCGACCGGCGTGAGGCCACGATGTTCGGGGGTCCGGGGGCCGACACGCTGAGCGGCAAGGACGGGCGAGACCGGCTCCGTGGCGGGGTCGGCGACGACGTCCTCGTCGGCTCGGGCAATGACGACTGGCTCTACGGCGGGCCCGGCGACGACGAGCTCGTCGGCTGGTGGGGAGCCGACCACCTCTACGGCGGCCACGGTCACGACAAGCTCGAGGGCGGCAAGAACAACGACGTCCTCGTCGGCGGGACCGGTCGGGACAGGCTCTGGGGCGGCCCGGGCAACGACTGGATGTTCGGCCGGCGCGGTGCCGATGTCCTGTACGGGCGCGAGCAGTACGACGACATCAGGAAGCGCGACCGCCTCGAAGGGGGGCCGGGGCACGACCGCGGTACCTGGGATCGCGGCCTGGACCGTCGCAAGAGCGTGGAGAAGCACGCCGAGGACTAGGCTCGGCGAGGCCGAGATAGATGGCGAACCGCCACGTGTGTAGCCCGAAGAGCGTACCGAGGGCAGCGCGACGCAGCATCTCCCCCGCTCCGGGTGTTCGGCTCGTCGCCTCGCTGATCCCCTGGTCCCTGAGGGCGCGGAGCCCAAGGGCGGAGGCGCAGGCGGCGACGGCGAGTTCCGCGTACAGCAGCGCCTTCGGGACCGGTGCGAGACGAGCGGGCGTGCCACTCGCCGCCACATAGGCGTCCCGCGCCAGGAGCGCGGTCGTGATGCCAGCCACGAGCAGCGCACCCTGCCGGCCCAGCCTGGCGATGGCGAACTGGCTCAGCGGGAAGCCCAGCCCGCTCAGCGCGAGCAGGGGCAAGCCGATGGCGCGCGGCATCGGTCGAGGACCTGAGGACCGGCTCATGACTTCAGCATGTCGAGCCTCAAGGATCGGCCGCAAGAGCCAACCAGACCGTGGTGTTCACGGCCCACCGACACTCGGACACGGTTCGGCCGGCAGCTCCTGGCAGAGCTGTACCCTGTCGCATCATGGGATCAGGATGACCGAAGCGCTACCCGTGGCCCACGGATCGCACGGTCGTCCCTCGTGGCGGGAGTTGCCCTACCGCGCGCTGGGCTTCCGCGTCGCACACCTCCTGTGGGGCATCGTCGAACTCGGCGCGCTGACCGAGGTGTGGCGGAGCGCCCTGCTGCGCCGCCGAGGCCGCTACCTGTGGCCCTCGATGGCGCTCCTGCTGCTGCAGGGTGCAGCACTCGTGGTCGGTCGGGGGAACTGCCCGTTCGGCCCGTTCCAGCGGCAGCTGGGCGATCCGGTGCCGATGTTCGAGCTGGTCCTCCCACCTCGGGCGGCGAAGGCCGCCATCCCGGCCCTCTTCACGGTTGCCCTGGCCGGCATGGTCGCCGTGCTGCTTCGACCTCCATCTCCGCCGTCCTCGACGAGCTGACCAAGGCCGACTGGACGCTGTCCGGTGATGGTGTGGCCTCCGATGGAGGGCTGAAGCGTCATGCCGGCTTGAGGGCGCTCCGGATCAGCTCGGCACACAGCCCTCGCCGGCGAGACCCACGGCCAGATCGGACCGGCGTAGCCGAAGCTCCAGTGGATGCTCCGCGGCAGCCCGGTCAGCATGGTGGGTCTGGACGGCATCCCACACCGTTGCGCGATCGTCTTGACGGCGAACGGCGTGGGTCGCCACCGAGCCCGCAGGAGGCTCGCTCCCGCGGGCTCGTGGTCCGGTCCCAGGCGCTAGCCCGAAGAGGACAGGGGTCTACCTCGAGTAGGCGTTCCAGGGGTTGCCCTGCATGAGCTTGGTGATGAGTTCGTCACTGAAGCCGGCCTCACGCATGGCCGGGACGAACTCGCCGGGGACCGAGTTGTAGTCCTGGGCGAGCTCCCCGACACTCGTCCAGACGCCGTCCACCTGCTCGAGCTCGAAGCCCGCAGGCTGTCCGGGATCGAACCAGCCGGTGTCGGAGCCGATGATGATCAGGTCCTCGTGGCCGGCCTCGACCAGCTGCTCGATCCAGCCGATGTTGAGATCGTAGCCACCGAAGTAGTCCGACCAGTAGCCGCTGCCGATGCCATCGAGGCTGACGTAGGCCCCACGGTCGGCCGCGGCCATCAGGTAGTCGAAGCCCGCATCGGCCCCGACAAGTTCACCGCCTTCGAGGCCAGCACCCTCGGCAGGCCCTGCGTAGTGCGCGTGGACCCAGATGAAGCGGACCTCATCGAGAGGACAGCCGAAGGCCTCGAGCGCATCCATGACCGAGTGTGCGGTGGGGCCGGACGTGATGTGGCTGGCGATCGACGCGCCCGTCTCCTGGGCCACGATGCAGGAGGCCTCGAGGATCCTGCGTTCGGTGAGGGTCATGCCCGTGGCATTCTGCGAAAGCTTGATGAAGCCTGCCGGCACGCCGGTGTCGGCCACGCCTTCGCTCAGCTCCATTCGCAGGAAGTCGGCGATGTCCTCGACCGAGGCCTCGGGGACCCAGTCGGGCATGTAGGGCTCGCGATAGATGCCGGTCACCAGCATCGTCGGTAGCTCTGCCTCGTCAGCGACGTACTTGACGATGTCCGGCCGTCGCCCGACCCCCAGTGGTGTGAACTCGACGAACGTGCCGATGCCCAGCGCCTTGGCGTCCTCGAGCCAGGGCGAGAGGACCTCGTTGACCATCTCCGCATCCGCCTCGAGATAGGCCGTGGGCGGGACCGCGCCCAGCTCGACGAACATGTGGTGGTGCGCCAGCACATCGCCGATCTGGTCCTCGGCGAGCGGGCCGGCCGTCGTATGGAACACCCGGCCGTCCTCGGCTTGGCCGGCCACACCAGCGGCGCCTACCGTCCCGAGCAGCAGCAGTGAACTCGTGATGGCCATGAATCGCAGTGACCTCATCCCGGTACCCCCTTGGCTGTGCGAGGAGAGGCGAGCGTCGACCGTTCGCTGCCGAGCCGGTCCCAAGGCCCATCCCCGGCTTCGTCGTATGCGGCTGGTCAGTGCACGGCCATCCGCCGCGTCGAACCTACGACGCGCGATCGTCCGCCGTCGAGTGCTGACCGGCCTATGAGAGGCGTCCTCGCGGCTCGACACGACGCGTCCACGCGCTCAACGCGGTGGCCGTGCTGGAAGCCGCAGATACCACACCCCACCCGCAGGTCGTCGCCGGCGCCAAGCATGCGCCGGGTGATGGCCATCGAGCGTGCCAGGACCGACCCGTCGAGCAGGAGCTCGTAGAAGCCGGAGGCGATGACGATGGTGGGTCGCGGATCGAGGTGCTCGAGCGACGCAGCCTCGAGCACGTCGCCACGCTCGTAGCGCAGACGGTCGCCGATTCCCGCGTTCGCTGCCAGGCGCCGTCCCCGCTCGAGGGCGCGCTCGTCCAGGCCACGCTGCTAGACGATGGACGCGTGCTCATCAGCGGCGGATTCGGCAGAGACGAATGGCCATGGGTCCGGAGGTTCATCACGGCCGGACAGCGAGCGCAACGCCGGTGGACGGATCACGCGCAAGGGCCCATGGCGACCATGGCCAGTCGCCGCACACGCTAGCCCATTCGTACACCATTCGGTGTCCGGGCGGGCCATCGACTGCCGTCGATCTACCTGTGACCGTGGAAGCGCTGAGACCGGTGGCGCGCCTGCCCCCATCCTGTCCCGGCCCAGCGTCGATGCCGGCGCGGGGCCCGGCGGAGTCCGGGCACATTCATCCATCCTGATCCCGGACCGAGCCGGGGCTCATCAACCGATAGGAGGACCAGCACGATGGTCGACTTCCTGCTTCGCCGCGACGAGGAAGGCCAGGGCCTGGCCGAGTACGCGCTCATCCTCGCGCTCATCGCCATCATCGCGATCGCCGCCCTCATCTTCCTCGGTGGCGAGATCTCCTCGATCCTCTCGACGATCGGCGCCCAGATCTAGAGGCGCTGCTGTTCAAGAGCACCGAATACGGCCCGTCCCTTCAGGGGCGGGCCGTTTCTTCTTGCCCCAGACCGCGCGTGGTTGCGCGAAGTCGGGCGGGACCGCAACGTGCTTTGCGGCTGGGCACTCTGCTGGGGGGAGCAGGCAACCTGCTGCAGAGTGTCCAGCTGTCGCCGTTCGGTGGCTTGTTCAACGCTCCGAGCGTGGCGCGGCGGTCGGCGCTGATGTGTTCCGGCTCGCGGCCGAGGACCTCGTGCGCATGGTCGCTTGGTGGCTGCCCAGCGGGCCTCGTCGATCGGCATGTGTCCCACCGTACGAGGCGGCCTCGCGCGTGATTCCCCACCATCGGCACCGCCAGCACACGACGCTTGGCCCAACACGCAGGCAGCAGGCCGCGCATACTTCGTGCATCGACCCCGCCGGGGCCGTCATCAGACGGGGGTTGTTGGCATGACCCGTGTGCTCGTCGTCCATCACGACATCGACCTGGCCGACCAGGAGGTCGATTCGCTGCGGCGGCTCGGCTACGAGCCGGTGGAGTGCGCAGGGCCGTCGAACTCGGCGTGCCCGATCCTGCGCGGCGAAGACTGCCCCTACGTTCGCGATGCGGATGTCCTGGTCTACGACGTCTGGTCGACGACCGAGACGGGCGGCGGCCAAGCCCTGATCGAGGGCCTGAGAGAGATGTATCCGAGTATCCCCATCGTGCTCACCGCCCCGGGCATGGAGCTCGACTGGGTCGAGACCGAGGGCGTGCACAAGGTCGTGCCGCTGGTCGGCATTCCCACGGCCGAGAAGCTCGACGCGGCGATCAAGGAGGCACTCGCCAGCTAGCCGCGGCCACCGCCGACGCGTCAGTCGAAGAGCGAGCCCAGCCAGCGCCAGCGCGCTCGCGCGGGTGCGGCCGCGTCCGCTTGGGCGGTCCGCGAAGGGAGCACGCCCGCCATCGCCTCCTCCAGCTCACGGCGAAGCCCATCGGCGCGCGTGCGCCCGCGCGGAGTGAGCGGGTCGGGCATGGCCTCGCCGGGTTCGAGCGCCGCGCAGAAGTCCACGCTCAGCGGTGAGCCACGGACGAGGCGGTGGGTCCCGGCCACCACCGCGGGTACCACTGGCGCTCCGGACCGCAGCGAGAGGTAGGCGAAGCCGGGCGAGAGCGCCCTCGTGCGCGCTGGCGGCGACGCAGGTCCGACCTCAGGGAAGACCACCACGGCACAGCCCCGCTGCACGGCCACGGCCGCTTGCTCGGCGTAGGCCCTGGGGCCGCCGGCACCCACTGCGATGGGGATGACCCCGAGGCGTGGTAGCAGCCGACGTCGCCACCACGACCTGGTGGCCGTGCGGCCGTCCGCCAGCCACACCAGGCGAGCCGCCTCGGCGGGCCAGGCCACCACCAGCAGGAAGGGCTCGACCCAGGCGCGATGCGGCGCCACGGCCACGATGCAGCCCGCTCCGGAGACGCCATCGCGCGAGGGCAGACGGTCAGAGCCCGCGACCGTCAATCGCCAGCCGACCACCCGGCACCAGCTGGACACCACGGCTCGCAGGAGCCGCTCGGATCGACCCTGGTGCGCAGGAACCGAAGCGAGCGCGTCCCGGAACCGCCGCAGGTCCTCCGGGGAGACGTCTCCGCGGGCGGCCATCACGCGATGCGGTAGCGCTCGAGCGTCTCCAGCGCCAGCTCGAGGGCAGCCGTGTCCTGGCCCAGTCCGCGGTATCGCTCGATAGCGCGGGACCGCTCGCCGATCTCGGCGGCGATGACGTTACTCACATCTTCGGTCGTAAGCGCTCGGCGAGGCACGTCGGCGCTGCCCTCCACCAGCTCGTACGGTCCATCCGGCAGCGGCACCGCCTCCGCATTGGCCAGAGCGGTCTTCAGCGAGCGGATGGCATCGACCTCGACGCTGACGCGGCGGCGGCGAGCGGCCAGGAGGTCGGTATCGAGCTGCCGCCCGATGGTCGCGGGATCAACCGACCAGGCGCGGGTCCCGAGGTGCCGGTCCATCCACTCGACGCCGAAGGCGAACACGTCGGCAGCGTCGAGCAGTTCGCTGGCGGCACCGCCGACCAGGCCGGACCCGGCCCGGCCGGTGGCGAGGTAGTCACGCAGCAGATCCTCGAAGTAGTCCTCGCCCGGGTACTCGACGATGCCCTCGTCGTCATCGAGGCACTCGACCACGCGGATGGCCGGCCCATCGGGGGTCGTGATGCGCCGGTGCCGGCGCACACGTCGCTTGGGCTCGACCGTGCAGCGATACTCGGCGTGGTGCAGGGCCGTCACCGTGTTGAGGTCGGCACCGAGACGGAGGACCACGCCACCGTCCTCGACGAGCCGCTCGAGCGGAGAGCCGGGACCGAAGTAGTCGTCCCAGGGGACGTCGTCGAGGAGTGCGTGCGCCAGCGGACCGGCCGCCCCGAAGCGCCCTTCGGGATGGTCGCTGACGACGGTCTCCGGACGCTGCCGGAAGACCTCGGCCAGCGTGCCCACGTCGCCTGCGGACCGGGTCACCTGTGCGTCGAACGGCTTGGCATCGGCCAGCAGAGCAGCTCGCTCCGCCTCGGGTCGCTCGTTGACCCAGGCGTGCCCGTCCTCCGCGCCGAGCACCATCATCATCGTGCCCTCGGCGCAGATCGCGGCCCTGATCGCATCGATGAGCCCATCGGCACCCCCCTCCACGGGCCCGATCTTGCGCAGCGAGGCGTGGACCATGAGGAACGCGCCCGGACGAAGGCCCAGTGCGCGCAGGTCGCCCGCGATGCGGTCGATCGATCGTGGCGGTCGTTCCATGGCCTTCCATGGTGCCATCCGTGGGTACTGGCCCATGCCTCGCGCCTCCCCATCACTCCGCCCACCTCTGCCCGCAGCAGGCGCGAGCGCGCCACGTGCGGTCCATCTTTCGTACCGATGACGACCGTCGTGCCCTGTCGCACCATCGGTCACGGCTCGTCGACGAGCCCCGGAACAGCGTCAAGCGCGAGGCCCGTCGAGGAGGCGGGTCTCGCGCCTTGTCGCGTCCAGGGCCATAGGTCGCGACGGTCGCCAAGCACGCGGCCCGCACCGCTAGGATTACGGCTCGTGGCTCAGCGTCCCTATGTCTTCGTCAACATGGCCATGACCGCCGACGGCAAGATCGATACCGTCGAGCGGCGGGGTGCGCGTATCTCGGGCGCCGCCGACACGGCCCGCGTGGACCGGCTGCGCGCAGGTGCGGACGCGATCATGGTGGGCGGGCTCACGCTCTTCAGCGAGGACCCCCGCCTGACCGTTCGCGACCCTGAGCTCGTCGCGGGGCGCGTCCAGGCGGGACGGGAGGGCCAGCCCATGAAGGTCGGCGTCAGCTCACGAGTCGAGCGCACGGGCGCGCGCAGCCTGCGGCCGGAGGGCGGCTTCGTCACCGCCGGCGACGGTCGCGTGCTGCTGTGTACCTCGTCGAGGACCGACGCCCGGACCGCGGCCGCGCTCGCCGAACTGGGCGTCGAAGTCGTAGTCACGGGCGATGTCCGCGTCGATCTCGGCGGCGCACTCTCGGCCCTCGCCGCTCGAGGCGTGGAGCGGCTGATGGTCGAAGGGGGCGGCACGCTGGTGGCGTCGCTCCTCGAGGCCGGCCTGGTCGACGAGCTGCAGCTGGCGGTGGCCCCGCTGGTCTTCGGTGGCGAGACCGCGCCCACGCCGGTCGGCGGCCCGGGCTGGAGCCGCGCGGAGGCGCGGGACCTGTTCCTCGTCGAGGCCGAGACGAGTGCCGATGGCGACGTCGTGCTGCGCTATCTGACCCACGGCGGACCCGCCGCGTGAGCGCCGCCGGCGAGGCCATCGACGCGCTGCCGGACACGCCGGACGCTGGCCTCAGCGACGCCGACGCGTCCGAGCGCCGGGCGCAGGGGCTGGGCAACAGTGCCCCGCCCTCCTCCACGCGCAGCTACTGGGCCATCGTTCGCGAGAACGTCTTCACCTTCATCAACAACGTCCTCTTCCTCCTCGGCGCGGCCCTGGTCATCGTGGGCCGCCCCTTCGATGCCTTCGTCTCGCTGCTGGTCATCGGCACCAACATCGTCGTGGGCATCTACCAGGAGGTCCGGGCCAAACAGGCCCTCGACGAGATCGCCCTCCTCACCCGTCCCACCGCCTCGGTGGTGCGCGACGGCGAGGTGCGCACCGTGGGCCCCGAGGAACTGGTGGTGGGCGATCTCGTCGAGGTCACTGCCGGAGACCAGATCGTCGTCGACGGCGTGCTTACCGAAGGACGACTGGAGGTCGACGAGTCACAGCTGACGGGCGAGTCGGACATGGTGCCCAAGCGCGTCGGTGACGAGGTCTTCTCAGGCAGCTATCCGTCGTCGGGCCGCGGACGCTATGTCGCCCGCACCGTGGGCGATGCTAGCCTGGCGGGGCGCATCACTGCCGGGGCCAAGACCTTCCGGCGCACGCTGACCCCGCTGCAGCGCCAGATCCAGACCGTCATCCGCGTGACCCTGGGCGTGGTGCTCTACCTGCAGCTGTTGCTGGTGGTCAAGAACGTGGTCGACGACACGCCCCTTGACGTGGCCATCATCGAGGCCACCGTGCTCATCGGCCTCGTGCCCAACGGGTTGTTCGTCTCCATCGCCATCGCCTACGCGCTGGCGGCGGTGCGCATGTCGCGCTACGGGGCGCTCGTGCAGCAGGCCAACGCGGTCGAGTCGCTCTCGCACGTGGATACGCTGTGCGTGGACAAGACCGGCACGCTCACGGCCAACCGGCTCGAGCTCGAGCAGGTCGTGCCCCTCGAAGGCGACGAGGCCAGCGCGCGTGCACGGGTCGGCCTCATGGTCGCCAGCGGCCGGGCCCTCAACAAGACCAGCGAGGCCATCAGGGAAGCGCTGCACGTGACCACCCGGCCGTCGACCGCCGAGGTGCCCTTCAGCTCCAGGCGCAAGTGGAGCGCGGTGTCGCTACCGGCCGGGGTCTCGCCCAGCCATCCGCCGGCGGGCACGTACTCCATGGGCGCGCCCACGTTCATGCGACCGTACCTCGACATCGGTGACGCCCAGTGGCGCAACATCGAGGCCCTCGTCGCCCACCACGCCTCACGGGGCATGCGTGTGCTGCTCGCCGCCTACAGCCCCTCGACCGAGCTCGAGGACGAGGGCGAGGACTCGGTGCTGCCGCAGGACTCCAAGCCCTACGCCATCGTCGTGCTGCGCGACTTGCTGCGGCCCGAGGCAGCCGAGACGCTCGAGAGCTTCCGGCGCATGGGCGTGGACGTCCGGGTCATCAGCGGCGACGACCCCGAGACGGTAGCCACGCTGGCCCGCCAGGCCGGGCTCGACACCGGCAGCGGTGTCGTCTCAGGGGCCGAGCTGGAGGAGATGGACGAGCCGCACTTCGAGGCCGCGGTGGATACGACCGCGGTCTTCGGGCGCATCACACCGGAGATGAAGGAACGCCTGGTCGGGACGCTCCGTGATCAGGGTCACTACGTGGCCATGACCGGTGACGGCGTCAACGACGTGCTCTCGCTCAAGCGCTCGAACCTGGCCATCGCCATGGGCAGTGGCACCCAGGCGGCCCGGGGCGTGTCCGACCTCATCCTCATCGACGATGGCTTCAGCGCCCTGGCCTCGGCCATCGGCGAGGGCCAGCGCATCCTCAACGGCATGCAGGACATCCTGCGCGTGTTCCTCACCCGCATCCTGACCCTGGGCATGCTCATCCTCGTGCTCATGACCAGCGGCTTCTTCCCGGTGGACCTGCGCAACGCCTCGGCCATCACGCTCTTCACCGTCGGTATCCCGACGGCCTTGCTGGCCATCTGGGCCCGGCCGGGCCCCTTCGGCCGTGAGTCGCTCGAGCGTACGCTGGCCAAGTTCGTGCTGCCGGCTGCCGGCCTGGCCTCGGTCATCGGCCTGCTCGTGGTCACCGGCGTGTTCCTCGTCGGAGACGCCGACTTCGAGGCCGGCCTGACCACCGAGCGGGCGGTCGAGAACGCGGCCAAGACCTCGGTCACCATCTTCCTCATCCTCGTGGGCATGCTCGTGCTCGTGTTCGTCGAACCGCCGATCAAGTGGATGGCCGTGATCGAACCGATCACGCCGGACTGGCGGCCGACCCGGCTGGCGCTGGGGCTGACCGGTGCGCTGGGGGTGGTCATGCTCGTGCCGCCGTTGCGCGACTTCTTCAACCTGTACCCGGTCTCGATCCGTGACCTGGCCATCGTCTTCGCCGGGGTCGTGGCCTGGGGCGTGCTGGTGTGGATCTTCTGGCGCTGGCGCTTCGTGGAGCGCTTCCTCGGCGTCGATGTGAAGGAGAACTGAGCGCGCGGGGGCTTCGAGGGAACCGCGGCGGCCTAGACTGCGTCAAGGATGCGACAACGACCCAGCAGGAGGAACCTCCGCGTGCACAAGCTCCGCGCGCCCCTTGCCGTTCTTGCCTCGCTCGCTGCGTTGGCGCTGATGGCCAGCTTCGGCGGCGTCGCCGTGGCCGCCGAGGAGGAAGCGCCGGCCGACGATGAGATCGTGGGCGTCTACGGCATCGAGGACATGACCTGGCTGCTCAGCGGCCTGCTCGTCGATGACAAGATGGCCGAGCTCCCGGACGGGGCCATGGTCTCGCTGCGCATGGAGGACGGGGACGCCGGCGGCAGCGGAGGCTGCAACAGCTACTTCACCAGCTATGAACTGGACGGCTTCGAGCTCACGTTCGGTTCCATCGGCTCGACCATGATGGCCTGCCTGCCCCCGCTGATGGACCTCGAGCAGGCCTACTTCGCCAACCTCCAGCAGGTGGCCGCCTACCAGTCGGGCGGCATCGAGATGGCCCTGCTCGACGCAGACGGCAACCTCCTGCTCGAGTTCGACCTCGCGCCGGAAGCCTCGGTCGTGGGCTCGTGGGTCGCCACCGGGGTCAACGACCAGGAGGGCGAGAACGCCGGTGTCGTGTCCTCGGCCGTCACCTCCGAGGTGACCGCCCAGTTCGCGCCCGACGGCGACCTCACCGGCTTCGACGGCTGCAACGACTACGCCACGACCTACGAGCTCGACGGCGAGGCCATCAGCATCGACCCCATGATCGGCCAGACCAGGATGGCCTGCCCGTCCGATGAGCTGGCGGAGCAGTCCGCCTGGTACATCGGCGCGCTGACGAACGCGGCCACCTGGTCGGTCGATCCGTCGGGCCGCCTCGAGCTGCGCGATGAGGACGGCTCGCTACAGGTGAGCTACGCCCCGGCCGAGTAGCTCGCGCCACCGCGCCACCCGATCGACGCCCGGGCCCGGCCGTACCCGGCGTCGATCGGTCCGGTGTTGCGCTACGATCGCCCTCGTCGTCGTCGGGCCGCTGCGTCCGTGCCACAGGAGGATCCGGGGTGAACTCGTCGAGGGACACCGAGACCACCATCATCGCGGCCGATGAGCCGCGCACCCGTCGCCAGCTGCTGACCGCCGGGGGGATCGCCGCCATCGCGGGCGTCCTCGGCGCCTTCGGGCTGGCCAACCCCGTGGCGGCCAAGAACGGCGACCCCATCCGGGCCGGCCAGAAGACGGCCGCTACCAAGTCCACCTCGCTCGTCGGCCGCAAGGGCCCCGGCTTCTCCGTCCGGGTCGGTGGTGGCGGCAAGACCTCCGGCGTCCGCGCTCAGGCCAGCTCCACCCAGGGCAAGGGCGTGATCGGCGTGGCCGATGCCAAGAAGGGTGCGACGGTCGGGGTGGAGGGCGTGAGCTTCTCGCCCAAGGGCACCGCCGGTCAGTTCGTGGCCAATCGCGGCGGCACCGCCATCTCGGCCCAGTCGCCCGACCGCAAGGGCGTGGCCCTGCGCACGGAGGGACGCCTGCAGTTCAAGGGCCGGTCCGGCTCCACCCAGACCTCGGGCGGCTCCGAGTTCGTGATCCCGGTCAAGGGCGGACTGAACGAGGGCTCGCTGGTGCTGGCCACGCTACAGGATCACGTGCCCGGCGTGCACGTCGAGGCGGCCTCGGTGCTCGATGCAGCCGACGGCCTCATCGTCGTGCGCCTCAACCAGGCCGTGGCGGAGCCGGCGCGCGTGGCCTGGTTCGTCCTCGACTAGATCCGTCAGACCAGCGTCAGCCCGAGCAGCTCCCCGAAGCGCCGGCCCACCTCCGCGAGCAGCTCCGTGTCGTAGGCCACGCCGGCACCGAGACGCATCTCCTGGGTGCGACCAGAGCCGGCCGGGATGTGCAACACGATGGGCGTGGTGCCCGGGCGGGACTTGATGACGCTCTTGAGTTCCTCGAAGACGGCCACGAGGCGATCGTCCGAGGCGGAGGCGAAGCGGACGTGCAGGACCTGTCCGGGACCGGCTTCCACGGGCAGGGTCGGAGCGCGGGCGGCTGAGGCCACGGCCACCGAGGCCTCGTCGGGGAGCGGCGGCTCGTCCGAACCGGCCGGGCTGAGATCCTCGAAGGCCGGCGGCTGGCCCAGGCCGGAGACCGGCTCCATGACGTCCTGCGGCGGCAGCTCCAGCGGCGGCGCCGCCTCCGCCGGCGGGCTCTCGACGGCGGCGGGCGCGACACGTCGGGGCGCAGCAGTGCCGCCGATGATGACGGTGATGGTGCCTTCCGGCTGACCGCCGCGCAGGGGCGAGACGCGCGGGACAACGAGCGTCTCCGCTGCGGCCGCGGCGGCGGTGTCGGCGGGGGCGGATGCCAGCCGTCGGGCCGCAGGCCCCGGCGGGTGATCCCCATTGCCCCCGGGTCCCCTGCCCCGGCCGGTCCCATTTCGACGACGCCCGCCCCGCCGGCCGCGGTCGCCCGCGGCGACCGCCTGGGCGAAGGCGTCCCGGCCCTGCTCGGTGACCTCTTCCCAGGTCCACACCGTGTCGGCGAGCACGACGGTCTCGTCGCCCTTGTGGTCGACCCGCCCGGCCACCAGCAGGACCACATCCTCGTTGAGCTTGGCGGCGACGCCCGCATCGGCATACGTGCGCGGGAAGACGACCACGTCGACCGCTCCCTGCATGTCCTCGAGCGTGACCACGGCCATGGATTCCTTGTTGCGCGTGATGACGCGGCGGATACCCACGGCCATGCCCCCGACCACCACGCGTTCCTGGTCGAGGTCGGCGCCGATGTCCCCGGTGCGGGTATCGACGTAGCCGCCCATCTCCTCGGAGAGCTCGCCCAGCGGGTGGTCCGAGAGGTACAGGCCCAGCAGCTCCTTCTCCCAGCGCAGACGCTCTCGCGAAGGCGCCTCGGTCACCGTCGGCAGGCGCTGGCTCAGCCCGCTGTCGGCATCGTCGCCGAGCATGTCGAAGAGCGAGCCCTGGCCGGTGGCACGATCGCGCGCCTGCGCCTGCCCGTAGGCCATGGCCTCGTCCAGCCCAGCCATCAGCTGCGCGGGGTGGCCCAGGAAGCTGAGGGCGTTGACCTTGATGAGCGCCTCCATCACCCGCTTGTTGACCAGGCGCAGGTCGATGCGCGCGCAGAGGTCGGCGAGCGAGGTGAACTCGCCGCCGTGCTCGCGCGCGCCGATGATCGAGTGGATGGCGCTCTCACCTACGTTCTTGACCGCCAGCAGGCCGAAGCGGATGGAGTCGCCCTCGACGGTGAAGTCGACGCGGCTGTGGCGCACGTCGGGCCCGAGCACCTCGATGCCCAGGCGACGGCATTCGGCGATGGCGTGAGCGACCTTCTCGGTCTTGTCGCGGAAGGCGGTGAGCACGCTGGTCATGTACTCGACCGGGTAGTTGGCCTTGAGATACGCCGTCTGATAGGCGATGAGGCCGTAGCAGGTGGCGTGGGCCTTGTTGAAGCCGTATCGCTCGAAGGGCTCGAAGGCCTTGAAGATGGCCTCGATGACGCTGGCCTCGACGCCCTTCTCGGCGGCCTGGCGGAAGAACTTCTCCTTCTGCGCCTGGAGCACGTCCGACTTCTTCTTGCGGATGGCGTAGCCGAGCGTGTCGGCCTCGGGCCCGGTGAAGCCGCCGAGCGCGATGGCCGCGGCCATGATGTCCTCCTGGTAGACGAAGATGCCGTAGGTCTTCTCCAGGTACGGCTCCAGCAGCGGGTGCAGGTAGGTCACTTGCTCCTCGCCGTGCTTGCGCCGGATATAGGCGGGGATGTTGTCCATGGGGCCGGGCCGGAAGAGCGCCACCATGGCCGCGAGATCGTAGACCGAGGTCGGACGCAGCTCCCTGATGTAGCGGCGCATGCCCGCGGACTCCAGCTGGAACACGCCCGTGGTCTCGCCCTGGCTCAGCAGCTTGAAGGTCTTGGCGTCGTCGAGGGGGATGGTGTCGAGATCGATGTCGACGCCGGCATGGTCGCGGATGGTGTCGACCGCCTGGCGCAGGATGGTCAGGTTGGAGAGTCCCAGGAAGTCGAACTTGAGCAGCCCCAGGGCCTCCACGCCGTGCATCTCGTACTGGGTCATGAGCGCATCGGAGTTGGTCGCCCGCTGGAGGGGCATGAGCTCGGTCAGCGGCTCGCGGCTGATGACGATGCCGGCCGCGTGCGTGGAGGCGTTGCGCGCCACGCCCTCGAGCTGCTTGGCGATGTCGATCATCTTGTGGATACCCTGGTCGCCCTCGTACATCTCGCGGAGCGGCGGTGCCTGCTGCAGGGCTTCCTCGAGGCTGATGCCGAGGGTGGTGGGGATAGCCTTGGCGATGCGATCGACCTCGCCGTAGCCATAGCCCATGACACGACCGACGTCGCGCACGGCGGCCCTGGCCAGCATCGTGCCGAAGGTGATGATCTGGGCCACGTGGTCCTGGCCGTATTTGCGCGTGACGTAGTTGATGACCTCGTCACGGCGAGCGTCCTCGAAGTCGACATCGATGTCCGGCATGGTCACGCGGTCGGGGTTGAGGAAGCGCTCGAAGGGCAGGCCGTAGAGGATGGGATCCACCGGCGTGATGCCCAGCGTGTAGGTCACGATCGAGCCTGGAGCGCTGCCGCGGCAGGTGGTGGCGATGCCCTGCTCGCGGGCATAGCGCACGAAGTCCGCGACGATAAGGAAGTAGGCTGCGTAGCCCATGCTGATGATGACCCCGAGCTCGTAGTCGAGCCGCTCCTGGAGCTCATCGGTGACCTGGCCGTAGCGCTGGCGGAGACCGCGCTCACATTCCTCGCGCAGCCAGGTCTCGACGGTGTACCCGTCGGGTAGCGGGA
>Ga0316198_10000897_pt1 | contig 16638 bp, 12 predicted proteins | sample OudBieAanoxic_MG_FD_204935 | JGI IMG/M metagenome (GOLD analysis project Ga0316198, IMG submission 204935) | Coastal sediment microbial communities from Oude Bieten Haven, Netherlands - site A anoxic | ecosystem: Environmental > Aquatic > Marine > Coastal > Sediment | place: Netherlands...
CGTGGGCCCCTCCGACTACGGCACTACCGCGCTGAGCGTGGTGGCGATGGGGAAGCTTCTCTTGGAGAGCCGGGTCGAGGCGGCAGGAATTCGAGTGCCCATGGAGGTGTTCTCCCTCGATTCATTGGTCGAAGCCATGGATTGCGACGAGGTGACACTTCACTGGCTAACATGAGCTGGGCTTCGTGCGCAGCGAAGAGCCCCCGCTCTTCCATGTCGGTCGGCGAGTGACCCACGTCGACCCGCAACCAGGGCCGACGGCGGTCCGGCGTGTTCATGCTCATCGCGCTAGAACGTGCGCGTTTCGCCGATCTTCAGCAGCCAGGCGCTGTCTTCGCCGAGCGTCGCGTCCTTCGCAGCGGCCTTGAAGCGTTTGGGTGGCTCGTCGAGCGGCTCGTCGGAGAGTCGGAACGTACCGTAGTGCATGGCAACCGCCCTACTCGCCTCGAGGTCGACCGCGGCCTGCACGGCCTCTTCCGGATTCATGTGGTGCCAGTACATCAACTCGCGTGGCAGGTAGGCGCCAATGGGTACGGCCGCCAAGTGGAACGGGCCAAGCGCCTTCCCGATGCGAGTGAATCCGTCGAAATAGCCCGTGTCACCTGAGAAAAAGAAACGGCGCTCCGCGCCAATGACCGCCCACGAAGACCAGAGCGCCTCTCGGTCGTCGCCGAAGCCCCGCTTACTCCAATGCTGCGCCGGAAGGCAGAATACTCGGACGCCCTCGTGCTGAATGGAGTCTCCCCAGTCGAGCTCCTCGACGTTGTCGATGCCTTCACCGCGGAGGATCGCAGCGTTCTCGAGCGGGACGTAGAACACCGTGGCCGGGTTGCGATCGGACAACGCAACGAGCGTCGGCAAGTCGAGATGGTCGTAGTGGTTGTGGGAGATCACGACGAAGTCGATGGGGGGCAGGTCTTCCATCGCAACGCCGGGAGGCACGTGACGGGAAGGACCCGCGAACGACAGGGGGCTCGCCGTGTCCGACCACATCGGGTCGGTGAGAAAGGTCACATGATCCATCTGGACGAGCAGCGTGGCGTGCCCGATCCAAGTCACGGCGGCGTCGCTGTGCTTTGCATTCTCACGAAGGTATGCGCCGTCATTGTCGACGACCGGCGCAGCGCCAGTCTGCTCTTGGAACGACCCGAGGATGCGCCGGACGAAAAACGGTACGCGAACCCAAACGCCTCCATGCGTGGTGTCCCCCGCGAAGTTCGTGAAACGACCGTCGGGGCTGCTCGGCGCAGGGCCGAGAGCGTCGCCATCGAGGGAGGTGTCTGCGGCCGCGATTCCGACCGCACCGAGCAGTACGAGCCCAGCTCCGAGTTGCAGGATTCGCGGGCGCATCGGGTGGAGTCTGGGGCCGCCGGAGGCCGCGTAAAGCCGCTTGACAGCCTGAGAAGTCACGCTTCAGCGAGCGTAGTCGACACAAACGCCCTTTCCGGTTCACGCTCGCGCTTGCGTCTAGCTCCCTTAGCCCATCGGGCTCACCGTGAACGCCCAATGGGGCAGAACTAATCGTCACGTCGCGTGGGCCGCCGCAAGAAGAGGGCGTTTGTTTTCCTTCGTCCGGCGTGTTCTCCTCGATCAACCTGCTGCCAGAGCCGTGGCACATGGCGCGCTGCTTCGAAGTGGTTATAGCTTGCGAAGCTAGTCGACACGGACCTGACATGAGAAGCAGCAGCACCTATTTCGCGAACCCGGAAGCCCGGGCGTTCCTTCAGCGCCGAGTGGCGACGTTCGGCCTGATCGGCACCGTTTTGGGCACGACCGCGCTCGGGTTTCGTGTGGTCCTCGGCCTTCTGTTCGCAACGCTCAGCGAGCAGGTCGTGCAGCTGAGCTTCTTGATGCACGCCGCCGCGATCGTACCGCTTTTTCTGGTGTGGGCGATCTGCCGCCGAGGCCAGCTCTCGGTGAACACAATTCACGGGGTCGAAAACACGGGCATCTTCCTCACCAGCCTCGGCTACATCGGAATGGGGCTCGACATCCGACCCGAGGTGGGCGCCGACACGATCACTGCCTTCATTCTCGCCTTGGTCATGTTTGCACGAAGCGTCTTCGTGCCGAGCACGGCGAGACGCACGACGATCCTCGGGATTCTGGTCAGCATCCCGCTGGTCGCCGCCATGTACTGGCACTACCTCAGCGTGGACCTCAGCACTTGGCGGAGCTTCGGCTATCCGGCGGAGTCGGTAGAGCGCGTGGCGGCTTCGCAGTCGCTCATCACATTGATGTGGTGGACCCTCACCGTAGGCCTCGCAGCGTTGGCCTCCCGGGTGATTCACCGGCTTCGCGAGGAGGTGCGCGACATCAAGAGCCTCGGCCAATACAACATCGTGCGAACCCTCGGAGAGGGCGCGATGGGTGTCGTGTACGAAGCGAATCACGGCATGCTCAAGCGCCCAACCGCCATCAAGCTCCTCAAGCCAGAGGTCGCCGATCCGGAAGCGCTCGACCGTTTTCGAAGAGAGGTCCAGCTCACGGCGAAGCTCACGCACCGGAACACGGTGACGATCTACGACTACGGACGGACGCCCGAGGGCAAACTCTACTACGCCATGGAGCTCTTGAGCGGGGCAACGCTCACTGAGGTCGTCAACATCAGTGGGGAGCAGCCCGTCGAGCGCGTCGTGCGAATCCTTCGCGACGCCGCCCTCGCATTGAACGAAGCGCATCAAGCGGGGCTCATTCATCGCGACATCAAGCCCAGCAACATCATGCTGGCCCGCCTAGGTGGAGTGCCGGATGTGACAAAGGTGCTGGACTTCGGTCTGGTCAAGAACCTCGGCAAGATCGACGATCTCGAGCAGACGAACACGCTCTCGATCAAGGGAACGCCGCATTACCTGAGCCCCGAGGCGATTCAGGATCCACAAAACATCGATGCGACGACTGACCTCTACGCGCTCGGCGCCGTCGGCTACTACCTCCTCACGGGTTCCCACGTCTTCGAAGGAAAAACGATCATGGAGGTCTGTCTTCACCACTTGCACACGAAGCCGCTCCCTCTCGCGGAGGCCGCCGCGGACGACGTGCCCCCGGGGCTCGAGGCGCTCATCTTCGCGTGCCTCGAAAAGAAGCAAGCAGACCGGCCACAGTCGGGACAAGAGCTCGCCGACGCGCTCGAGAGCCTCGACGTGGCCCGGTGGACGCAAGGAGACGCCGAGGCCTGGTGGGACGTGTTTGGGCCCGAAATCGAAAAGGCCAAGAAGCCCATTCCTCCGGCGAGCGGAACCGAGCAAACCTTGGCCGTCGACCTGGAATCCCGCTAGCAACATCGAGCGGTGATCGCGCCGCCGCGCATGGTCGGGCGGCACCTCCGCCAAGACTAGCCTGAGCCCGTCCAGGTCGGAGATGGGAGCCTCGATGAGGCCCCAAGGCTTTTGCGCCGCGCTCTCCAGGATGGGCAGGCCCCCCTAGCCCTTCGGGACCCTTGCCATCGCCGAATTGCGCAGAACTAGATGTCATGTCGCCCGCCGCGCGACAGCGCATTCGTATGTAGATTATTTCTACACATCAAGACATTTTTTTCTGAGTAGTCAACGCTCGAAGCGAGACACAGAGTCATGGTCGTAGACCATGAAAGGAGGTCACGATGAAAGAACGCCCTCGAACACACGACTCCAAGCTCCTGCTCCGCGGGCTCGCAGTCTTGGCGATAGGCATCATCGTCGGCTGTCAAAGCACGATGCAGGTTCAGCACCAGAACGCGTCCGACGCGCGAGCGACGAGCTATGTTTCCTATGAAATCATTCAGCACCCCGTGGGCCGCACGGGCTCGGTCGATGAGATCATCGAGCAGGGCATTCACCAAGGGATGACGGCCAAGGGCTACGAACGCACCGCGACGGCCAATGCGGATCTCCTCGTGAGTTACAAAGTGCTCCTAGATGGAGACGCGAGTGCGCTCGATGTTTCCGATGGCCCCCCGGACGACGGCCTCAACGGAGATGCGAAATACTCCGGCTTGCAGCCGGTCTGGGACGTCGTTGCATATGACGATCTTCGAGGGCCGCAGCTCGCAGAGAAACGCGGCGCCTGGCCTTCGCCGGGTCCCTCCCCGGTCTTCGACACGATTCCGGCCATCGACGTGTCGGCGATAAGCAAGCAATCGCAGAGCAAGACCCTCCTGGTAATGTTGCAGGAGCCCTCGACCATGCGCGTGGTGTGGCTTGGTTGGTCTACTTCGGACGTGAGCCCAGGTGCGCTCGCGGCGACCACTCGCTCTGCAATCGGCGAGATCGTTTCGCGACTTCCCGGAGCTGCCTCTCGGAGCGTAGCGAATTGAAGTGTGTGATGCTCTGACGGCGGGCGTCCCGTTGCGGCTAGGGGCGTCCGCCGCAGAATTCAGACTCTGAACGGCGGTCGAGTGGTTCGTCTCACACTACCTCTGCAAACCCGCGCGCTAGTGCGAGCGGAGCGCATCTCGTGGTCGGGGTAAGGCGGAGGGGGCATCGGCCGAGGTGACCCGCTCGTTTACTGCTCGGCACCCGTCACTGGCGCAGCTCCGCCTGCCGCACGTCGAGGGCTCAGAGCCACGTGACGTCGTTCTTCAGCTCTCCCAGCAGCTCAATCTTGCCCGACTGATCCCCGCCTGAGCCGCGGCGCTGGAACACGCGCCGGCGTTCTGCTCATCGGCGCGCGCACGCACGACGAGATGAGCCTCGACCGCTGTCCACCGGGCGACCTACTGGGCCCCGTCTACCGCGGCGCGAACGTCGAGGGAAACGCCGAGCGAGTCGAGCGTCGAGTACAGGCACATCAGAGAGACACCGAGTGGGAGGAAGTTTCGATGGAGAGGAACGCCCCGGTCTCGATAGCTCACGAAAAGCTCATGGAAATTCTCGTGAAAGCTGTCGATGTCGAACCGGGTATTGCGCGGATCGTCTCTTCCGAGGAGGTTCCGAAGGGCGTCACCCGAACCTGCCATGTTGAGCTGCTGAAGCCCCGCATCGAAGCGCGTGTCATCATCGAGGTAGAAACCGCGGTAGAGCTCTCGTAGGCCTTCCAAGAACTCGGGCTGCCAGTGAATGTAGAGCGCGCCTGGCCGCCAGTGGAGCGCGCCGCCTTCCGCTGCCACGAAGTTCTCGGCGCGTAGGTCGAGAAGCGCCTCCTGGCCGGCAAAGATCTGGGTGAAGAAGATCTCCAAGATGCGCTGACCGATGTCCGACCGAATCTGCTCCGGATGCTCCGTCAGGGGCGCTTCGCCGCCCGGCCTCGGACCGTGCAGGACTTGCACGTCGATGCCTCGCTCCTGAAGGACCGCTCCAACTCGCTCTCGCACCTGGGAGAAGCGCTTCGAGTCGGAGCGGTTCGAGAAGAGCTCCCGGCTCTGCGCGAGAAGCGCTCGAGCGGGGATGACGTCGAAGAGCGCCGGAGAGGCGTAGTCGAGGAGGTGAGACCACGATGTGCCCCGGAGCGCCATTCCGACGATTTTGCGTGCGCCACCGGCCACCTAACGCTCGTAGTGACCCGCGCGCCGATGCCAAGCATCAAACCGCCAAGGGCCGGCAATTGCATGGATCCAGTCGCTGGCGACTTGCCGCTCTGTCCTGCACACGGGTAGGCGCCGATCGGCGCATGATGTCTCCACCTACGGCCGGCGATGGGGGGCCGCGGCGGGTGCGCGATTGCGGAGCAACGCCGAGCGCCGTTCAGCCGGATGGATCTGTCGATGCGCGCAACGTGCGAGCGACGATTCGCCAGACGCGCGGGCTGAAACCGAGGCCTACATGCGAGCTCTGCACGTGGACGTGCTTTGCTTGCGGATTGTAGCGGTCGATCGCGGCTCGCCAGCTGACGATGCCGTCCGTCCGACTGTAGATGACCGTGAGGGGCACGCGCAGGCCGTCTCGGTTCAACTCGTGCACGTGCTCTTCGAACTCGTCGAGGTCGAGCCCCCGCTTCTCGGCGTAGATCGACCCCGCGGCCGTGTACTTCGGGCCGCCCTCGACAGGCGTCCCGAGCGTGATCACCTCGCGGACCACATCTTCGCGCTGCATTGCAACGATGCGCGCGACCACACCGCCGAGGCTCCAGCCGACCAAGGTGACGCGCTCGTCGTCGAGCTCGAAGGAATCCAGCCTAGCGATGAAGGCCTCGGCGAGCGCTTCGGGGTCGCCGGTGTTCCGACCGAGCCCCCAGCCTCGCGCGTCGTAGCCCAAGAACGACAGGAAGCGCTGGAGCGGCCACATCGAACGGTCGTCTGCCAGAAAGCCGGGCATGAGGATGACCTTCCGGCCATCGCCGCGGGGCTCGCCTAGGAGCCGAGGCATGTTGGGAATGATCGAACCGATTTCGAAGATCGCGCGGGCTTCCAGATACCTGAGCGCCCGGCTCGGCGGGCTCAACTCATAGAGGCTTCGCCGTTCCACGGGCGCGGAGTCGGCATCGAAGGTGAGGGCTTTGGACATGGGCATTCCTCGCAAATGGTTCGTATGCGAACTAGCATAAAGGCCTGTGCAATGGTTCGCAAGTGAACTATCTTCAGGGCCCATGAGTCGAACGCCAATACCCACGCTGGATCAGATCCCCGAATACGCCTCCTGGGTAGAAGTCGCCAAGACGTACAGCAAGTGCCAGCGGCTCCTGACCGCCCGCCTTGGGACGCTCGGGCTGAGTGTCGCCAGGTACGAAACCCTGCTTGCGATCGCACGTGATGAGGGCCTCTCGCAGCGGGATCTCGGCGAGAGATTGCTGTCCGCCAAGAGTAACGTGACCGGGTTGTTGCAGCGTCTTGAGGCGGCGGGGGCGATTCGGCGCGAGACGGACGAGCAAGACGCGCGCGGTCATCGAGTATTTCTGACCTCAATCGGAAGAAAACTGCTTCGCAAAGGGGTCGGCGCGCAGGCGAGCGTCGTCCAGCTCATGATGAAGGATATCAAGCGGGGCGAGGCGCAGACGATTGGGCGCCTGATGCGAACGGTTGGAGCGAGCCTCGATGCCGCGTTGGACACATGAGCGCCCAGCAGCTGCGCGCCGCCTCGACGCCTAGGGGCGCGGCAGTCGCGGTGAGCGTTCCCGAGCTCACGGATATCTGGGCAATGGCGCCCTGCGGCACAGGACCCCGGGATATTCGCACACGGAGCTGTGGGTTTGCGCGGCAATCTGACTTTCTGGTCAACCTCGGTCGGGCCTGTTTAAGTGCTGTCTATATCCTTTGATTTTCGGGGTCCAGGCTTCTCTCATCGAAAAATGGGTCGAAAACGCTTGACGGAGTCGAAAACGAGTTCATAAAAATCGCAACACCTAGACATGACTTAGACAAGTCGGAGGGAGATATGATGAATCGCAAGAAAATTATGATGAGCGTTGTCGCGGCACTCGCTCTCGGCTTAGTGGGCTGTGGGGACGACGACAACAACGCAGGAGGCTCCGGCGGTACGGCTGGCTCCGGCGGGAGCGGAGGCACCGGGGGAACACCGACCGAGATGGCGATGGTCCGAGCCGCTCACCTCGCGCCTGGGGTTCCTTCCGCAGACGACACTGCGGTCGACATCCTCGTCAACGGTGAGCCTTCGGGGATCACCCTCGAGTTTGGGGAGTCGAGCGGCTTCGCGGAGCTGCCGCCAGGTGAGTACACGTTTGGAATCGCTGCCGCGGGCAGCACAGACTCGGTCCTCGACATCGGACCCGTCACGCTCGATGCCGGGGATGTGCTCAATGCGGTCGCATATCGAGACGAGGCCTCAGACGCCCCCGTTCCGGTCGCCGCCTTCGCGATCCCAGGCGTGAACACCGCGCCGGCTGGGAGTGGAACCGTTTATGTTGCGCACGGTGCGGATGACGCAGCTCTCAATCCAGTAGATGTGATCGACACTGTGCCGGGAGCATGTCCGGACCCGGTTCTCGACGACTTCGCTTTCGGTGCGGTGACCGAAGCGCTGCCCATCCCTGCGACTACGCTCAACATCGGGTTCTCGCTCAACTCGACCGAAGATTGCTCGGTGGACGCAGGGCCGCTTGCAGCCCCCGTGACGGCCGACGAGGTCACCATCCTCGTCGCGGTCGACACCGACCCGACCGAGGAACTCGCCCCGGCTCTGTATGCGCTACTCGCGGACACGGACGGCGACATTCCCACCCTTGGCGCCCCGGACTTTGCCACGGTTCGCATTGCCCACCTGGCTCCAGAGGTGCCCACCGACAGCGACACGTCGGTCGACATTCTCATCAACGGCAACACCGCCGTCGAGGGGCTGACCTTTGAAACGTCCACGCCCTTCATCAGCCTCCCCGTCGGTGACTACAACTTCGGCATCGCCGCAGCTGGATCGACCGACCCGGTGCTCGATGCAGACGTCACGCTCGTCGCCGATCAGGTTCTTACCGTCGTCGCCATCCGCAACGTCGTCGCGAGCGGCGGTGGTGCCCCCGTGAGCGTGTTGACTTTCGACGGAAGCACCGACGGACTGCCGATGGGCTCTGGACGCGTCATCGTCGGACACGGTGCGGACGACTCGCTTCTCGATCCCGTCAACTTGCTCAACGTGGGCAACTGTCCTCCGCCGCTGCTCCCGAACTTCGCCTTCGGTACGGTGAGCGACCCGGTCGACCTGGGCATTGCTGGCGTTAACATCGCCTTCAACTTGACCACGTCGAACGAGTGTGTGGTTGACGTCGGTCCGCTTGCCGCGCCGATCACGGATGACGTGGTGTCCATTCTCATCGCCGTCGACCGAGACGTGGCGGATCTTCAGCTCGACCCGGCCGTGTACGCGCTTATCGGTGATGCGTCGGGCGCCATTCCCACCCTTTCTCCAGCTATCCCGTAACCTTCATCCGCATCCCAAACACGACACAGCGCGAAAGCGCGCGGGCCGTCCACTCCGGTGGGCGGCCTTTCTTTTTGGGGGAAGAGAGCCGAGCGACGTTGACCCCGTCGGCGGCCGCCATCGTCGACCCGTCGAACGATCTGCAAGAGCGCGCCGTTCGTCCGCCAACCTGGTTGGGGCTGGCGGACAAGGGAAATGAACCTCAGAAGAGAGCTCAACCAGGGTCGGGTTGCTTGGTGCGAACCACACGGGAGTCGGCGCCAACTTCCGCTCGAGCGCTTGGCCGGCGCACCGTGACCGCGTGCCCCATCATGATGGACATGCCGCTGACGGGCTCGACTTGGGCCACGCCACCCGGAATCACCTCATTGATGTTGGCTCCGGCGAGAGCCGCCGCCCGCGCAACCGGGGCGTTCTGGTGACCCCAGCCGTGCGGCACCGCGACGACACCGCGGCGGACTTGGTCGCTGAGCCTCGCGCGAACGCGAATCGACCCCTGGGCGCTCCCGATCTCTACCTCGTCTCCGTCGGCAATCGAAAGTGCTTTGGCATCGTCGGGGTGGATCAGCGCGCGGTTTCCGTCGGGCTGGCGGATGTGCGGGCTGCTGTGCATCCAACTGTTGTGGGAGCGGCGGTCACGCTGTCCGATGAGCACCAGGCGCCCCGCTCGAGGGCCTAGCCGGCTCTCTTCGGCTTCGAGCCGAGGCAGGTCGGCAAGGACGTCGGGCAACTCGAGCTGTACCTTGCCGTCATCGCTTGGGACGCGCTTGCCGAAGAACGACCCAGGTTCGTTTGGGGACAGCATGATCCCGCCGGGGTTGCGCTGGAGCTCGTCGAGGGTGACTTGCCCTCCCCAGCGAAGCAATAGCGCCAGCAGGTGGTCCGGGGTCAGCTCGACGTTCCCTGGAAGGTGCGCGAGCACCTGATTGACCCGCGGGAGCAGGTTGCCAAGACCGCCCCACGGCTTGGCGCCGCACGCGATCGCGAGATCCGAGAAGATGCGCCACTCGTGCCGCCGCTCGTGCTTCGGCTCGACCATGGCCGGCGTGTATTGAACGTGCGGCGTCACCTGCAGCATCGCGTGCGAAGCGGGATAGTCGGAGCGTTCGAGCATGTCGGTCGCGGGCAGCAGGTAGTCCGCATACGCCGATGTCTCGTTTCGATAGATGTCGATCGAGACGAGCAGGTCGAGCTTGTCGAGCGCTTTCGCCAGCGCGCTGCCGTTGGGCATCGAATGCACGGGGTTACCGGCCGAAACGAAGAGCGCGCGGATGCGCCGCGGGTCGTCGTTGTCGATTTCCCCCGGGAGGGCTGCGATGGGAAAACAACCGGCAACCTGGTGCCAATCGCCGCGGAGCGTGCGGTGCTCGTTGAACCCGCCGAGCCCGATCCAGCCGGCGAGCTTCAGGGTGTTAAACGGCCCGCGGGGCACGAGAAGCCCGCCACGCCGGTCGATATTGCCGGTGATCAAGTTGAGACCCTGAAGCAACCAGTACGCGATCGAGCCGAAGGGGCCCATGTTGACGCCGGTCGACATGTAGAGTGCCGCGCCGTCGGCGCTTCGGTAGGCACGCGCCAGCTCCCGGATGGTGGCCGCCTCGATTCCCGTGATCCGGGCTACGCGCTCTGGAGTCCAGACCGACGCGGATGCCACGAATTCGTCGACGCCGTGTGCCACGGCCTTCGCCGCGGCGAGGTCGATTCCGTCTTCGTGCGCGATGACGTGCAGCATGGCCATCAGCAGGTAGGCGTCGGTCTGTGGCTGAATCGATACGTGCTCGCCGACTTTCTGCGCCGTTTCGGTGCGACGGGGGTCTACGATGATCACGCGCCCGCCACGCGCTTCCACCGACTTCAGACGCTCGAGGGCGTTCGGGATCTGCAGCATCGACATCTGGCTCACGACCGGATTGCTGCCCATGCACATGATGAACTGGGTGTGGTCGAGGTCAGGAACGGGGTGCACCATCGAGCGGCCGTACATCGCGGTCGAGACGTGGAGCTTGTTGTTGTTGTCGACCGAATGGGATGCAAAAAGGTTCGGCGAATGCAGGGCCTCGATGAACCCGGCGGACATCAAGATGTTCGCGAAGTTGAAGTAGGTCGGATTCCCCGTGTAGAGGCCAATCGACCGGGGTCCGAACCGGCCGCGAAGCTCGCGCACCTTGGCGCCGATCTCCTCGAGCGCCTGGCCCCAGGTGATTCGCTCGAAACCGCCGTCGACTCGCTTCATCGGATAGTCGAGGCGCGCGGTGTCATGGTGCATCGCGCCGCTGCCGAGGCCCTTCACGCAGCAGTAGCCTTTGGAAAGTGGATGATCCCGATCGGGCTTCACGGAGGCGATTTGCTGTGTTTTCTCATCGACTTCTACGGTCAGCCCACAGTGGGCTTCGCAAATGCGGCAGTACGTTCGCTTCGTGATGGTCATGCGGATTCCCTGTCGTGGCCTGAGGATACTAGCGCGTTTCTCGAGTGCCTGTCTCTCGGCGCGAAGAATGCCGAATTCGAGAAGCTCGACGCGCAGACGGGCGAGGTCACGGCGCGCGGTTGGGCGCTCGGCCAGCCGACTCTCGACGGGGTGTAGGCTTCGCTTTGGCGTTGGCTTTCGCCGCTGGTCGTCGCGGCCGCCTGCGGCTCCCGTGCTTCTGATAGACGCGCTCCGACTCGGCCTTGGCTTCGGGAGCACGGCGAGCCGCGTGAATCCGGCGGCGCGCCTCGGCATAGGCCGGACCGTGCTCGACGATCGGGGCTGGGTAGTGCTCGCCAATCACGCAGCCGAGCGATTGCTGTAGCTCGAGGGGCATCTTGTGGGGTTCGGCGATGTGCTCGGCGGGCACTGCTTCGAGCTCCGGAACGTATTGCTTGATGAAGATGCCTTCCGGATCCTGGTCTAGGACTTGTTTGATCGGCGAGTAGATGCGGATCGCGTTGATGCCGGTGACGCCTGATTGCATCTGCGCTTGGCTGAAGTGGATGCCGGGCTCGAAGTCGAGGAAGTGTCGCGCGAGATGAAGCGCGCTGGGACGCCACGGCAACCACAGGTGATAGCTCGCGAAAGACATGAGCATCGCGCGCATGCGGAAGTTGACCCAACCCGTGTGATGAAGGGCGCGCATGCAGGCGTCGACGAGCGGATAGCCGGTGTTTCCGGTGGCCCAGGCGTCGAAGTAGTCTTGGCGGAAATCGGGTTCCCGAAGGCCCTCGAGCGCGCGATTGAGCGCGCGGTGCTCGAGCTCGGGCTCGTCCTCGAGCTTCTGCATGAAGTGGCAGTGCCAGCGGAGTCGCGACTGAAACGAGCTCAGGGATTGCAACCAGCGCGGGTCGAGGTCAGCGCGTTCCTTGCGAAGCGCTTTGATTTCGGCAGATCGCGCCCGGGTTCGTTGATAGACGGTGCGAACGGAGATGTTTCCGAACGCGAAGTACGGGCTCAGCCGGCTACAGGAGTCGCCCGCGAGGACAGGGCTCGACATCTCGTAGCGGTAGCCGGCGCCCCGCGCTTCGAGAAAGGACGCGAGCGTTTGGTGGGCTTGGGATTCGCCGCCGCGCTGTACGTCTGCCTGCGAGGGGGGCTCGAGGCCGAGCTCTTCGATCGATGGGAGATCCCCCGGGTCGATGCCTGGATGCCGGCTAATCGAGGTGGGGGCGTCGAGAAGCGGCTTGTTCATGAAGCGCGCCCACTTCGCGGCCCAGCCATCGCGCGACTGGAGACGGCGCACTACGCCGAACTGATTCCACTCGTGCCATGCGATCCCGGCTTCCTCGGCCCAGGCAGCGACGCGGAGATCGCGATCGTAGGTGATGCGATTACCCGTTTCGCGATGGCTGTAGAGTGCGGTGATCTCGTGCTCGCGGTGCAGCGTTTCGAGGACTTCGGGCATCGAGCCGACGCGTACGGTCAGCTCGCCACCAAGCGCGCGAAGGCTTTCGCGGAGCTCGACGAGAGACTCGTGGATGAAACCGACCTGGAGTGCGCCGTGGCCAGGCGTGCCGAGGAGCTCCGGTTCGTGGACGTAGAGGCAGAGCACATTGCCGCGCGCGCACGCTTCGACGAGCGGCCGATGATCGCGAATGCGCAAATCGCGCTTGAACCAAACTACATGCACGGTGGACGTGTCCTTCGCCGAACCTAGAGATTCGGGAGATGAGGTCAACGCCGACCAAGTCCTGCGCGAGGGGCGAAAGCCTCGCGTCTAGGTCACCAGACATCCGCCAGACGGTCCATACGCGCTTCGTTTGCGCGCACAAAACAACGATCACGCGGTCAGCGTCGAGTCCCCGTTGCGATCGTCGGGCCAGGTGCGTACAACTCGCTAGTCTTGCGTCTGTATCTCCTTGTTGCACTAATCGCCGGCATATGGGTCGCCGGCTGTAGCTCCCCCACGTGCCGTCCCGAGCTCATCGAGCTGGGGGGGCGCTGTCTGACGGCCGAAGAAGCCGCCAAAGCGTGCCAGCCCGTGTGCAACCCGACAGCGCACGAAGTGTGCGATGTCGGCTTCGAGTCGCCCAGGTGCGTCTGTGCGCCCGGGTACGAAGGCACTCCGTGCACGTGGTCTGGTGTGCTCGAAAGCCCAGGGTTCGATAGCGAAGGTGCATGGACCACGAGCCGAGGTGCGACCGTCCTCCCGTTCGAGGAGGGTCCGATCGACGACGGGATCGGGGTACTGGCGCCAAGCGTCGGGTGCAACGCAGGTGCGCTGAGCCAGCGGGTCGACATGCCCGACTACGAGGCCGCCGAACCGCTGGTCGTCGAAGTGACCTACCGCACGCTGGGCGCCATCGGGGCATCGGTCGGTTTCAATCGAGCCTGGGCATTTCTCGAATCGGTCGAGCGCAACGCTTGGACGACGCAGCGGACCTGCCTCGGGGAAGCGGCTTACGGAAGTGCCGCGCTCGTCCAGTTCTCGACGCCGGAACGGCATCCGAGCTGCGACAACGAGCCAGAAATCCGCATCGAGGTGGACCGTATTGCGGTCGTGCCGGCGGAGCCCGACGAGTGCCCAGCCCCGGGAGCGGTGCTGAATCCTGACGCCGAGCCCGACGAAGGGGGCTGGCGGTTCATCGCGGCGGACACGGCACAGGCGGGCTTCGCGGAGGGCGTCGGTAGTGAGAATTCCTCGGGCGTCCGGCTCGCGCGGGCCTCGGTCGGTCGCGCAGCCGCGTGGACCCGGGTCTCGGTGCCATCGTCCGAGTCCCTGCCGTCGCCCGCGCTCCGCTTCTGGTGGGACGGCACTCTGAACCGTCCAGTCAAGGTCCGGCTCGGGCGCTTTGACGAGGGCGTGAGCTCCGACGAGGAAGAGAGCTTGACGGCCGCGTTCCAACTCGATGACCTCTACGGAAACCGTTCTGGCGAGAACTACGTGTACTGCCTCCCCCCTTGGACCCACGGGAACGTCTTGGATCTGATTTTCCTCATGAGAGAGGACAAATCGGGCGAGCCTAGCGAGCTGGTCGTGGACGACGTCGAAATCGTGTCCGACCCGCGATGCGGCACCGCGACGGACCTACTCGACCCGGGCTTCGATGCGGGGCCGACGAGGTATCTGGGGGTGACTCAGCGAACGCCTTTCCAAGCGACCACGCTGCGAAGCGAGCCTGCGCTTTCACAGACCGGGGACGGGGGTGTGCTGGAGCTCTCCTATTGGAACGAAGAAGCCATCATGCGCGTCGATACGTGGGTGTTCGTGCCTGAGCCGAGCGGCAACGACGGGCCGGCCCTCTCGTTTTGGGCGAACGTACCCCTCGACACCGAGAAAGTGTTCCGAACCGTGCTGGGCCGTGCAGCCTTGAATCCTCAGGTGATCAATCCCGCTGGAGGCTGGTTCCGAGAGGAGGTCTGTCTTCCTCCCGAATGGTTCGGACGCTGGTATCGGGTTCAGTGGAGGTTGGGCGAGTCCCCTCCGATGGGCACCGCCTCCATCGAGCCTCCGATCCGGATCTACATCGACGAGCTCGAGCTCACGACGAGCTCGGCCTGCCCGGCAGATTGAGCCAGCTCCCTCGAAACGACCCGTCCCGGCGTTTTCGTCGACCACCATCCACGAAAAACGACGAGGCCCGTCGTTTTCCACGTTCGGTGCTGGGTCCCAGGCAAAAAATGCCGTGTTTCGAGTTGGCACGGTGCCTGCATTACCTCCTCGCATGCCGCAACGGCAACACCATCAACGAGGAGAATCCGACATGCACAGCACCGCCAACATCAACGCCATCGTCAACAAGGCCAAGCAGGATCGCGCCGACTTCATCGCAGCCAAGTTTCAGGGCGGCATCCTTCCTATCGCGCTCGCCGCGGTGGTCTCCCTCGCGCTCGTCGCGCTTTCCGGCGAACCCGCCGAGGGTCAGGCCGAGACGAACCCGGTCGTCGAGGTCGGCACCGAGCTTGGCTGAAACCCCGATGTTCCGCGGCGGAGAACATCGTCCCGTCGCGGGCGGAGCCGTTCGAGGGTCGATGGCTCTTGGAAATGTGATGCCCGTAGGAGATAGTCCCTGAGATGCGATGGGCAGTGACGGTGACGGCCCTCTGGCTGTGCGCGCTGCCAAGCGCCCTGGCACAGAGCGAAGATTGGCTGGTCCTCCCGACCACAACCGACCCGGCCGAGGCGTCCTGGATGGCGCCGACCGTCCAAGCGGCAAATCGAGCTCTCCGGCGCCAAGGCATCGGCGTGTGGTTCCCCGACTCCGCCGTGGCCGTCTTTCGCGAACGAGGCTCCTTCGAGCCGCCGGCACCGAGCACCGATGAGATCGACGCCTGGGCAGCTCGCGCACGGAGCGCGTTTCGCACTGTCGTCCTCGGGGATCGTTCCGTGGCGCTTTCGGAGCTCGAGGCCGTCCAAGCGTTCGCCGGAGAAAACCTGGTCACCCTGAATCGCAGTCCAGACAGTGCGAGCCTCGTGCTCGACGTGTGCCTCTACCTCGCGCGCGCGTACGGCGATGCGGAAGATGCGGACGCAGCGAATCGCCAGATTCGGGACTGCATCCGCCTCGCGCCCGCCGCGACGCCGAACCCGCGCGTGCATCCACCTTCGATCATCGAATCGTACGAAGCCATGCAGAATTCGAGTGCGGCGCGGGCGGGCGCACTCATCGTCGAGAGCGACCCGGCGGGCTGCGACCTCCGAGTCAACGGTGCACTCATCGGCAAGACGCCCACGGCCGTGGAGAACCTCTACCCCGGGAGCTACGAGGCCCAGGTCGAGTGCCGCGCGAATGAGCCGGGCCGGGTCCACCGCGTCGAAGTGCCGTCTCGGCCCGAGAGCCTCTTCGTGATCGACCGCTTCGAGCGCGTCGTGCGCTCGACCCCGCTGCTCTATCTCGAGTTCGAAGAGGAGCCCGGTCGAGCCGAGCTCGCGCGATACGCCCGGGAGGTCGCGCGCCCGCTGCCTGCGTCTGCCGTCGTCGTGGCGTCTATCGCTGACCCTGGTTCGTTGAGGCTCGAGGTCGAGCTCGCGGCTCAGACGGAATCCACGTTCGTCGAGCTCCCGATCACCGCAAGCGGGCCGGACCAAGAAGTGATGAACCAGGCGATGGAGTCTCTGCTCGCAGGCCGTTGCGCGGACTTCAGCGAGGCGACTCCCCGCGAGATCGACTGCCGCACGGGACAAGCCATCGCACGGGCTGCCGTCGAAGCCGTGGTGTCGAAACGCATCGCTCCCCGTGCTCTGTTCGTCACTGGCGTCAGCGTCGCGTCGGTTGGTACGGCATCCTTGGCGGCGGGTTGGAGCCTCTTCTTCGTGCGCCGGTCCGCGGGAAACAACTGGATCGACGACCCGAACAACCTCGACCGACAGGCCAAGTGGCTCGATCTCGGGGCGGGTCTCGTCATCACCGGGCCCGTTGGAGGCGGCCTGCTCGTCGCCGCGAT
>Ga0316198_10000898_pt1 | contig 16637 bp, 12 predicted proteins | sample OudBieAanoxic_MG_FD_204935 | JGI IMG/M metagenome (GOLD analysis project Ga0316198, IMG submission 204935) | Coastal sediment microbial communities from Oude Bieten Haven, Netherlands - site A anoxic | ecosystem: Environmental > Aquatic > Marine > Coastal > Sediment | place: Netherlands...
CCGTAGCGGGTGCCGGTGTCCTGCATGACCTTGCGCGCCATGCGAGCGAGCTCTTCCCATGTCGCAGGCGGGGCCGCGAATCCGCTCTTTGCGAGCTTGTCCTTTCGGTAGAACAGCAACCCGGCATCCGTGTACCAGGGCACGCCCCAGATGCGAAGTCGATAGGTCGCGGACCCGAGGGCTGGCGCAAGAAAGGAATCGCGGTCGTAGGCGTCGTAAAAGCGCCGGCTCAGGTCCTCGACCCAACGATTCTTCGCGAACTCGGCGGTCCAAATGACATCGCTCGCAATCAGGTCGACCTCGCCCGCCCGGGACGAGAGCTCCCTCACGAGCTGGCGGCGGTGGGCGTCGCTCTCCGGACCCATCTGGCGCCACGTCACGTGGATCGCTCCGCGGTTGGACTCGTTGAAAGCGTCCACGAGGCGCTGCACGGTACCGGTGTCATCCGAGCCCGACGCGAAGACGATCTCCGTCGCGCCGCCTTCGGCGTGCAGCGGAGCTGCGATCATCGACGTCGTCGCGAGGCCGAACGCGGCAGCGAACAGGACCGGCCGCAACCCAAACATCAGCGCTCTACAGGAAGGTCTCATAGCTCGTTCCTCTCTTGCGGCCATTTTCGGGAACCCGGCGAAGACCGGACGGGCCGATCCACGCCCATCATAAGGGCGAACGCCCCCTTTCGTACCCTAGAAATTTTCCAGGCCAAGATATCGTGCTCGGCACAGAATTGCCTCAGGGACCGAATCGACCGGGGTTGGCGAAGGCGGCACGTGCGCACTCGACGGCCGATGTTGACGATGAATGAGACCCCGCGGGTTGCTATTCGAGGGACGCTTCGCGCTCAGTGGCAAGGGCCAACAATTCGTCGAACCTGGCCCGGAAACCAGCGGTGATCTGCTCCGGATCGGGCACGAGGCCGGCGTCAGTGATCACACCGACGCTGACTTTGCCGTCATAACTGAAGATGCTGACCCCAAGGCCCAGCCGACCCGCTTGTGGAACCCACCCCATGATGTTCTCAATCTTGCTGCCTGCCATGTAGAGCGCCTGACCTGGTCCGCGTACGTTGGTCATGACCGCGGTGGCGCGGGATGCGAAGATATTCAGCGCTTGTTCCTCGACCTGCCGGGGCGTCACGCCGAATACGTTGAGCAAGCTATAGAATGCGACCGCCTCGATGGACTGCTTGATCGCATCCATGCGCTTCTTCGTCTCGCGGAGCCGTTTGACCGGATCGGCAATGCTCAATGGCAAGGACAGGAAGACGAGGCCGAAGGCGTTGCCAAGCTCGATTCCCTTGTCAGGTGCGCGCAGGTCGACCGGAATCACGGCCCGGATTTCGAGGTCCCGCAGCTCCGCTTTGCGCTCGAGGAGATAGTCGCGCAGCCCGCCCGCCACTGCGCTCAGCATGACGTCATTCACTTTTGCGCCGAACGCTTTGGTGACGGTCTTGACGTCGGCCAAAGGAACATTGTTCGACCAGGCCACACGCTTTTGTACGCCCAGAGGACCTTTGAACGACGTATCGGGGTCTGGCGTCATGACGAGCACACGCCCTAGGATGGTCGCCGCTTCGGTTGCAGCGCCCGCGCCTTCGACGATCCGTGAGGGATGGCGTAGAGCTTCGCCGCCTTCATGAGCCAAGTAGCGAATTGCGTTTCCTAGTGTACGCACCGGGCGGAACACGGTCGAAATGAGGTCGCGCCCTTTGGGCTCTTGTGGCGCTGGCTCTTCAACCTCACCGATGGGCGAATCGCGCGTGAAGTCCATCAGTCGAAAGAGCACCGCATTCATGGCGGTGCCATCACCGATGCAGTGATGGAGACGCATGACCATAGCCGCGCCGCCAGCCACGTTCTCGACCAGATGAATGTGCCAGAGCGGCTTCGAGAAATCGAGCGGCGTGCTTGCCAGATCGCTGATGAGGCGTTGGAGCTGCTTCATGTCCCCCGGGGGAGGCAGAGCAACGTGATGAATGTGCGCATCTAGATCGAAGTTCGGATCGACCTCCCAGTGGGGCGTGCCCACCGGGATCCGCGGTTCCACCACCCGCATGGTGAACCGATCCAGCGTAAGCAAGCGCACCTCCAGTGTCTTGCGGAAGCGTTCGAAGTCGATCGGCTTATCGAGCAGCGAGACGCCGGTGATCATCATCAGATTGGTCGGGTCCTCCATGTGCAGCCAGGCCGAATCGACGGGCGACATCTGTTTTGTCTTAGCGGTCATAGGTGCACCTTCTTTCACGCGGGTGGTCGCCGTCAACCCCGGCCGTGCGCGGGCCCGTGGATGGGTCGAAGTTGACTTGCAGCCCGTTGCGCCACCTTCGGACGACCCGCCCGCAATCCTGCTCTGGTGACCGCCGGCGAACGCCAAGACCCGCGCCTCCCTGCGCAGGCGTCTACGCAGCTCAACTGGGTGGGGTTGTTGTTGTCGTTTCCTATAGGCTAAGAGAGGGCGTTGGTAGTTACCATCTGCCCCTTGATGAAAGGCGCGACCCCTATGAGTACTTCCCGCAACTTCGAATTCCTCGCTCGCGTATTGCTCACCATCGCCGTCGCGGGCACATCGAGCTGTGGCTCCGATGGCTCCGCGGTCATCACCGCGTCGCTGAGCGCGCTCCACGCCGAGTCCGACCTCGAAGAAGGCGGCCGTATCAAAGATGCACTCGGTCGCGAGGTGCTCTTGCGAGGGGGCCGACCTTGGAGGCACGGCCGGACGAGGAATGTCCCGAGGGAACGTTACCCGCGGTCGGCTGGGACGGCGCGCCCAGCTGGGCCACTTTCGACGGCGACCGAGCACGCTGCATCGAGGACGGCGTCATCCTGACCACGCGCTTCTTCTCGCCGGCAGTGCTCGCCGCCTTTCAAGCGTTTTGGGATGACGCCGAGGGTCCCGGCGGCGTCGGTATCCAGACTCGCTACCATGCGATGCTCACTCACGTAGTCGCGCGGTTCTCTCGCCACGACTCGGTTGCAGGCTATGACATCATGAACGAACCCAACGCGTGGAGCGCCGTCGCGCTCGAGATCTTCGCTCCCAACGAAGGGCTGGAAGAAATGTCCGAGGAGCTCTCGCAATTCTACCGGCGAGGCTTTGCGGCGGTGCGCGAGGGCGAAGAGCGGGCCGGTGCGCCAAAGCGCCTCTTCTTCATCGAGCCGTCGCCGGACTGGGTGGTCGTGCCGGGGATCGCACTACGCTCGGACTTCGAGCACGACGGACAAGTGGTGTATGCGCCGCACATCTATCAGGGCACGTTGTTCACCGAGACGCTAGACGAAAGCGGCTTCCAGGCGGCGCTCGAGCAGGCCAGGATGTACGGTGGCGTTCCGGTCGTCACCGGTGAATGGGGAGCCGACCCCGCCCGTGCCAAGGACCCGGAAGACGACTATTTCCATCAGCACGAGGCCTTTCAGGATCAGTATCGCTTCGGCGCCGCGCTCTGGCAGTGGAGCGATGCCTGCGGCGACCCCCATCATGCCTACGAGGGCGACGACCCCAACCTTGGGGGCTTCTATGAGGTCGAGTGCCCCAGCAACGAGATCATCGGATTTGACGAGGACTTCGCCGCCGTCATGCGCCGGCCGCTGTTGCGCGCGGCGCCGGGCCGAATCGAAAGCGTGAATTGGGGCTACGAAAACCGCAGATTCACGGCCGCGGGCAAGGACGCAACCTCGGGCCAGGCACTTTTGCTTTTCCTTCCGGAGGCGGTCGACTCGTCTGCCTTCGAGACGACCGGGATCAGGGAGCTTCGAGTCGAACGCGCCATCGGCCTGGGAGAGGTCTGGACAGGCCAAACCACCGCAGCCACCTGGGAGATCGACATCACCCTGTAGCGCCGATCGCACTAGCGGGAGCGTTTCACGTGCGAGCTGAATCGACGACCTTCGGGTTACGAGGTGAAAAACCCAGGCTTCCGCCCAACATCACAACAAACGGGAATCACTGAGAAACCTCAAACATGACCGAAACTTGCGCGCAAGGCCGTGTTCACGGTTCGTCACGCCATATCAGTTGATTTCAGATCGCCACGTCAACGTTAGGTCGACGAGGGGGACCGTGGCGACGCAAGCCGAACGCCGCCGCCGTATGCCAGTCGTCGCTCAACGCCGTAGGACGAACAAATCTTGTGCCAACTTCACGTCAGAGGCGGGGCCGACGAAAACCACCTCATCTCCGGTCTCGATGGTCGTGTCGCCGCGGGGCACGACAAACTTTTTGCCGCGGATCACCGCTGCGACCACGCACTCGGCTGGCACCTTGATTTCCCGGATCTGCTTTCCTGATACCGAGGCATTTTCGGGCACAACGACGCCTACCAGACTTGCCACGCCCGCCCCGATCTCGAAGAGCTCTGCCACCCCGGGCCGGTCGAGGAAGTTCTCCACCATCGCCGCGGTGGCCCAAGGTGTGCTGATCGCCACGACGCCTTCCTTCTCCAATAGAGGGAGATAGTCGGGGTCTTGGACGATGGCGATGACGCGCTTCATGCCGAGTTGCTTGGCCTGAAGCGCCGCGATCACGTTGCTTCCATCGTTGTTGGCAGCGGCGATCGCCACGTCGATGTTGTTTAGCCCGACCTGGTGGAGCACCTCTTTCTTGGTGCCGTCTCCTTGGAAGATCGGAAGGCCGTAGCGTGCTTCGAGCTCTTTGCAGACGCCCTCGTCGACTTCGACGAATGTGATCTGATGTTCGTGTGACCGGAAGACCAAGCGATACTCGTCTTTCGCCAGGAGACGATTCGCAATATTTTGTCCTTTCTGTCCACCGCCAATGATGAGTACTCGCATGCGTTTCCTTTTTCTTCGTATCCAGTATCGCTTGACCCTTTCGACTACACGAAGCTCTTCGAAGAGTTCGGCACGATTGAGGGGACGGATCAAGTAGACCGCGCTGCCCGCCAGGGTAAGCCCGACGCCAAGCAAGATGGTCCGGAGCTCCAATGCTGGGACGAACACCCAGCAGGTGCCAATGCCGATCAAGGGAATCCAAGGGTAAAAGCCGGCATGGAAGGGTCGCCTGAGATTGGGCATTCGTTTGCGGAGCGCGATGACCGAGTAGTTCACGAAGCCAAGCCCCATCAAAAAGCCAAAGTCCGCCATGGAGGCAACGAACTTCACAATCCCCACCGCCGCAAAGGCAAACACGAACAAAGCACAGACGGCGAGCGCGATGTACGGAGTGCGAAAGCGTTTATGCAGCTTGGAAAGCGGCCGGGGGAAGTGACCATCGCGGCTTAGGGCATACAGGACCCGCGAGCTTGCGCCGAGGGTCACGCTAAACGCCGATAGGCTGGCCATGATCGTAGCGGTGATGGCGGCCCAACGGCCCCATCCTCCCGCGACCGTTTCAGCGACAAAGATGAAAGGCACATCGGTCGTGGCGAGTTTGGTGTAATGCACCGTGCCCATCATCACGAACACGACGCCCACGTAGATCATGACGCCGACGACCAATGTGATCAGAATGGCTCGCGGGATGGTCTTGCTCGGGGCGATGATTTCTTCGGCGGCCACGGTGATCAGGTCGAAGCCTACGTAAGAGATGTATACCAACGCCATACCGCTGGCGAAGCCACCGAACCCAAGCGGCGCAAACGGCTCCAGGTTGGGTGCTTCGATCTGGAAGGCGCCGATGATCGCAATGCCGATCAGCACAGCCAACTCGATCAGGTTCATGACCGTGATGATCATCAGCGCCTCGGACATGCCCCTCAAATTGACCGCAGCAAAAACTCCCGTGGCCACCAGTGCGATGAGTGCGACGTTCGCTTCCGGCCAAAAGTAGGCGCGGATGGTGAGCGCAAAGATGACTACATACATCGCGCACGCTGCGACGTTGCCGATCCAAAAGAACCATCCGGTCAGGAAGGCAATCGGCTTGGGAAGCGTGCGGCTCACGAACGAGTAACCGCCGCCGGCGATCGGGAGAGCGGCTCCGAGCTCGGCGTAGTTGAGGGCGGTGAAGATGACCACCGCGCCCATCGCCAGATACACGACGACGCCGAGCGGGCCCACCATCTTGGCGAGCTCACCCGGAAGCGCGAAGATCCCTGGCCCCATCATCGCGCCAATGCCGATCATCACAGCCATGAACAGGCCGATCTCGCGCTTGAACTCGACTCGATCCGACATCCAGTGCGCGCACTATAAAGGCGCTCGAGGGGAGCACAAAGCTCCTTCTAGTCACGCGCCCGGCCGTGCACGTGCGTTTTGAATTGCGCAACTAGGCGCCATGTCGACTTCCTAGAGCTCTGAAAGGCCGTTTGTAGTGACTATCAGCCTGTTCCCCCTGCTTGTTCGAGTTTCAGCCAACTGCACTCACATTGCACGGGACCGGCTTTGAGAGTCGCGAGACGGTCTTGTCGTCCCTTGGCTGCTTGGGCGCGACGATCATCGGGAGAGGACAAGGTGTGCGACGACCCGCCTCAGCTCGACCGCATTGGTGGCCGTGCAACGGGCGCTCGGGCTCCGATCGCTCAGTCATCACGTGCTTGGTCGGCATTCGGTCGCAAGCCAGGCCGTCACGAACGGTCACTCGATCAAGGCAGTCCAAGCCCAGCTCGGCCATCGATCCGAACAAAGCACGCACATGTACGCGCACCTTGGCTCGCATGCGCAACTGTGTTTAGTCGAGTCTTTGCAGCCCGTTGCGCTACCTCACGTCAACGTCAGGTCAACGAGCAAGAAGAAAGGCACCTAACGCATTTGCTAAGTGCCCGACTTCCTTGGTTGCGGGGGCCCGTTAAGCACAGCGTTATCCGGTGGAATTCGGGGTGCCCATGGAGGTGGTGGTTGGGGGGTAGCTGGTGGACTCCACCGCTTGTACGAAGTGCCCTGAGCCTAGGGCTGCTGCCTAGCCAGAGGGCGCTTGGAATCGAACAACCAGTAGTTCACCCGATTCCGGCGATTCTCGAACGGTTTCGCGGACAGCTATCGACGAGAACACGTCCAAAGAACACGAGCAAAACGCCTTACCGGACATTCGTGTGACAATGTCTCAAATCCCGGATGTCAATCGGGAGCTCGCGGAGGTCGGAGCGATGTTCGCGAAGCCTCGGGTGCCGCATCCTCAACACGATGGCTGCGCTCGGGATGCCGGACAGTCGCGTTGCCCAGTGAGACCACGTCCGGCGTGCACACGCGTCGTCCTCGGTCCGGTCGGTGCACCAACGCCCTTCAGTTCAGCGTCGTTCGCCGACCATTCGCCCTCAGCCGCTAGCCATCGCGCCTTGCAGCAAGTTCCTCACCATGGCCACGAACTGTTCTCGCGCACGCCCCGGGCTCCACGGCCGTCGCTGCACGTTGCTCCTGAGCCCCGGCGCGCCGTGGTAGCTGAGCATGTAGCTCCCCACCCAGATAGAAAACGCCTCCACGTCGAAGGCGGGCAGCTCGCTTCGCGCCTGCGCCGCCTCCACGTAGCCGATGCAGGCCGCAACGACCTCACGCGCCGGTCCGCCCTCGCCGACCAGCGTGGAGTTGTCGGCGTCGAAGGTCTCGCGCAGCAACAGGGTTGCGTAGTCGGGGTGCTCCTCGCAGAAGTCCCAGAAGGCGGCGCACATCTGAACGATCACGTCCTCGGCCGACAGGCCTGTATTCCGCCCGTAGCGATGGGCGATCCGCTCGGTGAGCGTGGACGATACCGTCGCCAGGATCTCCTCGTAGAGCTGGGCCTTGCCCTCCGGGAAGTGGCTGTAGACCGTCGCCGCGCGGATCCCCACCCGCTCGGCGATCTTGCGCAAGGACGCGGCATCGTAGCCAAAGCGAGCAAACTGGTGAGCGGCCTCGCGCAGCAGGCGCTGGCGGGTGGCGGCGTCTGTCGTCGTCCTCACGAGACCCACTTCAGCCGTTGAACCCTTCGAGACCATTGCGTTGCACAATACCGTAACACGCGTTAGTCTCAACCTAACAACTGTTAGCCCCCAAAGAGGCTTCCCTTTTGCCCGCCACGACCGGAAACGAGCCAAGTCCGACCGACACTCGCCAGCCCATCGAGCAACGTCGTCCACCGCTGGTGAAGTCCGTGCCGTTCATTGGCCCGGTCCGGCAATTCCTCGGAGATGTTCTCCCGTTCCTCATGGAGAGTCGCGTCACCTATGGCGATGCGTTTCGCCTCCGGATGTTCAACCTCGAGATGACCTGCCTGTGTGGATCCGAGGCCATCGACCTGCTCGAAGCCGGTAGCTGCTTGCGGACGAGCAAGTCCATGCACGTACTCGACGGGGAGCTCGGCAGTTGTCTCCCCAGCACCTTCGACGGCCCGCAGCATCGGATGTTCCGAAAAGCGCATCTCGAGTTCATGACCGCGAGCTTGGAGTCGAAGCGCCGGATGGACGTCCAGAGCCGACTCGCGGAGCACACCGCAGAATGGCGCGCCGGAGATCGGGTGGACGTGCTTCACGAAGCCCAGGTTCAAACGGTCGACGTCCTATCGGTTCTCCTGAATGGCGAGCCCTTTCCATTCAGCAAGAAGGACTTGGCACTGGTCGTGCACACACTGATCTGGGCCACGTTCGGGCACGCGCCCCCGTGGGTCTTGCGGAATCCGGTTTACAGGTCTGTCCAGAAGCGTATGCGTTCGCATTTCTTGGATCTGGTCGCCCGGATTCGCTCGAGCCCCGAGCGCGCAGCGACGCTGGTTGGGCGCTACCTCGATCTCGAACCTCCCATTGGGCGGGAGCGCTGGGAGGATCGCGATCTCGTCGCAGTGCCTTACAGCGCCTACTTGGCCGGCTTCGATACCGTAGCGTCAGCCAGCTCCTTTCTCCTCTACCAGCTCCTCACTCACCCGGAACATCTGGCTCAGGTCAGGCAGGAGTTCGAGGAGCTTTCTCGCGAGTCCCCGGGCCCGGTCGCTCCGACCAAGCAGAAGTATCTCCGCGCAGCCTTCCTCGAGGCCGTGCGGCTCAACCCACCGGGTACGGCGGTCATTCGTGTCGCGGACAGGGACTTCGAGTTCGCCGGCTACACGATTCGCGAAGGTGACGAGGTCCTGGTCGTCATCGCAAGCGACCACCTCAACGAGGAGTTCTTCCCGCGTCCAAACGAGTTCGATCCGACGCGCTATTTCGCGCCGCAGTCGGGCCCTCTAAGGCGACGGGTGCTCCCCTTCGGCAGCGGCAGCCACCGCTGCACCGGTGCAGTACTCGGCGAGCTAGTGGCTGTCGAGATGGTTTCCTATTGGGTGAACAACCTCGACCTGCAGGTCGTGCCCGCCGGACGAAAAGTCCGCGCGGTGGCGCGCCCCTTCACGCAGCCGGAAGGCCTGCGCGTCGAAGTGCTCGCTCGCCGCTCCAAGGAGCAGGCGAATCATGGCCTTGGCACATAAGCTTTTCGACAATGGGAATCACAAGATCATCGTCACAAACGACTATGCACAAGACACGTCGTCGAGCGTCGTACTGCTCAGTAGTTTCCGTCGCAGACAGTGCCGTCGCCCTCGGGCGACTCGGGCACGCCGTTGCCGCAGCAGTAGCGGCTGCTCTTGCGACCGGACAAGACGCCGGCGCAGTCGCTGGCGCAGTTCTGGCAGTCCTCGCCTGCACCGCATACGCCGTCGCCGTCACAGAGGCAGACAAGCGCGGTGCCACAATCGGCGTCGTCGCAGTCGACCGCTTCGTCGCAGTCGTTGTCGACGCCGTCGTCACACGAGACCTCGGGATCCTCCGTCAGCGTGCAGGCGGGAGTTAGCGGGATACCCCAGGTGGCCGAAGCCATCACTTCGGGCTCGGCCATCCCGGTGGCCTGCCAGGCCTCCAGGAGATCGGCACCGGTCGTAGCCAGGAAGGGAACGCTTCCGTCGTTGGCCAGGTACAGGAACTGGATGTACTCCCAGCTGGTTGGCTGGTAGAGCAGATCGATCTCTGCGTAGGTGGCCCCCACGGGGGGATTTAGCGCAACGACATCGAAGTAGTCGTAGGTACCGCCATCGCCGGGGTTCCCGTATTGATCCGCGGGGACCGGCAAAGCGTTCCGCGTCTCAGCCGTGTCGAAGCTCATGCCGTAGGGTGGAATACGATTATCGGACGTCACGACGTTGTTGAGCACGAAGTGAAAGGACTCGTGATTCGTACCTGTAGCCTGTCCCGCCACGTCGCCAAGATTGGTGGTGATGGCTCCCGTGACGCGGTCGAAGGCGACCGGCATGAGCGGGTCGTAGCCGAGGTCGAGCAGCTGGTTCGCCCACTCCTGACTGATCGCGCCGTGGGCCTCGTAGACGCGCGTCGGAGCGGGGTCGAGCAGCGTTCGTACGGTCATCGGAGTGCCGTCGAGCTGAATGTCGAGGTCACCGTAGGCACCGTCCTCCGTGAGCAACGTGCCGATGTCGTCGTACCAACGCACGTTCAGCCACATGCGCCGCCCCTCGGGGTAGCCGCTTATGAGCTTGTGCGCGGTCAAGTTGACCACGCGTACGCTGTCGACCTGGACCGTCAGTGAGGCCGCCTTGGCGAGATTCTGCCGGGCGCGATTCGCGCCATCGTTCATGGCGGCCGTCTCATCGGGCGTGAGGCCCCCGCCGATGACGAGCCGGCCGAGGCTATCCAAGTATTGGATGGCGTCGGGCATCCAGTAGTTTCCGCCGGTGAGGTCGTGCAGCGGCAGGTCGGCGCGGATTGGGACCCCTTTCTTGTTGCAGCCCGGCCCTGTGACCGGTGGCATGTGGCAGGTCTGGCAGCTGAAGGTCCGGAATGTACCGTCCGCGTAGTCGCCGACGCTCGAGGCTTCGAGGATGGCCCCAGCCTTGAGCTCGTCCGGCAACGTTTCGAAATCGCTGAGCGGACGTTCGTAGAACCAGCTCGCCACGTGCTCGCTGTAGGTGCGCTCGACGACGCCGTAAGCGTAGGGCGGGTTCTTGAAGGCCGCCTGCTCGCCGACCGGCGCCCCTAGCACCCCGCTGGAGCCGCCGGGGAGGGGCTGCTGAGCGCCGTGGTTATGCGCCAGATCGCCGACCACGGGGTTTGACACGTCGTGGCAGGTCCCGCAGAGATCCGAGGAGCGGTGGAACTCCGACTTCATGTCTTGATGTCGCGCCGCGGCGTCGTCGTAGGGGCCAAGCTTCTCGGAGCCACCCCAGACGGCGTATTGACCGCCGCCGTAGTGGGGCTCGGTCGAATAGGCCATGAAGGGCGGGAACTGCTCGCCCAAGTGCTCCGTGCCGTCCGGATCGGTCAGCGTGTGGCACAGATCGCACGAGACCCCGTGGGCATCGTTCTCGCTCAGCCCGGAGCCGTCCGTCGGCGTCGACCGTCCGCTCAGCCAGCCGTCGGCCGAGTGACACCGGATGCACAGATCACCGCTGCCATCGAAGTCCTGTTCGGCGATGGCAACCGTGGCCCAGAAGATCGGGTCGCGCGTGGCCTGCGCCATCATGCTGCCCCGCCAGTTGTGGGCCGGTTCGACGGCCGCGTCGTACCCACCATGGCAGTTGTCGCACTTGGTCGGCGCCTCGAGGGTCGAAACCTCGCCCGGCTGCGTGCCTGGCATCTGCACGACCGCCGGCACTTCCGTGGCCGCGTAGGCAATCGCCACCGTCACCAAGAGCGCCGCAGGGATTCCGAGGGATAACTTCAAGCGACGCATAGCGGGCCTCCTCTCCCATTGACTTCCACGACTCTGCAGAGCGTGTGTGTTTCTCTCGCCAGGACGCATGCAAACAGCATTCCGGTTTGGAATCACCAGTATTTTCGGTACCCGGACGCGCAACTTCTGCGTTTCGGGGCGCGATCGCGCAGCGGATGCGTGGGCGTCTCCGTTGGCGCTGTGCACCAAGGCCTACCGCGGATGGCCCGAGGAGGTGTTCAACAAGAAGAGCGCTGGCGTCCACGCCCTGGTGAGCCCCGAGGCAGTGATCGAATCCATCGCTTACCTCATCGCGAACCCCGTTGAAGCAGGCGCGGTCCGCTACGCCAAGGACTGGCCCGGGGCGCACACGCTCCCGGCGCACGTGGGCACCCGGGTCATCCGTGTGAAGCGCCCAAAGCACTACTTCGACCCCGATAACTCCCAGTGGCCCGAGGAGCTCGAGCTGCGCTTGGAGATGCCCGTGGCGCTGCAGCTCGACTACGGAGCAAAGCTCGCGCGCGAGCGCATCGCTGAACGCGTGCGCGCCAAGCAACACGAAGCCTGGAACGAAGCCAAGCGCGCGGGCCGCGCATTCATCGGCCCCCGGCGTTTGCTCCGACTGCCTCATACGAAGCGTGCTCGGAGCCATGAGGTCTTTGGAAGCCTCAACCCGCAGTTCGCGGCGGCGGGGAATCGAGGTGCCGCCGCTGAGGCGGTGAGGCGCCTGCGGGCCTTCCAGGCGCAGTACACACGTGCGCTCAGTCGATGGATGGCGGGAGACCGGGAGGTGTGCTTCCCCTTGGGTACCTGGTGGATGCGGGTGTGCCACGGCGCCCGCTGCGGACCGGGCCCTTAGAGCTGAGCAGCCTGGCTAGACGCGCCCCGCGATCGCGCCCTTGGTAGCGCTGACGCATTGGTGCGCGCCGGGTAGTGCCTCGTCGCACCGAGCCCGCTCAGTGCGCCGCCAAGCGACTTGACACGCCCCGTGGGGCGTGTCGGGGACACGGCTCGGCCTCGTTGTGGAGGCGCCGCAACGCCGCTCCCTCCTACCGCCTCGCCGCATTGGCTCGCCGCCAAGGTCGGTCGGATCTCTGTTGGGAACGTGTTGTGGCAACCCCAGCTTGCGCTGGGGTTTTTCGTCCTTGCATTTGGTTGCGCGCCCTATTCGAGGTCTACGCTAAGTTCTCCGGTGAACCGGCCTCCGGGGAATGTTTGAGCCGAGCCTTCCCAGGAACCGGCTGCGTCTTCGAATCGTCGGTTACCCCCTACGACGTCGCCTCCCCACTCAACGGTGAAGTTGAGGCCATCGGTACAGTAAAAGCTTCCTGGTCCAGCCTCGAGGGAAAGAAGCGAGCCGTCACGGTAGGTTAAGATCAAGTTTCCACCGATGGCGGCTCCAAATGGCAGCGCTGGGGTGCAGCCTGGCGGAGGGTTGCCGAAGTCAACCGCATCGAGGAATGAGGTCGAGAACAAGGAGGGGCTCCCGCTCCCTTTCGTTTGTCCACTCTGGATGGCAGTGATTGCCCTGCCGTCGAGCGGCGTGGGCGCTCCGTCCATATCACTGGAAATCACGTTGGCTCCGAAGATCTCCATATGGAGGTCCGACCCGTCCATCCCGTATGCATCAGCAACCGAAAAGACGGCGAATGTCAGCGCGATTAGCGCGGTGAAGAGTCCTGCTTTCATGATGAGCCTCCGGTTTTCAAATGGAAGGAGGCGGCGTGCTTGTCGCCCTGCTTCCGGATCGCTGAGCGTCTCGCACCTGCGCCAACCGGTCTATACGTAATTGTTCCGCTCGGAGTGATCCAGCCGTCCGCTAGCGAAGCTACACCTCTTTCTCCGCAGCCGGCGCCGCTGTCGTGACCTGCTGACCTGCCCTCGCGGCAGTATGCATCTACACCGCTGCCTCACCGACACCGGGCCAATGCGGGCACCAGGAGCGAGCTTCTTTCTCGGCAAGGCCGTTAGGTTCTTTCATCGGTCCGCTTGGCGACGTACTCTCGACTGATGCCGAGTTCGCGGCTGATCGTCACAGCATTCGCCGACACTCTCTTCCCACCGGGGTCCGACGCCCCGGCGGGGTCCGTTGTGGTTCCGGATGCGCTCGAGGACCTGCTGGCGTCGATGGACGAAGGGGCGGTCAAGCAGCTCGGCATGGCGCTCGTCCTCTTCGAGATCGGTGCCGTGCCTTTGCATGGCCGGCGCTTCTCGAAGCTCTCTGCGGAGGGGCGCGAGCGCTATCTCCGCGGCTCGATGCGATCACGGCTCCCGCTGCGGCGAGCGATTTTCCGCGCGCTACGCGGCCTCTGCGCGAACCTCTACTACGCGGACGCGCGCACCTGGCCTCTCATCGGCTATGACGGACCACCGGTGGTCGACGCAGGCCGATGAGCATTCGTTCCGGAAGTTCCGTGGTCGGAATCGAGGAGCATGACGTCGATGTCGTGATCGTCGGCTCGGGCGGCGGCGGTGCCCCCGCAGCGTTTGAGCTTGCGAGCGCAGGGCTTGACGTACTCGTGCTCGAGGCCGGACCTCACGTGCGACCCGAAGAGTTCTCGCAACGCCCGCTCGACTCCGTCCGCCGCACCTACGTCGACAAAGGCGGCCAGGAAACGCACGACGGAAGCGTGTTGGTCCTCCAAGGTAGCTGCGTCGGAGGCTCGACGGTCGTCAATGGTGAAGTCTGCTTTCGCATCCCCGACGAGGTGCTGACAGAGTGGACGCGCGACTTCGGTATCGAAGGCATCGACCCGGACACGATGGCCCCCATCTTTGCCGAGGTGGAGGAGCACATCCACGCGACCGACGAAGACGGCAAACACTTGGACGGCTCCGTCCTGACGATGCCCGGCATGGTGAAGCTCGGTCTCAATCCCAAACCGGTTAAACGAAACGTCAAAGGTTGCCGCGGCTGCAACTACTGTTTCTTTGGATGCGCATACGGGTGCAAACAGTCGATGGACCAGAGCTATCTACCGCAAGGCATGGCGGAGGGCGCGAAGGTGATCAGCGACGCACGGGTGGAGTGCCTCACGATCGATGGAAACGTCGTTCGAGAGGTCGTGGCCCGCACGCCTCACGGCACCCTCAAGGTGCGCGCGAAGAGCGTGGTACTCGCATGCGGCGCCATCGCGACCCCTCTGATGCTGCTCGACCACCAGCTCGGCGGGCCTGAAGTGGGAAAAAATCTTGCGGTGCATCCGATCTGCGCGCCGTTCGGATGGTACCCCGACGCACAGCCGCAACGCAGCTCGTCCATGGTCGGTGCCTACACCGATGCCTTCAAGGAAGAGGGCGTGCTCATCGAGAGCGTGTCGGTGCCCCGCGACTACCTCGCCGCGTTCATCCCTGGCATTGGGCGAGAACACCGCGACCTCGCGCGAAACATAGATCATGTGGCTACGATGGGCGCCGTCGTCCGCGACACGGGAGGCCTCGGTCGGGTCGCGCGAGATCGAAACGGCAAGAAACGAATCACGTGGAAGCTTGACCACGCCACGGAGCGCAAGGTCCGGACCGGGATGCGCCGAGTTGCCGAGATCCACTTCGCCGCAGGCGCGACGAAGGTCACCCTCCCCTCCCTCGACGTCGTGACGATCCAACGCGGAGAGAGCCTCTCGCCCATCGATCAACTGCCACTCGGGGCCGCAGACATCACGTTCGTCAGCTACCACCCACAGGGTACGGCGCCGCTCGGGCTCGTCACCGACCAGAACGCCCGCGTAAAAGGCACCGACAATCTCTACGTGATGGACACGAGCCTCTTCCCGTCGCCTGTGGGGGTCAACACACAAGTTCCAGTGATGGCAATTGCCACGCTGATGGCGCGACGGCTGGCCGACCAGATGAGCTGAACGTACGGCCCTGGCTAGAAGTAAGTCAGCCGAGATATGCGCCGATGAGCGGAACGGCGTCTTCGACTTTCAGCATGACCTTGGTCTCGAACTCCATCCATTGGCCGTAGTTGAGGAGGTTTGCGTATCCCTCGGCCGGATCATCGCTTTCGGCGATTACGATGCCACCGCCGCCGTCGGGGTTCACATAGTGGGCCACGGTTCCAGGCGCATTGCCGACCGTGGCAAATACGGCCATCAGTTCTTTGGTTTCTTCCTTGGTCATGTGGGGCTTGGCTTTGTAGTGGGTGATGAAGATCATGGTTCAATTCCTTTCGTTTGATGAGTAGTCAGCTGACGGTACCGGCAACGGCGCATGGTGAGGTCGCCAAAGCGAAAAGCTTGAACGTTATTCGTCATCGCGGCGCCTAAAGGCTTATTGGGACGATGCAGCACCGAATGCACGAGGTTCTCACTGCCCAGCGCAACGCTCAGATCGCGGAAGGCCCGCCGTCGGAACGGACGCGCGTCGACCGGATCAACCGCTTGATCGGTTCGTTGCTCGATCACGAAGATGATATCGTGCAGGCGGTTTCGAATGACTTCGGCGATCGCAGCCACGACTACACGCGGTTCGCGGACGTCGCTGCGATCGTCGAACCTGAGTCGTGAAAAGGCTTGGAAAATCGATCGTTGCGGCGTGATGCAGACTGCGTTTGAGCCCGCGTTGACGTTGCTGATGTCAAATGCGCGTCAAGAACAAAAAACGAGCAGAGAGCGCATGATCGCTAACTGCTCGTTTCCATTGGTTGCGGGGGCCAGATTTGAACTGACGACCTTCGGGTTATGAGCCCGACGAGCTACCATGCTGCTCCACCCCGCGGCCTCTTTATAGTCATGGGCTTTGACTTGTCAAAAGGAGCGTAGGTACTAGATTTTTCGGATGATTTCGCGCATTTTCGGCCTTCGAGGGTGGCAATTGCTAGGGCTATCACTGATGGCTCTGGGCTGCGAGGGCGCGGCGCCGGCCAAGAGCGGTCCGAACGGGCCTCCGCCTGCGCGAGTTCGGGTCGGCGAGGTGCGCGCCGGCAGCATCGAGGCGCAGTGGTCGTTTCTCGGTGACGTGAGCGCTCTTCAGCATGCGCGGCTTGCGGCGGGTGCCTCCGGGGAAGTGCGGCGCGTCTTGGTTCGCGTCGGCGACCGCGTGAAGCAGGGGGACTTGCTGGTCGATATCGACCCTTCCCTC
>Ga0316198_10000899_pt1 | contig 16632 bp, 17 predicted proteins | sample OudBieAanoxic_MG_FD_204935 | JGI IMG/M metagenome (GOLD analysis project Ga0316198, IMG submission 204935) | Coastal sediment microbial communities from Oude Bieten Haven, Netherlands - site A anoxic | ecosystem: Environmental > Aquatic > Marine > Coastal > Sediment | place: Netherlands...
AATCAATAATTGTAGTATATATTTTTTATACTTCATATTTTTTATAGTATTTAAATTTAGAAACTTTATTCCAGATTTCCAAATAAATCCAATCTTTTTTTAGGCTTGTCAGACCTGATTTGTAAATTGCATTTTTTAAAGGTTTAACTCAAAATGTTTTAAACGTGGATAATTCAGTCAAATATGTACATACTAATTTAGTTGCAAGGGATTGGGAGAAACTGGCACAGTTTTACATTGATGTTTTTGATTGTGAACCCATTTACCCTGAACGGGATATGTCAGGTGAATGGATAGACCGCATTACTAATATCAGGGAAGTACATATAGAAGGAATCCATTTGAGATTACCCGGGTATGAGAATGGCCCTACCCTGGAAATTTTCAGCTATGAGGACAACGATTCAAAAGAAGATGAAAAACATATAAACCAATACGGATTTGCTCATATTGCCTTTCATGTAGATGATGTTGATGCGGTGCTTGACAGGTTTCTTGAGCTTGGAGGAAGTAAATATGGGCAACTTGTTGAAAAGGAAATGAAAGACCTGGGTATACTGACCATAATATATGCCAAGGATCCGGAAGGCAATATAGTTGAGATCCAGAATTGGAGACAAAAACATCAATCGCTGTAGGTTGAGTTTGTTAGTAAATACCAAACATAATATGTCGGGTAGAAAATCACATTGGGAAAATGTCTTCAGATCCAAATCACCTGAGGAGGTAAGCTGGACGCAGGAGGTACCTGAAACTTCGCTAGTACTCATCCGTCAATTGAAACTACCGAAAACAGCAGCAATTATCGATGTGGGTGGTGGTGACAGCAGACTTGTAGATCATCTTCTGGACGAGGGATTTACCAATATAACCGTTCTGGACATTTCAGGTAAAGCACTTGACAAAGCTAAGCACCGGCTAGGAGACAGGACCCCGTTGGTGAATTGGGTCGTTTCGGATATCCTTGAATTCAAGCCATCCGCACAATACGATCTATGGCATGACCGGGCCACTTTTCATTTTCTAACTGAGGTAGATGAGATTAGAAAATATATAAATATAGCCACAAAGCACATAAGTGGGCATCTAACCATGGCCACCTTCTCAGATGAAGGACCAGATACATGCAGTGGCCTGCTAGTTAAAAAGTATTCAGAAGAATTACTTGCGGAAGAACTATCCAGGGGATTTATAAAAGTAAAATGTATTAAAAAAGACCATACTACGCCTTTTCAGAACAAGCAGAATTTCTTATTTTGCACTTTCAGAAGATCTCAAATTTAAACCAGGTCAGTAAATTAAACCCACAGCACGCATCGGGGCTGCATCATCAGCCTTCCCGGATGTTAAACGCTTTATTACAATATGGATTGTTGGAAAGGTTCCACACTATTTACTAAATTGAATAGATAAACCAACAAATACCCAATTGGTAAATCAGGGAAAAAGTGTAACACTCCGGTTTTACGAAGAATTGAATGATTTTTTATCTGATCACAAAAAAAGCATTCCCTATGTACTTCCGTTTTCCGGAAGTCCCAGCATTAAAGATGTTATTGAATCTCAAGGTGTTCCGCACACAGAAGTCGACCTGATTCTGGTCAATGGGATATCCATAGACTTCCAGTATAATATAGCGGCGGGAGATAGAATTTCTGTTTATCCGGAATTCGAAATTCTGGATATCTCCCCACTTATCAAATTAAGACCTGAACCCCTGAGGGTTACCCGGTTCATTGCAGATGCACACCTTGGAAAACTCGCCAGATATTTAAGAATGTGCGGTTTTGATACGATATACAAAAATGATATATCTGACGACAAAATTATAAACCATTCGATTAAAGAAAAAAGGATCATTCTAACCCGTGATCTTGGGATACTGAAAAATGGTCAGGTTCAAAGAGGATATTTCATCCGGACTCAAAAACCGGTAGATCAATGTCGGGAGGTCTTCAAAAAATTTGATTTATTAAGCCAGAAGCGCCCTTTCACAAGATGCATGGAATGTAACGGCCTCTTCTACAAGGCAAACAAAAAATCACTTAAATCAATGGTACCCCCCAAAACCTATAAATATTACCAGGATTTTTATCGTTGTAGTGATTGCCAGAATATTTACTGGAAAGGCAGCCACTACGAAAAAATGCTGAAAATAATTGATAAGATTTGCTCTCCGGGAGCTGACCAATAAACTATCTCGATCCAGACAAAATCTGGAAAAAGTTCCTGCAGTATTCACTAAGTCTGAAGTTTTCTTTATAAAATTGTAGCTTGTCAATAGTGAATCGAAAATATTTCGGCTTAATTGATCAGTATTAGAAAGAAAGAAAATGGGCGGAATGACCGGAAATCAGAGAACTACTCAAATATTTATTACAATATTTTTCATTTTCCTGTTGGCCTTACCTGCTATTATAAAAAAAGAAACAATAAGTAAACCCAAAGATGCCATAACAGACAATTCAGCCTCCGCACTGAAATTTTTTGGATTCTACCTGGAAGAAGTATCCCAACAGGCAGGGATCGATTTTGTTCATCAAAGTCCGGAATTTGACCCCCGGCTGAACCATATTCTACCACAGATCGCTTCCATGGGGGCCTCCATTTCGATATGTGATTTTGACCGGGATGGCTGGAAAGACCTTTATCTCACCAACAGTCAACTCGGTAGTAAAAATGCATTATATCATAATCAAAAAGACGGTACTTTCATAGATGTAGCTTCGCAAGTTGGCCTGGCCGATGTTAATGTTACAGGTACCGGCGTATCTATGGGTTCGATATGGGGGGATTACGATAATGATGGTTTTGAAGATATATTTATCTATAAATGGGGCAAGCCCGCGCTCTTCAGAAACCTGAATGGGGATACATTTGAAGATGTTACCGGGAAGGCAGGTTTTCCCGGTTGGATCAATACCAATACGGCCATCTGGTTGGATTACAACAACGATGGATATCTGGATCTCTTTGTAGGTGGATATTACAGGGAAGATATAGATCTATGGAATCTTGAATCAACTGTCATAATGCCGGAAAGCTTTGAATACGCAAATAATGGCGGCAGAAATTATCTTTTCAAAAACAGAGGGAACGGCACATTTGAGGACGTCACCCAGGAGGCCAAGCTGACGAGTACACGTTGGACCCTTGCCGCCGGGGCCGCGGATCTGAATGGAGATGGGTTCCAGGATCTTGTTATCGCCAATGACTATAGTGTAGATGAATGGTTGATCAACCAGAAAGGTCAAAGTTTCAGTGAGATTGGAAAGGAGACCGGCATAGGCTACACACCAAAGAGTGGTATGAATATGAGTTTTGGAGATATCGAAAATAGTGGAATGCAAAGTTTATATATTTCCAATATTACTGAAGTAGGTGTACTGCTGCAGGGGAACAACCTCTGGACTCCATCCGAAGGGCCCGGTTATCCGGTTTATAAAAATACAGCCAGAAGGAAAGGCGTTGAACTGGGAGGCTGGAGTTATGGGGCCCAGTTCGGGGATCTGAACAATGATGGAGCACAGGATCTTTATGTGGCAAATGGTTTTATTTCCGGTATAAAAGGATCATCCTACTGGTACGATTATACGAAAGTCACAGGTGGAAACAAATCCATCATTTCCGACGCCCTGAACTGGCCTGCCATGGAAGGGAAAAGCCAGTCCGGACATCAGCAAAATATGATCTGGTTAAATGATGGCAACGGAAATTTCCTGGATGCCTCAAAGGATGTTTGCAAGGAGGCCACACTGGATAGTCGCGCAGTGGCGACGGCAGATCTGTGGAACAGGGGCGTACTGGATGTCGTCGTGGCCAGTATGAATCAGGGACTGCTGGTATACAAAAACAAGGTTGATACATCAAATCAGTGGATTGCTTTTTCACTGGAAGGAACAACCAGCAATAAAAGTGCAATCGGTGCTACGGTAATCCTTTACTGGAATGGAAAAAAACAAGCCCAGGTTGTTACCGGTGGAATCGGATTCTGTTCTCAGAACCAGAGGGATGTTCATTTTGGACTCGGTCAGGATCCTGAAGTTGAAAAAGTTGAGATCATCTGGCCAACAGGTCAGGTACAGGTAATTGATAATCCGGAAATAGGAAAACTGAATAAAGTGATTGAATCGGTATGAGTAATATAGAATCAGGTGGGGCAGCAATGATACAGGAACAAAAGAAAAAACCATTTGTTCTTTTAGAGATATTGAATAGATATTCGGCACCGATATTCATATCCCTGATCCTGCTGGCCGGTCATCTTTCCTTTGGCATACTCGAAAGTTATACTAATGTAATTCTGGCCATTGTTGCCAGCATATTAACAGATCTGGTGCTGGGCAGATTGTTTTTAGGGAAGTGGAAGAACCTTGCCAGTGCTTACATTTCAGGGATCAGCGTAAGTATTCTGATCAGGTCCATGTTTTTCTGGCCTTATATATTAACGGCCATGATCTCCATTACGTCGAAATATGTCCTTAGATATAAGGGAAAGCATATATGGAATCCATCCAACTTTGGAATTTCCTGGATGCTGTTTACCGCGCCCTTCAGTGTTGCTGGCTTAAGCATTCAATGGGGTAACAATATCTGGCCCATGCTGGTAATCTGGATGCTTGGAACAGTTATTGTTTACCGGGCCAAAAGATTCCATGTAACTTTCACCTATGTGATCAGCTTTATATTCTTTGCCTTTATTCGAAGCTATCTGACCGGGGATGCCTTCTTCGCTGAGGTGGCTCCCCTTACCGGTCCGATGTACCAGTTATTTATATTTTTCATGATCACCGATCCTCCCACAGGCGTAAGAAGCAAAAAGGGACAGATCCTGGTGGCTTTTCTGATCGCGCTCGTGGAATTTGTTTTACGTATGAACCAATTTATTTACGCACCATTCTATGCCCTGTTCCTTGTAGGCCCGATAGCAAAATATATCGACCTCAGGATGCAGTTCTCCGGGAAAAACTTAAGATAATATCATATTCTTACAGTCAGAATTTTGTAGTATCAATACTAAAATAAACCTGATAATAGGATACAAGATTAAGAAGTCAATAATCTGATATCAGATTTACATTTTCCTGTTTGAAAGTCTATATTTACGCTTTCATTCAGATCTCATATATACTTTAGAAGGCCTTTTAACATCATGAAATTTATTGCTTTAATTTTTAGTCTGTCGATCCTAATAACAACGAAAGGTTTTCCCCAGAAAAATATATCCCCTGTAACCTATACCTATAAAGTTAAGGATACAATACAGCTGGATCTGCATATCTATTATCCTGGAAAACTCAAGCGAAATTCCACTATCCCCGCTGTCATTTTCTTTTTTGGTGGTGGTTGGGTAAGTGGGAATACTGGACAGTTCACATCACACTGTAAATTTCTGGCTGAAAACGGAATTGCAGGTATAACAGCGGAGTACAGAATTAAAAACAAACATAACTCTACCCCTCAGGATGCCATCAGCGATGCTAAATCGGCGATGAGATGGCTCAAATCTAATGCAGATAATATACACATAGACAAAAACAGGATAGTTGCCGCCGGAGGTTCAGCAGGCGGGCATCTTGCAGCCTGTACCGCTACCCTGGATGGCTTCAATGATCCTAGCGATAACGTAAATATTGATCCGAAACCTGCCGGATTGATCTTATTCAACCCCGTGGTGAACACAATTGGTTTCAAGGAGCGGTTCGGTGGAGAAGAAGAGGTCAGAAAAACTTCACCTGTATTTCACATTTCTGAATCCACGCCCCCTACCCTGATCTTTCATGGGACAGAAGATACCGTCGAACCACCTTCCACGATATTGGAATTTCAGAAGATCATGATTGCGGAGGGAAATACCTGCGAGGTAATTCTGTTTGGAGGAGAGAAGCATGCTTTTTTTAATAAAGGAAGAAAAGAAGACAGGCCCTTCCACCAGACTCTTGTACTAATGAAACAATTCCTGATCGAAGAAAATTTTATTGCCGAATAACCGTGTTCTATTATTTATTCATGAAAATTTTAACCATATGCTGAAGATTCTTTTATACGCGCTTGGAATTCTGGCGGTGATTATCATGGCAAGCCTCCTGTCATTCAATTTGGCTGGAAGAAATGCTGGTAAATATGTAGGTGAATTTCAACCGATGATGTCTAAGATAGAAGATGGCCGGTATGAAGGCGAATATACTACCATCATCAGCAAAGTAGGTGCTAAAATATCCTTCAAAATAAAAGATGGAGAATTAGTAAATTATCAATTCGAAAAACTCTACGGAACCATTGGCTATGGTGCACCTCAGAATATTAAAGCCGGAATTGACCAGAAGGAAGACCTGAACTTTGATTCCATATCAGGCGCTACTGTTACAAGTAACTTTGCGAAAGCCGCCGTTAAGAATGCCCTGGAAAAGGGACCGGTCAAATAATTGATAGGCGGATAAACCCTGCGCTGGTGACATCAGGGATCAGGCCATTTGTTCAAAGCAGGAAAGCGGCCCTTGTCAACCGGCTAAGTTTTTAAAATAGAAGAGACCAATGATGGTGATTTCGGATATCACAATTCCCGAGATCGAACCTATTTCACGAATTGAACATTATCCACAAATTCATTGATCTCAAAAAGGTCATTATCAGTAGTATCAAGAACCTCCCCCAGTATAGCACAATTCTCGAAAGTGACGTTCTGAATCCGGTGTGTTTCATCAAAACCTTTGAGAATAATCGGCCGTCTACTATTCCATTTAATATCTTTTAAATGAACATTTCGGATATGACCGGGAGGGTTTACGCCATATTTTGTGCCGTCGGTTATGTGCAGTTCAAATAGTTTGAATACATCTTTATCCACCCTGATATCCTCATATGTGATATCCTGTATCCATGCCGGCCCGTCACATATTATGCTGAAAGCCGAATGACCATCCACACGACTACCGCCTCTCGCTTGTAATATATCACAATTATAAACCTTAACATCCTCCACATAAGGACCATTTGTCTCAAAACCAATGGTTATTCCATCACTGAAAGCATATCCAATCATGGTATTGTTGAATACCCTGATATTCTTTACCACATGGCTGGAATCAGGGGATTTTATCGCTATACAATCATCAGTACATCTCAGGAAACAGTTGGAGATCTCCATATTTTGTGATCCCAGCGGATTGATACCATCTCCCCCGGGACCAAAACTGATCACTTTTATACCCGTATATTTAACATCTTTACAATCAATCACGGTATTAGTCCATGATACGCCATTCCGTATCAGGATTCCATTGAATTCAATATTCTTAGCATCCTCCAGGACTACCATTCGTTTATGCTCAAAACCACCGTCCAATATACCTCTTCCCAGTACTTTAATATCTGATGACCCATTCGCCCGGATACCACCATAAACTATAGCGCCTCCTGCTATATATATGATTTCATTGTCATTAAGCTGCATCATACCCGGTTTATGCACGCCCGGACCAAAGTACCTGACATTTTCATCGTTCTGATCAGGCACATCACTTTCAAGAGGGTTAGCAAACAGACATAATGGTGGAAGGTCATTGATCTCTATATATATCTGATCGGGTGCGGGTAAAGAAAAACGGATAACATTTCCTTCAATGATGTGCTTTATTTCTCTGCTGTTTGGCCTGATGCTTACAGATTTTACACGTTCATTTACCTTCAGGGTGACCAGGATCTGTGATTCACAGGAGAAATTGGCAATATGCACCTCCTGTTGTTCCCTGGTATAAGATTCAGTGGTAAACCAGTCCGCGAGGTTTTCTATATCCATTTCAGTCCTGAATTTCTCAACCCATACTGTCCGGTTATTCACCTGAACCTGGAACAGATCGCTGGTCTGTAGTCCCTGGATCTCCGGATATGTGATCACATACCGGGAATCGACCGAACACTGCCAGAATATCACAGAAGTACAGGAAATTAAGATTAAAGACCTGATGTATGACCCCATCATCCCTCCAAAATATCATCCACCCAGGACAGGGCTGCCATCATATTTGGGAACCCAATGGTATTCGTCAAAAGAATTACAGCATGGCGGACCTCTTCTTTTGTTGCACCATGTTCCATCGCACGTCTTGCATGACTATGAACAGCCCCTTCCGACCTCATAGTTGCTGATGCTGAAAGTTTGATTAAATGCACATATTTTGGAGGGAGCGGGCCTTCATGGGTAGCTTTGCCAAGTTTCTCATAAGCTTCGATGATCTCTGGAAACTGATCTTTAACTTCCTGATATCTTTTTGGGGGTGTATTAGCCATCTTAAAAAATTGTTTAGGGGATAAAATTGATTAAACCTTTTATAAATTTACATAAATTCAACTTTGGGCAAAACATTTATCCCGATTTAACTTTTAAACTATAAAACCTCGATATATATGAGTTCAGAATTCTGGGATGTACGATACAGTGATAGTGAATATGCATATGGTACTCAACCCAATGTTTATTTTAAGTCATTTATTGACAGCAATCCACCCGGGAAGATCTTTCTTCCGGGAGAAGGCGAAGGACGTAATGCAGTTTATGCCGCATTGAAAGGATGGGAGGTATATGCTGTGGATCAAAGCCGGGCAGGCATGGATAAAGCCAAAAAACTGGCTGAGATCAATAATGTAAACATAGATTACCAGGTACTGGACTTGTCATCCTTTGAACCGGATATGGATGCTTATGATGCGATCGCACTCATCTTTCTCCATTTACCTCCCCGGGTCAGAGAAGGCATTCATCAAAAGTTAACCTCGATGCTTAAACCCGGTGGATTGATAATGATAGAAGCTTTTAGCAAAGCCCAGCTTGGAAGGAATACAGGCGGTCCGCCTGTCCTTGAAATGCTTTATGATGGGGAGGTTTTACGAAATGATTTTAGCGACCTGAATATTCTGGAGTTATATGAAACAACCGAGGAGTATACAGAAGGTCCTTATCATCAGGGTGAAGCAGCTGTCATCCGTATGATCGCCGGAAAGTAAAAGATGGAATTTTTTAATGGCTTACCGGAAATCACCATAAAAATCTAGGGTTTATGAAAATGATCCCAGCCCTGCGCCTGTAAGGGCACCACATTTTCGGCTTTGGTAACCAGGTTAATCCCTTTATCCTTTGCCTGCATATAACCTATAAAATGAATATCAGGATGGTTTTTCAGTTTTTCAAAATCATCCTGTTTTATGGTGAAAAGTAATTCATAGTCTTCCCCTCCATTCATAACACAGGTAACAGGATCTATCTTAAAACTTCCGGCAGTCTGATAAGTCTGCTCATCTATAGGCAATTTATCCTCATATAATGCCGCACCTACCCCGGACTGATTACAGATGTGAAACAGATCGGAGGCCAGGCCGTCAGAAATATCAATCATGGACGTTGGCACGATGCCTTTGTCCTTCAGTTCATAGATAATATCCATCCTTGCTTCTGGCTTCAACTGCCTACCTACAATAATACTGTAATTCTCAAGCTGGGGTTGCATATCCGGATTTTCCAGGAATACCTGCTTTTCTCTCTCAAGGACCTGTAAGCCCATATAGGCAGCTCCAAGATCCCCTGTTACACATATAATCTCCTCCTCCTTCGCTGAATTTCTTTTAACCAGATTATTCTTATTCACCTCTCCCAGAATGGTCACAGAAATTACAAGCCCGGATGCGGAGGCGGTGGTATCACCACCCACAAGATCAACCTCATAGGTTTCACAGGCCATTTTTATACCATCATATAAAGCATCAACTGCCTCAACAGAAAACCTGTTTGAAACGCCAATACTAACTGTTAACTGCTTTGGGAAACCATTCATGGCAGCGATATCTGAGACATTGACGGCAACCGCTTTATACCCCAGGTGCTTCAATGGTGTAAATGCAAGGTCAAAATGCACGCCTTCAAGCAGCATGTCAGTGGAAACCAGCAGGTATTTATCACCTGCCTCGATTACCGCTGCATCATCGTCAATGCCCAATACTGTAGAGGCATTCTTTATAGAAAAATTTGATTTGATACGTCCAATCAGTCCAAATTCTCCCAATTCACTAATTTCCGTTCTTTTATCTGCCATGTGATTATGTTATTTATTCGCACTATCGTTATCATTCATTTTCTTTATCCCAAAATAATAGATCCATACCATAAACAGAACCTGTAAGGGAATACGAAAAAACAGATATGGGGCTCCCGCATCCATTCCTCCCAAATCTACCTGTTTGATGCTTCCAATGATATTGGCGGGAAGGATCAACAAGTAAAACAATATCAGAAGGTAAGTAGTAATTTTCACAGTTTTCTTAATAAAAAGACCTATAGCTGCCAAAAACTCTATAATCCCCGTGATATATACTGTAGCTTTTTTATAGGGTATCAAATCGGGTAGCATTGCGACCATATACTCGGTTTGATTGAAATGGGCCAATGCGGTAAAGACAAGCATAACGGCCATTGCCGATCGACCCTGGAACGAGATGCTTAGTTTGTTCTTAAAGAATAGCTTGTTTACACTGAAGAAAATTAAAAATGAAAATATCAGAATGATCAGTGGAGCCATAAAGATGCTGATTTTCAGGTTACTGGATGATCATGGATTTTCCGGACCATCTACCATTTATCTTTTTTGCAATGACCAGGCCTTCTCCTAAACCATCCAGTCCAGCCACCTTCTCCCCGGCATCGGACCATATCGCACTCTTTCCGGCTGACATCGTTCCTCCTGATTCGCCTCCAAAATTGGCAAGAGCAACCCCCAGCCTATATTTCCGGGCATATTTTTTTAATAGACCAGAATCCTTCGAATATCCTTCAGGTGTAATAAAAGCACCTGCAAGATATAGCGTACTTTCATTATGGGATGCTTCTGCAGCATGATCAGGATTGGTCAGGTCGGCGCATATAGCTAATGAAGCTTTATCAGAACCTATAGAGATCATTGGATTCAGGTACCCTGGCTTGAACACTTTTTCCTCACCGGAATGAAGATGGTGTTTCAGATATAGGGATAAGGAACCATCAGGATTTAAAACAAATGCTCCGATATACAATCTCTTACCTAGCCTTACAGGGGCTCCTGCAATTATAACCATCTTATGATTCCGGGATAAATTCATCAGGGAATGGATCCTCTTATCAAAAAAATTCATAGCCAGGTCTGCTGCCGATCCTATCTCATACCCGGTAAGTGAAAGTTCGGGAAAAAGAAGAATATCCACCTCTTTTTCAGCTGCATATTTTATGAGCTTTTCATGCCGTTTGATGTTCTCTGCAATATTTCCTTTTACGGGAATGGTTTGTGCTGCAGCGATTGAAATTTTTGTCAATGTATGGTTTTTTAGAATATGTATTGAACTAACTGAAATTTACACATTTATTAGGAGTTTCAAAACTGAATTAAGGTTTGTGGCTGGATAAAAAGTTGGAAAATTGTGATTTAAAGAATCGATTACATCCAATAATTTTATCCGCTATAGGAATTTCATTTAAACTTTATGTTTACTTTTGTAGTTATTTCATAAAAATTTGGATCAGAATAAAGGTATGATACAGATAACTGAAAAAGCAAAGAACAAGATCCTGGACCTGAGGAAAAACGAAGGACAGGAAGAAAATGCTAACATACGGGTCTCAGTACAGGGAGGCGGATGTTCCGGACTGATGTATGATCTTAGTTTTGATGCTACCATTGATGAAAAAGACAAGGTGTTTGAAGATAGGGGTATCAAGATCCTTGTCGACAAGAAAAGCCTGTTATATCTTCTTGGAACTACCCTCGATTTTTCCGACGGTTTAAATGGGAAAGGCTTTCAGTTTGTGAATCCGAACGCATCACGGACATGTGGTTGTGGCGAAAGCTTCGCGGTATAAAGCAATAACTGATTTACCGATCAATAAGCCCGGACGGTCAGTCCTTCCATATAAATCATAAAAGCTTTGTTAACGACACTATTACCCCCCGGTGTGGGATAATTACCGGTGAAATACCAGTCTCCCAGGTGGTCAGGACAGGATTTATGCAGGTTATCAACAGTTTGATACACTATCTGAACCTCAGATTTCATATGTTTGGGTGTAACGATCTCCGCTATCTTTTTTGTGATCTCATCATCCGTAAACAAATCGTATAATTCTTTGAGATAATTCGGCTGATCTTTTTCTTCATAGGAAGCTTTAGCCTTTTCATACACCTCATCCAGTTTATCTTCAAGGTCCCTGTCCTTCAGCAAAGCCATAAGTGCTCTGAAAGCAATGAAATCCTTTAATTTCGACATATCGATGCCATAACAATCCGGGTAACGGATCTGGGGTGCGGAAGAAACAATTACTACTTTCTTGGGTGAAACTTTATCCAATAAGGTCAATATACTTCTCTCCAGCGTCGTACCTCTGACGATGGAATCATCAAGAACAACAATTGAATCTTTATCTTTTTTAATTACTTCATATGTTGTATCGTATACATGACCTACCAGCTCATCCCTATGCTCATCATCGGTAATGAAAGTCCTCATTTTCACATCCTTGAGCACCACTTTCTCTATTCTCGGTTTAAAGGCCAGTAATTCCTCCCTGGAGTCAAGAAACGGTTTGTTTTCTATAAAAACATCCTGACGTTTACCCATAAGGTATTTTTCAAGGGCTGAAGTAAGTCCAAGGAAGGCGGTCTCTGCAGTATTCGGGATATAAGAAAAAACAGTGTTTTTCAGATCATACTTAATGGCATCCAATACCTGGGGCAGAAGAAGTCTTCCCAGGGTTTTTCTTTCATAATAAATATTCGGATCGGTTCCCCTTGAAAAATAGATCCGCTCAAAACTGCAGGATAATTTCTCTTTGGGTTCAATGAACTTGTGCTCATTATATTTTCCATCCTTATCAATGATCAGGGCATGACCGGGTTGTATTTCCTTTATTTCAGAATATTCAACATCAAATGCCGTTTTTATAGGTGGCTTTTCTGAGGTTACAACAACAACTTCGTCATCAGCATAATAATAGGCCGGCCGGATCCCATTTGGATCCCTGGCCACGAAAGCAGCACCATATCCAGTCAAACCAGCCATGGCATATCCCCCGTCAAAGTCTTTACAGGATCTTTCCAGTACACGCTGCAGATCCAGCTCGGATTCTATGAGTTCAGTGATCTCCTGATTGGAAAAATTATCTTTGTATTTATCAAATATCTGCTGATTCTCAAGATCAAGAAAATGTCCGATTTTCTCCATCACCGTAACTGTATCAACTTTTTCTTTTGGATGCTGCCCAATTGATACAAGTTTATCAAACAATTCATCAACATTGGTCATATTGAAGTTACCGGCCATAACGAGGCTTCTGCTCCTCCAATTATTCTGCCGTAACATAGGGTGGACATTTTCGATGGAATTTTCTCCATGTGTTCCATATCGCAGATGGCCAAGCCAGACTTCCCCGGTAAAAGCTACATTGTTTTTCATCCATTGTGAATTGTAGTATTTCCGGGAAGCATTTTTGCTGGCTTTTTTATATTTCTTTGATATTTTCCTGAATATATCCGCGATAGGTTGTGGTTCAATGGATCGCATCCTGCTGATATACCTGTGACCTGGTTTCAGATCAATTTTAATGTTTGCGACACCTGCACCATCCTGTCCCCTGTTATGCTGCTTTTCCATAAGCAGATACAATTTACTCATTGCATAGGTAGGCGTGCCATATTTCTCGATGTAGTGCTTAAGGGGCTTTCGCAAGCGAATGAGAGCAATCCCGCATTCGTGTTTTATTTTATCGCTCATCTACTTTTTCCTAAGGTGCAAAAGTATACGTATTAATCTATTCGAACAAATCCACTTGAATAAATATGACACCAATTTTTAAAGGTGTAAAAAAAGAAAGAAATTAGAATTTCAAGGGAATTTCTGTATAAACAACAGTATCTGATAAGTATTTGTCAATCACCAGGTCCTGAAGCTTATATTGCTGGTTATCAGCATACTTTTTAATTTCGTTTATGATCAATGAAGGACTCGGCATAACACTGGCATGCTTCCTAATATTAGCCCTGATCAAGCCATTCATTTCAAGATGTACTGAATCAAGATGATCAGGAAAACGATCATCCGGCAGGATCTCAAGCCCGACAAATAACTGTACGGAATCTTTCGAACTTTCAGGCACTTCATACCACACCATCACCAGGGGGCCAACTACCTTTTCACGATCTTTGACAGATCTCATTTCATTGAACAAATCTTCTAATTTTGGATCTGAAGTATTACCATTGAAAAAGCGTCCTGCTATTACATATTCCTTAACTGATTCATATGATAGCTCGGGATCACTAAAGCCACCCAGCTTATCATATAATATCAATAGTGTTGTGATGATCAATGCCAGGACGATAAATATATACGGCTTTTTCATTTTAAACCAGTTCTTTGTATTGTACATTATACAAATAGGTGTAATACCCATTCTTAGAAAGCAGTTCCTGGTGGTTTCCGGCTTCCTTTATCTCACCTTTATCAAACACAAGTATTTTATCTGCACGCTGTATGGTGGATAATCGATGTGCAATAACAATGGAAGTTCTACCTTTCAATACTTTTTCAATGGCAGCCTGTATCATCATTTCCGTTTCTGAGTCCACGGAAGAAGTTGCTTCATCAAGTATTATAATCTGTGGGTCATATACCATGGCCCTGATGAAAGATATGAGTTGCCTTTGCCCTACAGATAATGTAGCCCCTCTTTCCATAACATCATAATCGAGACCACCTGGAAGTTTCTGAATGAAACCCAGGGCTCCCACCAGTTCGGCAGCATGGAGGATCTGGTCTTCGGTAATGTCTTTATTCCCAAGGGTTATATTTTCCATGATTGAACCGGAAAACAAAAAAACATCCTGTAAAACAACACCGATGTGGCGTCGAAGAGCATGTAAATCATATTCTTTGATATCAATACCATCCATATAGATAGATCCGGCATTAATTTCATAAAACCTGGATAAAAGATTTATAACTGAACTTTTTCCAGCTCCTGTGGCACCGACCAGGGCGATCGATTCACCATGGCGGGCTTTAAAGGAAATATCTTTTAGTACATAGTTTTCTTCCTCATAGGCGAACCAAACTTTTTTAAATTCAACCTCTCCTTTAAAATGCTCCGGAACCATATTCCCGTTGTCTGCAATATGATCTGTACTGTCCAGTAGTTTAATGATTCTAGAGGTACTAACAATGCCAAGCTGTAAAGTGTTAAAGCGGTCTGCTATCATCCTGATGGGTCTGAAAAACATCTGAATATACATTATAAAAGCAATCAGCACCCCTATTGAAGTAAATTCCTGAATAACTCCTTCCGCCCCATACCAGACCAGCAAACCTATACCGATTGCCTGAATCACCTCTGCTACCGGATAATACACAGAATAATATAGCACAGACCTGAGATTTGCTTTCCGGTGTTCGTTATTGATCTTCTTGAATTTTTTGAATTCTCTCTCCTCACTGTTGAAGATCTGTACGATGCTCATTCCCGTTATATGCTCCTGGACAAAAGAATTAAGATTAGCGACCGCATTGCGAACTTCATTAAAAGCTGACTTTATCTTTTCTTTAAACACATAGGTGCTGATTATCAATAAAGGCAACGTTGAAAGACTGATCAAAGTCAATCGCCAGTCGGTATAGAACATTATGGTCAGGATCACGACCAATTGTAGAAGGTCGCCCATCATCGCAGCCAGACCCTGGCTGAATACATCAGCCAATGTTTCTATATCCGATACATTCCTGGTCACCAGCCTGCCTATCGGTGTTTTATCAAAAAACTGGAGTTTCAGGGTCAGCAGATGCTCGTATAGTTTTATTCTGATATCCCTGATTACGTGCTGGCCGAGCCAGTCTGAAAGGAAAGTATGTGCATATTGGATAAGTGACTGCAGCAACAAAAGGCCGAATATGATTCCAACCATCATTAATAATCCTGGATAATCACCAACTGCAATATTATTATCAATGGTAAGCCCCACAAGATATGGCCTCAGGGGGCCCAGGGTTGCAAGTAAGATGGTCAGAAATATCAGAAGCAGGAAGATCCATTTGTAAGGCTTCACATACTGAAGAAGTCTCTTCAGTATTCTAAGATCGATGATATTTCCTTTAATACTATCTTTTGTCAAGGTCTTTGGTTTATAAATATATCAGATGGATATGTTACTTCAGTCAGGAAAAGTCCATGAGCTGGAACAGCACGACCTGCCTTTTTTCTGTCTAGACTAGTTATGATCTTATTCAATTCTTCCAGACTAATTTTACCGTTGCCAATATCCAGCATTGTTCCAACAAGTGTACGTACCATCCCGCGCAAAAACCTGTCAGCTGTTACAGAATAATATATCCGATCACCCATTTGGGCCCATTCTGATTTTGAGATCGTACAGATGAAGTGGTTTACATCCGTTTTAACCTTACTGAAACTTTTAAAATCCTGGGTGCCCATTAGTAATCCTGCGGCCTGGTTCATCCTTTTCAGATCCAGGTCTCCCCTCCGATAATAAGAAGTATTTATTAAAAAAGGATCTTTTATCCGATTAATTTTATATTGATAGCTTCTGGCAATGGCGTCAAATCTGGCAT
>Ga0316198_10000900_pt1 | contig 16622 bp, 21 predicted proteins | sample OudBieAanoxic_MG_FD_204935 | JGI IMG/M metagenome (GOLD analysis project Ga0316198, IMG submission 204935) | Coastal sediment microbial communities from Oude Bieten Haven, Netherlands - site A anoxic | ecosystem: Environmental > Aquatic > Marine > Coastal > Sediment | place: Netherlands...
AGAGCAGATAGCTGCCGGCGTCAGTCCTGATTACATCCGTGTCTCGGTTGGAATCGAAGATGCTCAGGATATAATTGAAGATCTTGATCAGGCGCTGAAAGCAAGCCAATAGAATTGGTAATGCGCTCTCATCACAAAAAAGCGAACCATCGTACTCGCTTCAGATTGTTGACAAACCCCGCACGTGATGCGGGGTTTGTTTTTTAACCTGGCAGGTGGAGTTTCTATCAAGCTTAGGGCAACAGGTGGTTAATCTGTTGCACTTGTTCTTTTTTAAAAACAAAACCGGCGGGTTGCGTCCCGCCAGACGCCATACTTTTGTCCGGCAACAAAAGTATGCAAAAGTGCCTTCTCCTTGCGGAGTGCATCTCCTTTGCCGGATTTCTGAAAAATCCAAGAACAACAGAGCTTAATAAGCCGGCCCATTACAGGGGGGCCTCCCTTTCGGTGTGACTTACAAGGGAAAATCGTCAAAACAAGATTGCACATGCAATCCTCCACAAAAGGAGAGGCTCTCAAGAGCCTCGGGTCCTACGGGGGAAGTGTAGACTTTTGATCGATCAGAATTATCTGCATTGAAGTTGCCGTCCTTACGCACCAGACATGCCCAGCGCAGCGCAGGCCCTTTTCTGCTTACTCTTTTGGGCCCGCAAAAGAGTAAGGCGCAGTCGGGGGGCGCGACCCCCGGATTCTGTTTACAGGTCAAGGACATAGGCTCCCTATGTCTATAACTCGTACCGTTACCAACATACAACATAAGGCTGTGACCCTGTAACCTTCTATATTATTTTGCCAGCCAAACAACGACATGATATCCTGCCGCAAATTTCACAGAAAGTCTCTGCCTCATGCGTTATTGGCTCGAATATATCCCCTTCATAACGATTGCATCAATCCTGCGCCTTTTGCCTCGTGGCGTCGCCCTGGCACTTGGCCGTCGACTGGGGGCCCTGGCAAGGCACCTGCAGCCGAGACGCACAAAGATAGCCGACGATAACCTGCGCCATGCGTTCCCGGAGATGTCCACGACGGAGAGAGAAGATCTCGTCAAACGGGTTTTCCGAGACCTGGGCCTTGGCTTCATCGAAATGCTTCGCCTCGACAAATTCGATGGCAAAAAAGACCTGGAAAAATTCTTCACAATTGAAGGGATCGAGCACGTCCATGAAGCACTTGCGCTTGGGCGGGGGTGTATTCTCCTTACCGGCCATTTAGGTTTCTGGGAGGCTGGTAATTACGTCTTCCCGATACTCGGCATTCCTACCGGAATTGTAGCAAAACCAATGAAAAACCCCCTGGTGGATGCATATTTCCGGCGCATGCGTGAAGCTTATGGCGGCTATATTATCGACACCCGCAAGGGCGCGAGAAGAATCTTCAAAGCCTTGCAGAACAATCACGCGGTCGGCATTCTGATGGATCAGCACATGCCACGCAGCCAGGCGGTCCGCGTCCCTTTCTTCGGCCGACCAGCCTACACCACACCGATCATCGCCCAGCTTGCCATGAAGAACCAGGTGCCAATTGTAGCGGCCTTTGCATACCGCAATCCTGACAACACCTACCGCGCCAAGATATCACCGAAGTTTTTTCTTGAAAAAGATCTTTCGGACGAAGGCATTGTCGCCAATACGGCACTCATGACAAAAGTAATTGAAGATGGTATCAGGGAGGATGTCAGCCAATGGTTCTGGGTCCACCGCCGTTGGAAGCACATGAAAAATGACGACAAATAATCTCCCGCCCTTCCATATCGTTCTGATTGAGCCGGAGATCCCGCCAAACACCGGCAACATCGCCCGTCTCTGCGCTGCCACCGGCAGCGTATTGCACCTGGCCGGGAAACTCGGCTTTTCGATCGACGACAAACAGCTCAAACGAGCGGGCCTGGATTACTGGGAAGCCGTTGATATCCGTAGCTGGGAATCTTTTGCCGAACTGCAGGCCGCGCATCCTGACGGACGGTTCTGGTACACTTCGAAAAAAGTCTCTCGAAGCTACATTCAGGCAGCTTATAAACCTGGAGATTTTCTGGTCTTTGGCAAGGAGACACTCGGCCTTCCCGAGCAGCTCCTCAGCGACAACAGTGAACAGGCGATCCGCATCCCCATCCGCAGCCCGATCGTGCGCAGTCTCAACCTGGCGACCGCTGCAGGGGTTGTCCTCTATGAGGCGCTGAGACAGACGGGGCAACTCGAGTAGCTGCATTCTCAAAAAGAAGCACCCCAATAGGGTGCCTCGGGCTGCTGACAAAGTTCATCCAGACTTCATGATGAGAGGGCAACAGATGATTGATCTGTTGCCTTTTTTGTGTTCAGGAAATGAACGACCCCGCCGCAAGCAGCGGGGTATCACTCATGTAATTGATTTTATCAACGCCGCAAGCGGCTGGGAATACACCCCCAGGTGATTTAAAGACAAATGCAAAACCGTCGGGGTTGCCCGACAGCAACTTCATTTTCTTTGTAGCGACAAAGAAAACGAAGCAAAAGAAAGCTTTGCGCTGCGCTGGGCATGTCTGGCTCGTCAAGGCGGCAACCTCAATTCAGGTTGTTCTAAACGATCAAGAGTCTGCACTTCCCCCGCAGGATCCGAGGCTCTTGAGAGCCTCTCCGCTTGTGGAGGATTGCAATGGTGTCATTGTTCTTAGGCTTTTCCGCTGTAGGTCACACCGAATGGGAGGCCCCCCTGTAACGGGCCGGCTTATTAAACTCCGTCGTTATTGAATGTCTCAGAATACTGGCAAAGGAGATGCCCTCCGCAAGGAGCAGGCACTTTTGCATACTTTTGTTGCCGGACAAAAGTATGGCGTCGGGCGGGACGCAACCCGCCGGTTTTACTCTTGAGAATAAAGAATGAGGGCAACAGATTAACCATCTATTGCCCTCAGACTCATAGAAACTCCTTCTGCCAGGTAAAAAAAACAAACCCCGCATCAAGTGCGGGGTCTGTCAAAAATCGGAGGCGACCCAACAGGGCGCCTTTTATTGGGGAGCAGAGCCTACTCCAGTTGATTCTCAATCCGGATCAACAAGGTTTCCTTCTGAATCACATCCAGCTTGTCAATTTCATTTAACGCGGCCGCAACATTACTCTCTGAAGCCTCGTGGGTTACGAAAACAATCGGCACAGCCCCGATTTCATGCCGATGAGGCTGGACCATCGATTCGATACTGATGTCGTACTTACCGAGGACTCCGGAGATCTGCGACAGGACTCCGGGCTGGTCCTTGACCGTGCACCTCATGTAGTAGGACGAAAAAATCTCCTCCATCGCTTTGATCTTGTAAGAGGCGAGCTTTGCTTGCGGGCAGCCAAGGGCGGTCGTTCTGTTGCCGGTTTCGACCAGCAGATCCCTGGCAATAGAAAGCACATCACCCATAACGGCACTCGCAGTGGCGTCCATGCCTGCGCCATACCCGGAAAGCATGACCGGGCCGGAGAAGTCGCCGACCAGACGGATGCTGTTAAAAACACCGTTGATCGCTGCCAGAGGATAATCGGCGGGGATCATGGTCGGGTGTACGCGGGCCTCGAACTCATCGCCGATACGTTTGCCGATCGCCAGGAGCTTGAGTTTGTAGCCGAAATCGCGAGCGTATTCGATGTCCATGGCCGTGACTTTGCTGATACCCTCTGTGTAGACCTGGTCAAAATCGACCCTGGTGCCGAAGCAAAGGCTGATCAGCAAGGCCAGCTTGTGGGCCGTATCAATCCCCTCGATGTCAAATGTAGGATCAGCTTCAGCATACCCTTGCTTCTGGGCATCAGCCAACACATCGGAGAAGCTTTCGCCGGCGTCTTCCATGCGGGTCAGGATATAGTTGCAGGTGCCGTTCAGGATACCGTAAATTGCCGAAAAGTTGTTGGCGCCAAGGTTTTCCTTGATCGCTGAAATGACTGGTATCCCGCCACCGACTGCAGCTTCAAACATGACAACGACACCGGCCTCTTCCGCAGCACGGAATATCTCGTCGCCATGCAGTGCCAACAGGGCCTTGTTCGCGGTCACGATATGTTTGCCATTACGAATCGCTTCCAGCACGAAGGTTCGTGCCGGCTCATAACCACCGATCAGCTCGATGACGATCTGGACTTCGGGATCACTGAGCATTGCCTTGGCGCCGTCCGTCAACAATCCGGCCGGCAATTCCACACCACGATCCGTAGTGGTATCGAGATCAGCAACGCGGACCAGGTCGATGCCGACACCAAGACGGCTGGACAGGATCTCCTGGTTCTGCTGGATAATCTTCACAACACCGGTGCCGATGGTGCCAAAGCCCAACAATCCGACTTTTATGTTCTGCATGGGAACAACCTTTTCTGTGGTAGCGTTTTTCTCTTTTGACAATGCCTAAACCGCCACATCGGCGGAATAGGTATAACGACAAAATTCAATTTCATTTCCAACGGTTTCGAATGCATCCTTGATTTGCTGGTGGAGCTTTTGCACATCGAAATCTTCATGTTGGGAAAAGGCCAGCGACAGGTCACTGAAACCGGCCTTGCGAGCGACTGTCAGCACGTGCTTGACCAGGGCTGCGTGGGTCTCCTCGCAGAGGCCGTGCCATTTACCGCCGCCGACGAACAGAACCCAGTCAGCCTTGACCTTGCCGTTACCCTGCAATAACACGTGTTCACCGGCCCTGCCATGAATCTCTCCATTAAGCAGCATCCTGGTCAACTGACCGTCCAGCCGCCAGTCAAGGACTGCAGCAGGACCATCCAGTGGTCTCAGGTCATCAAAATAGAGGGCAACAACGGATTCACCGGTCAGGTGATCAGCGGGTTGCCTGACATATTCTGGTTGAATCATGATGTTGAGGGACGATTCTGTTGCGCGATGTGATCAAGGATACCGTTGATAAATGAAGGCGTTTCCTCTGTGCCAAAGCGCTTGCCAAGTTCGATAGCTTCATTGAGCACGACATTGAGAGGAACATCCGGAGAAAAAATCAGTTCGAATGTTGCCAACCTGAGAATCGCCAGGTCGACCCGTGCCATACGGTCCAATGCCCAATTGGTCGAATAAGAGTTAAGTTCCTGATCAATCTTTTCCAGGTTTTCGGCAACCCCGCAAACCAGCAACTCGGCAAAGTGCCTGACTTCTGGTCTCTGCGAGTCCGGTGCATCCTCAACCACCTCGCCCAGGACGTCATTGCGGAACTGAAAGTTCTTCCAGAAATCCCTGAGCACGTCTTCAAGTGAACCACCCTCGTGGTCCGCCAGGCTGTACAGGACTTTCAGGGCCATCTCACGGCCTTGCCGCCTGATACCTCTCGCCATTATGGGTTATAGCGCCTTGTAGAGGTTGGCCATCTCAACGGCAGCCACTGCAGCGTCAAAGCCCTTGTTCCCGGCCTTGCTGCCGGCGCGCTCGATCGCCTGCTCAATCGTGTCAGTCGTCAACACGCCAAAAGTGACCGGGATACCTGAATCAATAGAAACGCTGGCAACGCCCTTGGAGACTTCCGCGCTGACATATTCGAAGTGCGGAGTTGCGCCACGGATGACCGCACCGAGGCAGACAATTGCGTCGTAACGCCCGGATTCAGCCATCTGCTTTGCCGTCGGCGGGATCTCGAAGGCCCCGGGGACACGCACGATATTGATATCGTCCTTTTCTGCACCGTGCCGCAGAAGCGCATCGATCGCCCCTTCGACAAGCCGGTCGCTGACAAAGCTGTTGAAACGACTGACCAGCAAGCCGAACCGCAGCTCCTTGGCATCCAATTTTCCTTCGATAATCTTGGGCATATCAATCTCCCGGGACAAGGTCCGAAACGAGCGTTTCGGAGTTATAAATTTTCCAGCAGATGGCCAAGTTTTTCCTGCTTGGCTTTGAGGTATTTCAGGTTGCTCTTGTTGGCTTCGATCTCGATCGGAACCCGCTCTACAATTTCCAGTCCATAGCCTTCGAGACCGATGATTTTACGAGGGTTATTGGTCAGCAAACGGATCTTTCTGACCCCCAGTTCGTTGAGTATCTGCGCACCGATACCATAATCCCGCAGGTCGGCCTGGAACCCCAGAGCTTCATTCGCCTCGACGGTGTCGCACCCTTCATCCTGCAGGTTGTAGGCCTTGAGCTTGTTGACCAGGCCGATGCCGCGACCCTCCTGGCGCATGTACAGGACAACACCCCGGCCTTCTTCCTCAATGATGCGCATCGAGGTGTGCAGCTGGTCGCCACAGTCACAGCGCTCCGAACCGAACACATCGCCGGTCAGGCACTCGGAGTGAACCCTGACCAGGATCGGCTCATCCGGCTTGATATCCCCCTTGTACAGGGCAAGATGCTGCGAACTGTCAACTTCGTTGTCATACACCACCGCGTTGAACTCACCGCCGTCCCTGGTCGGCAGGCGGGTTTCTGCGGCACGTGTAATCAACAATTCCTTGCGCATGCGATAAGCGACCATATCGGCGATCGTGACGATTTTCAACTGGTGCTTTAATGCAAATTCACGCAGCTCCGGCATACGTGCCATGGTTCCGTCATCGTTCATGATCTCGCAGATGACGCCGGCAGGCTTTAAACCAGCCATGCGTGACAGGTCGACGGAGCCCTCGGTCTGTCCGGCGCGCACCATGACTCCGCCTTTTTTGGCGCGCAACGGAAAGACATGACCCGGCCGTGCCAGGTCGTTGGCGGTGGTTTCATCACCTATCGCAACCCGGACGGTATGGGCCCGGTCCGCAGCAGAGATACCGGTCGTCACCCCGCGACGGGCTTCAATAGAAATGGTAAAGGCGGTACCGAAAGAGGATGAGTTCTCCTGGACCATCAGCGGCAGGCCGAGGTGGTCGGCACGGTCTTCAGTCAAGGAAAGGCAGATCAGGCCACGCCCTTCCTTGGCCATGAAATTGATCGCCTCGGGCGTGACCATTTCGGCAGCCATACAGAGGTCGCCTTCGTTCTCCCGGTCCTCATCATCGACCAGGACAACCATCTTTCCCTGACGGATATCTTCAAGAGCTTCTTTAACTCGTGTTAAAGGCATAACACTTCCTAATCTCTATAGCTTCTGCAAGACTTTAAAATATCTCACAAAAAACCATGCTTGGCAAGGGTCTCCATCGTCACGCCCTGCGGCTTGCGATGGCCGCCAGTCTGCAGAAAACGGGCAACATACTTACCGATCAGATCGGTCTCGATATTGACGTCATCACCGACTTTGCGCTCCTGCAAAGTGGTCATGGCGAGGGTGTGGGGAATCACCGCAAGTGAAAAGGAATCGTCCTGCACTTGATTGACCGTCAGGCTGATCCCGTCAACGGCGACACTGCCCTTGTCGACCAGCTGACTGCACAAGGCTTTACCGCCCTGGAAGCTGAAGCGCCAGGCATTGCCGTCCTGACGCCGCTCAACGATCCGTGCCAAGCCGTCTACATGACCGGTGACGAGGTGCCCGCCGAGGCGATCGGAAAGCCGCAGCGCACGCTCCAGATTGACTTTGGCCCCGGCAGAAAGGCGTCCCAGCGTAGTACAGTCGAGCGTCTCCGGAGAAACATCAGCAGAAAAAGTTCCTTCTGCGAACCGGGTTACGGTCAGGCAGACACCATTGATCGCAACGCTTTCCCCGAGAGTAAACTCTTTGATCGGTAAGGCCGTACCGACCGTCAGTACGGCCTGGTCGGTTCCGGTACGAATGTCACGTAATGTGCCAAGGTCCTCAATCAGGCCGGTGAACATAATGCACCTCCCCTTCTACAAGTATATCGCAATCAACCTGGCGGGTCTCAAGCTGCGTCAACCTGTATGCATTGCTGATGACATCGACACCATCGCCGGAGAACAGGCCACGCCCCTCTCCGCCGACCAGCTTCGGTGCAACAAAAACCATCATGCGGTCGACAAGTTCAGCCTGCAGCATCGCAGTAGCCAGCTTGCTGCCTCCTTCAAGGAGCAGGTACTGAAGGTTTTTCCTGCCGAGTTCAGCCATAGCCTCTTTCAGGTCGAGACCTGCTGTATGGCGCTTGACCCGTACCACCTCAATGCCGGCAGCAAGGTATGGTTGCAGTTTTTCAGATGCGTGATCGGCAGCAGTGACCAGAATTGAAGCGGCAGCCGATGTCCGGCTGTAGACATCGGCCTGTGGTGATGTCGAGAGGGACCCATCCAGGACAATTCGTACCGGGTCACGACCAGGGACTTGCATCCGGGTTGTCAGCTTCGGGTTGTCCGCATTGACGGTTCCCGAACCGACCATGATGCCATCGACCTGGTTGCGCAAAACGTGAACCAGCTGCCGGCTTTTCTCACAGGATATCCATTTGGAGTCGCCGCTGGCGGCAGCTGTCTGGCCGTCCAGAGTCATGGCCGCCTTGTAGACAAGGTAGGGCAAACCGCTCTGCAAATGCTTGGCAAAAGGTGCAATCAGCCTCCGACATTGCGGCTCATGAAGACCTTCAGAGACCTCGATGCCCGCATCCTTCAGGCGAGTGATCCCTTTGCCGGCGACCTGCGGATTGGGATCAACAACCCCTATATGGACCCTGGCGATACCGGCATCGATGATCGCTTCCGTGCACGGACCGGTACGGCCGGTGTGGCAGCAGGGTTCAAGGGTCACGTAGAGTTCTGCCCCTCGTGCCAGCGTGCCGGCCTTTCTTAGCGCAAAGATCTCGGCATGGGGCTCTCCGGCTGCCGGGTGAAAGCCTTCGCCGACGATTTTGCCGTCACGCACGACAACCGCACCAACCGGTGGGTTGGGCGCTGTCGTGCCGAGCCCCATCCGGGCCAGCTCCAGGGCTTTTTCCATGAATCGATCAGGCTTGCTAGTCATGACGGCTCGCTGTGCGCCACCGGTCGGAGAGGGGCTACTGCTCAGCACCCTTGGCGAGGATATCCTTCAGCTCGGACATGAATTCGTTGATATCGCGGAACTGCCTGTAAACCGAGGCAAAACGTACGTACGCAACCTCGTCGATCGACTGCAGCGCACTCATGACCGCCTCACCGATTCGACTGGCATCGATCTCTTTCTCACCGCTTTCCTGCAGGGAAAGCTCCATCTGGTCGACGACCTTCTCAATAGTGGATATCGAGACCGGACGCTTTTCACAGGCGCGCTGGATTCCGGAAATGATTTTCTGCCGGTCAAAGGCTTCCCTTCGGCCATCTTTTTTGATCACCAGGGGCAGGGTTTCCTCCACCCTTTCGTAGGTCGTAAAACGTCGCTCACAGTCGATACATTCACGGCGCCTGCGAATATTATTGCCTTCCTTGCCGAGGCGGGAGTCAACAACCCGTGTGTCATCGTGACTGCAGAACGGACATTTCATACTCGGTCTCCTGGTTTTCCGCCGACCACTTCGGCAAAAGAGAGAGTCTCAATTTCAGCTTCCTCGAGCATCTCCAAGGACAGGCTGTCGGAGTACCCCTCAAGGTAAACGACTTTGCGGATGCCGGCGTTAATCAGCATCTTCGTACAGATGATGCAGGGCGAATTCGTGCAGTACAGGACCGAATCCGATATATTGACGCCATGTCTTGCCGCCTGGATGATTGCATTCTGTTCTGCATGCAGGCCACGGCACAGTTCGTGTCGCTCTCCGGACGGAACATTCAACTGCTCACGAAGGCAACCTGTCACGTCACAATGCGTAATGCCCGAAGGCGTACCATTATAACCGGTTGCAAGGATGTTCTTCTCTTTTACCATGACCGCACCGACCTGGCGACGCATGCAGGTCGAGCGTCGCGCCACCAAGCTGGTGATGTCCATGAAATATTCGTCCCAGGACGGTCTTTCCATTAAACCAGCCTGTGGGCGTAAAGCGGGAACTGCTTGCAGAGCTCGCGGATTTCTCCACGAATTCTCGCCAGCACTGTGTCATTCTCAATGTTTTGCAGGGCTTCATCGATCCATGCGCCGATCTGGCGCATTTCCTTTTCCTTCAATCCGCGGGTCGTGCTGGCCGGCGTGCCGATCCGAATACCGCTGGTCACAAACGGCGAGCGGGTATCGAAAGGCACGGCGTTCTTGTTGACCGTGATACCGGCCTTTTCGAGCGTTTGCTCGGCAACCTTACCGGTCAGGTCACTGCCGCCGAAATCAATTAGCATCAGATGGTTGTCAGTGCCCCCTGAAACCAGGTTGTAACCACGCGAGACCAGTTCAGCGGCCAGGGCCTGGGCATTTTTGACCACCTGCCCGGCGTAGGTTTTGAATTCCGGGGTCAGTGCTTCCTTGAAGGCGACGGCCTTGGCAGCGATGACATGCATCAGCGGCCCGCCCTGGATGCCCGGGAAGATATTGCTGTTCAACTTCTTGGCAAATTCCTCCTGGCAGAGGATCATGCCGCCGCGAGGCCCACGCAGGGTCTTGTGTGTTGTGGTCGTCACGTATTCCGCATGTGCAACCGGCGAGGGGTGCACACCCGCAGCAACCAGACCTGCGATATGCGCCATATCAACCATCACCGGGGCACCGACCATATCGGCAATCCGGCGGAATGCTTCGAAATCGAGTGTGCGAGGATAAGCACTGGCCCCTACCACGATCAGCTTGGGCTGATGTTGTTTGGCCAACGATTCCACTTCGTCATAATCGATCATGCCGGTATCCCTGCGGATACCATATGGCACGATATTGAACAATTTACCGGAGAAATTGACCGGAGAGCCGTGGGTCAGATGACCGCCGTGGGCCAGGTTCATGCCGAGGACCGTATCGCCAGGTTGGCAGGCGGCAAAATAAACCGCCATATTGGCCTGGGAGCCGGAATGGGCTTGAACGTTGACATGTTCGGCACCGAACAGCTGCTTGGCGCGATCGATCGCCAACTGCTCGGCGACGTCAACAAATTCGCAACCGCCATAATATCTTTTGCCAGGGTAGCCTTCGGCGTACTTGTTGGTCAGGACGGAACCTTGTGCAGCGAGGACTTCTTCACTGACGAAATTTTCCGAAGCAATGAATTCCAGGCTATATTCCTGGCGCTCCGTCTCCTGGCGGATTGCCGCAGTGATTTCGGGGTCGAATTGGGCGAGCTTGTCAAACATGGGGATACAACCTCCAGATTATTTATCGAGAACCTTGCTTGAAAATAAAACGGGCAGGCACTGGGCCTGCCCGAACTTACAAACTAAAACTTGCCGGCACGGACATCTTCTTCCAGCCGGGAGATCTTGTCAAGCCGCCGCTGATGACGTCCAGCCTCGTAGGTTGAATCAAGCCACACATTCACCATCTTCACGGCCAGGTCTTTAGCGAGCACCCTGCCACCCAGGACCAGGACGTTGGCGTTGTTATGTTCCTTGGCCATTTGTGCCATGAACTCGTCGGTTGCAAGAGCGGCACGGACGCCAGGAAACTTGTTGGCAACGATTGACATGCCAATCCCCGTTCCGCATACCAGGATGCCGAGTTCGATATCGCCACGGGACACCGCACCGGCGACTTTTTCCGCAAAATCAGGATAGTCGACCGAATCGCCATTGTCAGTTCCAAAGTCTTCGACGTTCAGACCACGTGCAGCAAGTGTTAACTTGATGGCTTTTTTCAATTCCAGCCCACCGTGGTCACTTGCGACGGCAATCATCTGCTCAGACCTTGCGGAACAGGATTGTCGCGTTGGTACCGCCGAATCCAAGCGAATTGGAAATTGCGACTTTCAGGTCCGCCTGGCGTGCTTCATTCGGCACGTAATCCAGATCGCACTCGGGATCCGGCTCCGTATAGTTGATAGTCGGCGGCACGACTCCGCGAGACATGGCCAGCAGCGTAAAGATCGCTTCGACACCACCGGCTGCGCCAAGCAAATGTCCGGTCATGCTCTTGGTCGAGCTGATCATCAGCTTGCTGGCATGATCGCCGAACACCGACTTGATCGCCATCGTCTCGTAAAGGTCATTGAACGGCGTAGACGTCCCGTGGGCATTGATATAATCAACATCTTCCGGATTCAGCCCGGCGGTATCAAGCGCCATCTGCATACAGCGGGCCGCACCTTCGCCGCCCGGCGACGGTGCGGTCAGGTGATAGGCATCAGCAGTCAGGCCGTAGCCAAGAACCTCGCCGTAAATCCTCGCCCCACGTTTTTTCGCCGATTCATATTCTTCGAGGACAACGATCCCGGAGCCTTCACCCATAACAAAGCCGTTGCGGTTCTTATCGAAAGGCCGACTTGCCCCCAGGGGATCATCGTTGCGCGTCGACAACGCCTTCATAACCGAGAAACCACCGATACCGAGCGGACAGACCGTTGACTCGGCACCGCCGGAAATGACTGCATCTGCATCACCACGCTGGATCATGCGAAAAGCATCACCGATCGCATGCGTGCCAGTGGCACAGGCTGACACCGGAGCGATATTTGGCCCTTTGGCACCATGCTTTATGGAAATCTGACCAGCGGCCAGATTGATAATCGACATCGGGATGAAGAAAGGACTGATTTTGCGATACCCCCCCTCAAGAAAAGCACCGTGGTATTTCTCAATGGATGGCAGTCCACCCATCCCCGATCCGACGACAACACCGACACGTTCAGCGTTATCCTGATTGATCTCCAGGCCGGAATCTTCAAGTGCCATGGTCGCAGCGGCAAGCGCATAATGGATGAAGAGGTCCATTTTACGGGCCTCTTTCTTGTCGATAAAGTCATCAAGGGACAAGTCTCTGACTTCACCGGCGAATTTGACCGGAAAATCGGTTGCGTCAAAATGAGTAATCGGCCCGATCCCGGAGCGACCATTGGTCACCGCGTCCCAGTTTTTTTCTAGGCCTGTTCCCAGGGGTGAAGTAATTCCCAGGCCTGTTACAACGACTCTGCGCATGAGGCTTATGTCCTCCCAATACAAAACCAGTCCCCGACAACCAGTTCAGGTTGTCGGGGAAGGTTATGATATATTTGGCAACCACTTTTTGGCGCTTGTGGTCGCCCGGAACTTAGGCACTTTCGCCGATATAATCGATGGCATCCTGAACGTTCTGAATTTTTTCAGCATCCTCATCGGAAATCTCGATGTCAAATTCTTCTTCAAGGGCCATGACCAGTTCAACGGTATCCAGGGAGTCCGCCCCGAGATCGTCCATGAAAGACGCTTCGTTGGTCACCTGCTCCTCATCCACACCCAACTGCTCTGCAACAATCTGCTTGATACGCTCATTAATACTGGACATTGTACAATCCTCCTTTTAGTTTCGATTCGATCTCTGACCGCCTCGTTTATGTTGTGTATCTACACGGTTATTTACATATACATGCCGCCATTGACTCCAAGAACCTGACCGGTTATATAGCAAGACTGGTCAGAAGCCAGGAAAATCACGGCATTTGCGATATCATCCACCTCACCGAGCCGTCCCAGGGGAATCTGCTCGGTCATTGCCTCACGAGCTTTATCGGTCATGTCATCGGTCATATCCGTGACAATGAAGCCAGGCGTAATAGCGTTGACAGTGACATTTCGTCGAGCCAGTTCTCGGGCAACAGATTTGGTCAGGCCGAGAAGCCCGGCCTTGCTGGCACAGTAGTTCGCCTGGCCGGCGTTACCCATCTCGCCGACCACAGACGAGATATTGATAATCCGACCTGACCTTTGTTTACTCATAATCTTGGCCGCTGCACGAATACAGAGGAAAGCCCCTTTCAGGTTCGTGTCAAGGACTGCGTCCCAGTCCTCGTTTTTCATGCGCAGCAGAAGACCGTCGCGGGTAATGCCGGCATTGTTGACCAGAATGTCAACCTGACCATATCTGGCAACAGCCTGATCAATAAGGCCCGCGGCATCGGTATCGACAGCGACGTCACCAACAACAGCGGTGGCCTCCCCACCTTGTCCCTTAATTTCCTCAACAAGGTTATCCAAAGCTTCGGCATTCCGAGCCGACGCAACAACTTTAGCGCCTTGTGCGGCAAGTGCAAGAGCAATACAGCGACCAATTCCACGTGATGCGCCAGTCACTATGGCTACTTTCTCAGACAGCATACTTAAACAAACCTCCAGGGTTATCCAGTTAACACTCTGATATCAGCAACATTTTGTACATTCTGAATGGTGCTATCCTTGGCCATTCTCTTGACCAGACCGGCCAGAACTTTGCCTGGGCCAATCTCAATATAACGCTCGACACCAAGTTCGATCATACAGGCGATTGTGTCTTCCCAGCGAACTGGCGCACTGACCTGGTCAACCAGCAGTTGGCAAACACGCGATGCGTCCCGGTTGGGGGTCGCCTCAACGTTGGTGATCACCGGAACGGTCATGTCACCGACCTTGATGCCGGCGAGAACGTCCGCCAATCGCTCTCCGGCGGGGATCATCAGCCTGCAATGGAACGGAGCACTGACCGGCAGCGGCAACGCGCGCTTGGCACCATGCTCTTTTGCAAGGTTCATGGCACGGTCGACAGCTTCAGTGTTTCCCGCTATGACCACCTGACCGGCACTGTTGAAATTTGCCGGTGAAACCACCTGCCCCCGGGCGGCATCCTGACAAACCCTCTCCAGGGTTTCCTGATCAAGGCCCAGGATTGCTGCCATGGCGCCTGTGCCTACCGGAACGGCCTCTTGCATGAAGGTTCCGCGCTGCCGAACGATTCGGACTGCATCGGCAAAGTTCAGGGCACCGGCACAGACCAGGGCGCTGTATTCACCGAGAGAATGACCCGCGGCACAATTCGGTGCAATGCCGGTCTCGGTTTCCAGAACACGCAGTGCTGCAATACTGGTTGTGAGTATTGCCGGTTGCGTATTGGCTGTCAACTTCAGATCTTCTTCCGGACCGTTGAAACAGAGAGAAGCCAGATCAAAACCCAACGCATCGTTCGCCTCTTGAAAAACCTGTCGGGCAACCGGAAAGTTCTCGGCGAGGTCTCTCCCCATTCCGGCATGTTGTGAGCCTTGTCCGGGAAACAAAAAAGCGATCATATCAGCTCAATCTCCTGACCTACCAGCGCAGACAGGTCGCAGCCCAGGTAAAACCGCCACCGAAGGCATTCAGCACAATGAGGTCATTCTCTTTCAGTTTGCCAGCCCGATTGGCTTCATCAAGGGCCAGAGGAATCGTCGCAGCCGAGGTGTTGCCGAATCGATCAACATTGATATAGACTTTCTCCGACGGCAGCTTCATGCGTTTGGCAGTTGCTTCGAGAATCCTGATATTGGCCTGGTGCGGGATCAGAAGATCAATATCGTCGATCGTCATGCCATTGGCCTCAACTGCTTCCTGGGCAACCTCTGCCAGCATCTTCACCGCAACTTTGAACACCTCATTGCCCTGCATCTTCAGGAAATAACCACGATCATGAATAACTCCCTCGGTTGGAGTGATCGCCGTGCCGAAAGCTGGCTGATACAGCAATTCCAGATAGGAGCCATCAGCATGAAGGTGTGAAGAAAGGATTCCCCGCTCGCCTTCCCGGGCTTCAAGCACCACAGCACCGGCAGCATCGCCGAACAACAGACAGGTGTTGCGGTCCTCATAATCAACGATGCGCGAAAGCGTCTCGGCACCGACGACCAGGGCCCGTTTAATCGCTCCCGATTCAATCTGGGCAACGGCATTACTCAGGGCATAGAGAAAGCCACTACAGGCTGCGGAAATATCGTAAGCCCCGCACTGCTTTGCACCGAGCTTGTTCTGAACAATACAGGCTGTTGCCGGCCAGGGATAATCTCCGGTAATCGTCGCGACGACGATCAAATCGATATCTTCAGCAGTAATGCCGGCCATATCAATTGCATTACGGGCCGCGTTTAGACACAAATCCGAGGTATTCTCGCCTTCTGCAGCGATGTGCCGTTCCCGAATGCCGGTCCGGGCGACGATCCACTCATCCGTGGTGTCGAGATACTTCTCAAAATCCTTATTGGTCAGAATTTTTTCGGGGACGTAAGATCCGGTACCGGTAATACGTGCTCTAATCACGGTTCTGCTCCTTGCAGTGTGCAGTTAACTGACAGCCTCGGCAGGATCAGCATCATCCTTGATTTCCATGCGAACTTCATCGAGACGTTCGACCATACGACTCTTTACCTGGCGCTTATCGTAATCATAGGCCATCTTGATGGCATTCATGATTGCTTTCGGGCTGGAGCTGCCATGACAAATCATCGCGGTGCCCTGGATACCCAGCAGGGGAGCGCCACCATACGTAGCGTAATCGACCTTTTTGCGGAAAGCCTTCAGGGCAGGTTTGACCAGCAGATAGCCGATTTTTGACATCAGCCTGGAACTAAGCTCCCTGCGCAGCATCAGCCCCATCGCTTCCGCGAGGCCCTCTGAAACTTTCAGCACGACGTTACCGACAAAACCGTCGCAGACAACGACATCAACCTTGCCATTGTAAATATCGCGACCTTCGGTGTAGCCGGCATAATTCAAGGATGTTTCCTTGAGTTTCAGGTTGGCCAGACGCGTCAGCTCATTCCCCTTGGATTCTTCTTCACCGTTTGACAACAATCCAACCCTTGGAGATTTTTTTCCAAACATCTGGGCGCTGAAGACACTTCCCATCAGGGCGAACTGGACGAGATGAATGGGTTTGCAGTCTACATTGCCGCCGACGTCGAGGATAATCGTCTGGTCCTTCAGGTTGGGGACCACCGTTGCAATCGCCGGGCGGTCAATGCCGGGAATACGTTTCAGCACAAACATCCCGGCA
>Ga0316198_10000901_pt1 | contig 16611 bp, 12 predicted proteins | sample OudBieAanoxic_MG_FD_204935 | JGI IMG/M metagenome (GOLD analysis project Ga0316198, IMG submission 204935) | Coastal sediment microbial communities from Oude Bieten Haven, Netherlands - site A anoxic | ecosystem: Environmental > Aquatic > Marine > Coastal > Sediment | place: Netherlands...
CCAGGCCCTTCGCAGCCAACGTCTTCGTCATCGCCGCCGTCAACGTCGTCTTCCCATGGTCCACGTGACCAATCGTCCCAATATTGACGTGCGGCTTTGTCCGCTCGAACTTTTCCTTGGCCATTGCTGCCTCCCTACGCCGTCATTCCCGTAACGCGCGCGATGATTTCATCGGCCTGCCGTTGGGGAACCTCGTCGTAATGATCGAACTGCATGCTGTAGGTGGCTCGCCCCTGTGTCTGCGATCGCAGATCCGTGGCGTAGCCGAACATTTCGGAAAGGGGAACGTGTACGGTCGCGACCTGGAACCCGGCCCGCGACTCCATGCTCGTGACCCTACCGCGGCGACGGTTGAGATCGCCAATCACATCGCCGAGGTACTCCTCGGGTGTCACCGCCTCGACTTCCATGACCGGCTCCATGAGCACCGGACCGGCAACCTTTGCGGCATCCATGAAAGCCATTGAACCCGCAACCTTGAAGGCGAGTTCCGAAGAGTCCACCTCGTGAAACGAACCGTCGTAGAGGGCCACCCCGACTCCCATCAAAGGGTAGCCGGCGAGGATTCCGCGATCCATGGCTTCGCGGATTCCCATCTCGACTGGACGAATGAACTCGCGCGGAATCACGCCAGCTTTGATCTCGTCCTCGAAGACGAAGTCAGTGCCATCGCTCAACGGCCAGACGCGGATCTTTGCGTGACCATATTGGCCTTTGCCACCAGTCTGGCGTATGAATTGACCCTCGCCATTGGCCTCTTCGGTGATGGCCTCACGGTAGGCGACCTGAGGACGACCCACCTTGGCGCCGATTTTGAACTCGCGCAATAGGCGATCGATGATGATCTCGAGGTGGAGCTCTCCCATGCCCGAGATGATCGTCTGTCCGGTTTCCTCGTCCACAGAGACCCGAAACGTCGGATCCTCCTGGGTAAGCTTGGCGAGCGATGCTGCGAGATTCTCCTGGTCGGCTGTGGTTTTGGGTTCGATCGCAACCGCGATCACCGGTTCAGGAAACTGCATCGCCTCGAGCACAATCAGGTGCTTGCGGTCGCACAGCGTGTCACCCGTGCTGGCGTTTCGCAGGCCGACCGCTGCACAGATGTCACCCGCAAAGACTTCTGAGAGTTCCTCGCGCTTGTTGGCATGCATCTTGAGCAGCCGACCGATTCGCTCGGACTTGCCAGTGGCCGCGTTGATCACCGATGTTCCGGTGGCCAGGCCGCCAGAGTAGAGGCGTATGAAGGCCAACCGACCGACAAAGGGATCAGTCATGATTTTGAAGACCAGCGCCGCGAAAGGCTCGTCATCGTCGGCGTGGCGCAGGTTGCTGCCCTTGCTGCCCTCGGGCAGGAAGCCCTCGATGGGCGGGACGTCGAGCGGCGACGGCAAGTAGTCGACCACCGCGTCGAGCAGCGGCTGGACACCCTTGTTTTTGAACGCCGAGCCGCACATCACCGGCACCAGCATGCCGCCGATCGTGCCGGCTCGCAGACCGTGACGGATCTGTTCTTCGTTGAGAGAACCTTCGGCCAGGTAATGTTCGAGAAGTTCCTCTGAAGTTTCGGCCACCGCCTCGAAAAGGCGTTCGCGGTATTCCTCAACCTCGCCACGATAGTCCTCGGGGATCTCCTCTTCGTGGTACTCGGCACCGAGGGTTTCCTCGTGGTAATGGTACGCCTTGAGACGAACCAGATCGATCACACCAGCGAAGCCCTCCTCGGCGCCCAGGGGAATCTGCACCGGCACCGTGTTGGCCTTCAGCTTGTTGCGGATCTGATCAGTGACACCGGCGAAGTTCGCGCCGATGCGGTCCATTTTGTTGATGAACGCGACGCGCGGCACGCCGTATCGATCGGCTTGCCGCCACACCGTCTCGGACTGCGGCTCGACACCACCGACTGCGCAGAATATCGCTACCGCTCCATCAAGCACACGAAGGCTCCGCTCCACCTCGGCGGTGAAGTCGACGTGGCCCGGGGTGTCGATGATGTTGATACGGTGATCGCGCCAGAAGCAGGTTGTCGCAGCAGATGTGATGGTGATGCCTCGCTCCTGCTCCTGCGGCATCCAATCCATGGTTGCCGTGCCGTCGTGGACCTCACCAATTTTGTAGTTGATGCCCGTGTAATAGAGCACACGCTCGGTAGTCGTCGTCTTACCGGCATCAATGTGGGCCATGATGCCGATATTCCGGACCTGAGCGAGGGGTATGACACGGGACATTTTTTCAAAGATCTCCTGCGAACAACTGTCGTGACGGTTTCTGACTCACCTACCAGCGATAATGGGCGAAGGCCTTATTGGCCTCGGCCATGCGATGGGTGTCATCGCGTCTTTTGATCGTGCCACCACGGTTCGAGGCGGCATCCAAAAACTCGGCTGCAAGCTTCTGCATCATGGTCTTCTCGTGACGGGACTTGGAGAAACCAATCAGCCAGCGAATTGCCAGCGCCTGCTGCCGGTCAGTGCGAACTTCCATCGGCACCTGATAGGTCGACCCACCAACACGGCGTGATTTGACCTCGACTTGCGGTTTGGCGTTCTCAACCGCGCGCTTGAAAACCTTGAGCGGGTCGTCGCCGGTGCGCTCCTCTATCAGGCCGAGCGCTCCGTAAAAGATCTTCTCAGCAACCGCCTTCTTACCGCTCGACGTCACATTGTTGATGAACTTAGTGACCAGACGCGAGTTGTAGACGGGGTCCGGAAGGACCACTCGTTTGTCGATTGTTGCTCGCCGAGGCATGTGCTCCCCCCGCCCTAGCTTTTCGGCCGTTTGGCGCCGTACTTAGAACGCCGCTGACGACGGCCCTCGACACCCTGGCTATCCATAGTGCCGCGAATAATGTGGTAACGAACGCCCGGAAGGTCCTTGACGCGGCCGCCGCGGATCATCACCTGGGAGTGCTCCTGAAGGTTGTGACCCTCTCCGGGGATGTAGGCCGTCACCTCAATACCGTTGGTGAGCCTCACACGAGCCACTTTACGAAGGGCGGAGTTCGGCTTTTTCGGCGTCGTCGTAAAGACGCGAGTGCAGACACCCCGCCGCTGTGGGCAGGACTGCAACGCCGGACTCTTGGTTTTCTCGGTCGCCACTTTGCGGCCCTGGCGGACCAACTGCGAGACTGTTGGCATGGTCGCTCCCTATCCGGGGTTCGTAAGTCCAAGCGGAGACTCCACTTGGGTGTTTCCGCAGATAATGCGCTCTGGCCGTGAGTCAGAGCCGCGGAAGAATACTGGAGATGCCGTGTTCTGTCAAGCGGTTCTAAGGCGTTTCCGGTACGGGAGGGCACATTTTCGCCAGGAGGGGGATTCAATCCTCGAGCCGCGCGCGACCGACAGGCGCCTCGGATTGCATCGCGCGCTTCTCTGAACGCGCTTCCGAAGAGTGCCCCCTCTGACGATATTTGGCCCCAAAGCCCTGCTGGACCGAAAGGAGCCCGCGCCCAAAATCGTCAGAGACGGCACGTTTTTCAGCGCGCACTTTCCGCCAATGGTTCAGCATGCCGACGACGTGTTTGGAGAATAGCGCGATAAGAAGTCAAGGGTGCCACGTGCGCCTTGGGCGGTGGTGCGGTTTGTGCCCGGCGCCACAGAAGGCACATTCCCGCCGCAGCGATCAGCATAATCACCACGAAACGGCCGGTTTTGGAGACGTCTGGAACGGCCACTGCGGCCGCCACATCGAGGCCCCAGCCTTCGTCGAGTTGGTCACCGGCGATGATGATGGGGGCTGTGCCGCAGGGGCCGAGGAGCAGGAGCAGGTCATACTGTCCGACGGGCGCCGAACTGGTGACGGTGACCCCGGAGAAGCTCCCTCCGATGACGGTCAGGCCGACGCTGGCGACCGATATGAAGGTGGATGAACCGCCAATGCTGTAGACACCTTGTGGGACCATGGACAGACAGTAGGGCCCGTCAGGGGCCGTACCGGATGCGGTGACAGACTGGCCGGCGATGAGGCTGGGGTCGTCAAAGGATACCGCCGCGGGCACCGGGGTCGGGGTGGCGGTCGGCACAGGAGTCGGGGTGTCGGTTGCCACCGGTGTCGGGGTCTGCGCGAACCCAGGAACCGTAGCGCCTGTCAGACCCACGATGAACATGATTGAGGACAACTGAATCTTCCGCATGACGAATCTCCCTTTGTCGGTGCCATGGTGCCATAGAAATTCACGCGACGTCCGGGTTGGGGTGAAGTGGAAAGTCTCCCTCCAAACCCCCCGTACCAGCCACCTTTTGCACCTTTTTAGGCTCCTTTTTCACCTTTTTGATCACCACCAATTAGGGCGGACTACACTAGCCAATCGCGCCCGGTGGGCGCTTCGGGTTCGCGACGCGCGCTCCTTTCAACGCGTTTCCGAGGAGTGCCCCCTCTGACGATCTTTGGCCCCTACGCTCTGCTCAACCGTAAAGAGCTCACGTCCAAAATCGTCAGAGACGGCACGTTTTGTAGCGCGCACTTCTTCCTACGATGGAGCGCGCTTCAACAATGGGGCGACATCAGCGCGTTAAAAAACGTGCCACTGGTGGCGATTTTGGGCACTTGGGCGTTCTCCACAGGGCGGGTGATGAGGCCCAAACATCGTCAGCGGTGGCACTCTTCGGAAGCGCGTTGGGAGAACTGAGCAAAAAATCGGCCGCCCGGTGAAGGGCGGCCGAAGTGAATTGATTGTAAAGAAGGAGTTTACTTTTCAGCCTCAGCGACCGGAGTTTCAGGCTTGGCCTCCATCAGGGCGGTCGCGGCTTCGGTCATTTCACGGTAGAGGTTGTCGGGCTCCTCGCGAACCTCCATCTCATCTTCGGGAACCGCATCGATGATGGTTCGGCGGTAGCGCGGCGCACCGGTGCCCGCGGGGATCAGCCGACCGACAATCACGTTCTCCTTGAGCCCGTGAAGGTTATCCACCTTACCCGAGACCGCGGCCTCTGTCAGAACGCGAGTTGTCTCCTGGAACGAGGCCGCCGAAATGAAGCTTTCGGTTGCCAGCGAGGCCTTGGTGATGCCGAGCAACAGCGAAGTCGCAGTCGCGGGCTCACCGCCGGCCTCGATCACGCGCTCGTTCTCGCGTTGGAAGAGATAACGCGGGATCTGCTGGTCGAGGAGGAAGTCCGTATCGCCGGGGTCGACAACCTTCACGAAGCGCATCATCTGACGAACGATGACCTCGATGTGCTTGTCGTTGATGGTTACGCCCTGCGAGCGATAAACCTCCTGGATCTTGTCCACCAGATGCCGCTGCATCTCCGTTTCGCCGAGGATCGAAAGAATATCGTGCGGGTTGACCGCGCCCTCGGTGAGGGGATCACCGGCCTGAATGAACTCGCCCTCTTGAACCGAGACGTGGGCGTAGCGAGGGATTGAGTACTCGCGTTGCTCTTCTCCCTCGCCGTCGACCACGATACGACGTTGGCCGCGGACTGGTTCGGTGATTCGGATGTGGCCATCGATCTCCGACACCACCGCCGGATCCTTCGGTTTACGAGCTTCAAAGAGCTCGACAACGCGCGGAAGACCGCCGGTAATGTCCTTGGTTTTCGACATTTCGCGCGGGATTTTTGCGAGCACGTCGCCCGCCGCCAGCTTGCCACCCTCAGGCACCACGAGATGGGAGCCAATCGGCAGCTGATAACGGCGGGTTTCCTTGTTCTTGCCGCGGCCGGTGCCGATCATCTCAAGGGTCGGGATTCGCTTGCCCGATCCGAGAGGTTCGATAACGATTTTGTGAGCGTGGCCGGTGAGTTTGTCGATCTCCTCGCGGACGTTCTCGCCCTCGACGAGGTCGTGGAACTTCACCTTGCCGGCGATCGCAGTCAGGATCGACGAGGTGAAGGGGTCCCAATCGACGAGCGGCATCCCTGGTTCCACGTCCTGGCCGTCTTCGACCAGCAGGTGTGAGCCGTAGGCCACTGAATAGCGTTCCTTCTCGCGTTGGCGCTCGTCGAGGATGACCAGCTTTCCGGTCCGCGAGATGGCTACCGTCTCACCCTGATTGTTCACAACTGCGGCAATGTTGAGGAACTTGATTTTGCCCATGTGGTTGGCAACGTGGCGTGAGGACTCGGTGCCGCGGGTGGCGGTGCCACCGTAGTGGAAGGTCCGCATCGTCAACTGGGTGCCGGGCTCTCCAATCGACTGGGCGGCGATGATACCGACCGCCTCACCGATCTCGACCATGCGCCCGGTGGCGAGCATCCGTCCGTAGCAGAGCTGACAGACACCGCGCTCGGTCTCACAGGTCAGCGCGGAACGAATACGCGCGCGCTCGATGCCCGCCTCCTGGATCTGGCTGGCAAGATTTTCCGTGATATCAGAGTTCACCGGACAGATCCGAGTGTCCTCGATGGGATCGTAGATATCCTCGGCGGAGACGCGTCCGACGACGCGGTCGCGCAACTGTTCGAGAATCTCACCGCCTTCGGTGATGGCCGACACTTCGATGCCGTTTTCAGTGCCGCAGTCGTGCTCGACGACGATCACGTCCTGCGCTACATCAACCAACCGCCGGGTCAGATAACCGGAGTCGGCGGTCTTGAGCGCGGTGTCAGCGAGGCCCTTGCGCGCACCGTGGGTCGAGATGAAGTATTGCAACACCGACAGCCCCTCGCGGAAATTCGCGGTGATTGGCGTCTCCATGATCTCGCCCGATGGTTTCGCCATCAGACCACGCATGCCGGCAAGCTGACGAACCTGCTCGCGGGATCCGCGTGCTCCCGAATCGGCCATCATGAATATCGGATTGAACTCCCCGGACTCCTGGTTCAGCGATGACATCTCGACGAACATCGCCTTAGCCACATCCTCGGTGACCTGGTGCCAGATATCGACGATCTTGTTGTGCCGCTCACCGGCGGTGATGAGGCCCTTGCGCCGTTGATCTTCGACCTCGTCGACTTCGCTATAGGCCTGATCAAGCTGGCCCTGCTTGCTCTCCGGGATCACCATGTCGTCAGACGACAGGGAGAGGCCCGATCGGGTGGCGTATTCGAATCCGATCTCCTTGAGATCGTCGAGGAGCTCGACGGTAGGCTCGTGGCCCATCCTCATGAACGAAAACGCAACCAGGTTCTGCAGCCCCTTCTTACGGAGCTGCCCATTAATGAAGGGCATCTCCTCCGGCAACTGCATGTTGAAAAGCACGCGGCCAACGGTGGTCTCCAGAAGCATGTTTTCAACCTCGATCATGTCGGCGTGGAGGATGTCCTGGCTACCCCCCTGGGCGACCAGATCAATCAGGCTGCCTGAGAATCGCATTTGGATTGGTGCCTGGGTGCCCAGCACTCCCGCGGTGTAGGCGAGGAATACCTCTTCGGCGGTCGCGAAGGTCTTGCCACCACCCTTGGCCATATAGTTTTCGGTCGTTAGATAGTAGATCCCGATCACCATGTCCTGGGAGGGCACCGCCAATGGCCGGCCGCTTGCCGGCGACAGGATGTTGCGGGCCGACATCATCAGGACGTGGGCCTCCAGCTGCGCCTTCGGCGAAAGCGGCACGTGCACCGCCATCTGATCGCCGTCGAAGTCGGCGTTGTAGGCCGCGCAGACGAGAGGGTGAATCTTGATCGCCTTACCCTCGACCAGCACCGGCTCGAAGGCCTGGATACCGAGGCGGTGGAGGGTTGGCGCACGATTCAAGAGCACCGGGTGCTCCTTGATCACGGTTTCGAGGGCATCCCACACCTCAGGAGTCTGGAGCTCGACGAGCTCCTTAGCCATCTTGATGGTGGTCGCGAGCTCGCGTTTCTCCAGCTCCTGATAGACAAAGGGCTTGAAGAGCTCGAGGGCCATCTTCTTGGGCAGGCCGCACTGGTGCAGCCTGAGCTCCGGGCCGACCACAATAACCGAGCGTCCGGAGTAATCGACCCGCTTGCCGAGCAGGTTCTGGCGGAACCTGCCCTGCTTGCCCTTCAGGTTGTCGGACAACGACTTGAGGGGGCGATTGTTGGAGCCCTTGATGACGCGACCGCGACGGCCGTTATCAAAGAGCGCGTCAACAGCCTCCTGCAGCATCCGCTTTTCGTTGCGGACGATGACCTCCGGCGCGCGAAGATCGAGGAGCTTCTTGAGTCGATTGTTGCGATTGATGACCCGCCGGTAGAGGTCGTTGAGGTCTGAGGTCGCGAAACGACCACCATCGAGCGGCACCAGCGGTCGAAGCTCCGGCGGTAGAACCGGGATGACCTCGAGGATCATCCACTCCGGACGGTTGCCAGAACGGCGGAGAGCCTCCACCAGTTTGAGTCGTTTGGCTGCCTTCTGCCGGCGCATGATCGCAGTCTCGGTGCGCATGACCATCCGCAGCTCGGCCGCCATTTCGTCGAGATCGAGGCGCTCGAGGTGTGCACGGACAGCCTCCGCACCCATCATCGCGACGAAGGCCTCGCCGTACTCCTCCTTCGCCTGCCGGAATTCTTCCTCGGTCAGAACCTGCTGGTCGTCGAGCTCGGTGTCGCCAGGATCGACGACCACGTAGGCCTCAAAGTAGAGCACCCGCTCAAGCTCGCGCATCGTCATGTCCAGAAGGAGGCCGATGCGCGAAGGCAGTCCTTTGAAGAACCAAACGTGGGAGACCGGAGCGGCAAGCTCGATGTGGCCCATCCGTTCGCGGCGAACCTTGGATTTCGTGACTTCGACGCCGCATTTGTCACAGACGACGCCGCGATACTTCATCCGTTTGTATTTGCCGCAGAGACACTCCCAGTCAGTAACCGGGCCAAAGATCTTGGCGCAGAACAGACCGTCTCGCTCGGGTTTGAAGGTGCGGTAGTTGATGGTTTCAGGTTTTATGACCTCGCCGTGCGACCACGAGCGGATCTTTTCGGGACTCGCCAAACCCAACCGAATTGCATTGAAATCGTTGAGGGGCTTCGGCTTTTCAAAGAAGCTGCGCACTTCGCTCAGGCTTGAACGCTCCATAGTCTGCACCCCTCTCACTCGTCGTCCTGCTGCAATAGCTCGACATCGAGGCCGAGCGCCTGCAGCTCACGAACCAACACGTTGAAGGACTCCGGCAATCCCGGTTCCTCGGGGACCTGTCCTTTGACAATCGCCTCGTATACCTTGGCCCGCCCCTCGACGTCATCCGACTTGACGGTCAAGAGCTCCTGCAGCGTGTGCGCGGCTCCGAAGGCCTCCAGCGCCCACACTTCCATCTCACCCAACCGCTGGCCACCGAACTGGGCCTTGCCGCCAAGCGGCTGCTGGGTGATCAGCGAGTAGGGGCCGATCGAGCGGGCATGGATTTTATCGTCGACCAGGTGGCTGAGCTTGAGCATGTAAATGTAGCCAACCGTCACCCGTTGTTCGAATGCCTCGCCGGTGACACCGTCATACAGGAGGCTCTTGCCATCCTCGGGAAGGCCGGCCTTCTCCAGCATTGCTCGAATCTCATCCTCGTTGGCCCCCTCGAAGACCGGCGTCGCGAAACTCATTCCGAGCTCGTGGCCGGCCCACCCAAGATGGGTCTCGAGGATTTGACCGACGTTCATACGCGATGGCACACCGAGCGGGTTGAGAATAATCTCGACCGGAGTCCCATCGGGCAGGAACGGCAGGTCTTCCTCGGCAAGGGTCTGTGAGATCACACCCTTGTTGCCATGCCGACCGGCCATCTTGTCACCGACCTGTAGCTTCCGCTTCATGGCGATGAAGACCTTGACCTGCTTGATCACGCCGGGGGGAAGATCATCACCCTGCCGCAAGAGCTCGATCCGCTCCTGGTTGATCTGCTCGAGGACCTCGACCTGCGACTCGGCCTGGCGGATGATGAGGCGCACCTTGTCGAGGAGAGAGGCTTTCTTGAGCGGCAGATTCTTGATCTGAGATATCTTGAGTCGCCTCAGGGCCTCGGCTGTGACCTTCTTGTTCTTGCCGACCAGGACCTCACCGCCCTTGCGGACGGCAATTTCTTCGGCCACCATCTTGCCCACGAGCAGCCTTTCGATTTTGGAATCGCGAACTTCGAGAATGATCCGCTTCTCATCTTCTGAGTTGGTGCGGATGCGTTCGATCTCCTCGTTCTCGATCGTCAACTGGCGAGAATCCTTATCGACGCCCTTGCGGGCGAAGATCTGCACGCCGACGACCACGCCCTCGATGCCCGGCGGGCAGCGCAGCGACGCGTCTCGAACATCACCCGCCTTTTCGCCAAAAATGGCGCGGAGCAACTTCTCCTCCGGGGTCAACTGGGTTTCGCCCTTTGGTGTCACCTTGCCGACCAGGATCGAGCCCTGCCGCACTTGGGCGCCAACGTGAATGATGCCGGCTTCGTCCAATTGAGCGAGCGCCGACTCAGAGACATTCGGAATGTCGCGGGTGATCTCCTCAGGTCCCAGCTTGGTGTCCCGGGCCGAAGTCTCAAACTCCTCGATGTGGATCGATGTGTACTTGTCGTCCTTGACCAGACGCTGCGAGACAACGATCGCGTCCTCGAAGTTGTATCCGCGCCATGGCATGAACGCTACAAGGACATTGTGACCGAGGGCAAGCTCGCCCTTCTGAGTATTGGGTCCGTCGGCCAGCACCTGGCCCTTGACCACCTGCTGGCCCTCGTCCACCAGAGGCTTCTGGTTGATCGAGGTGTTCTGATTCGAACGACGGAATTTGGTCATCTGGTAGATGTCGGCACCGAACTCGCCCTCGCCATCATCTTCGACGCGGACGATGATCCTTTGGCAATCAACCTTGTCGACGAGGCCCGCCCGCCGGCAAACCACCACCGCCCCGGAATCCTCGGCCACCACCGATTCCATGCCAGTGCCGACCACCGGCGCCTCTGGCTGAACCAGAGGGACCGCCTGGCGCTGCATGTTCGAGCCCATCAGGGCGCGGTTGGCGTCATCGTGCTCGAGGAACGGAATCAGCGAGGCCGCCACCGACACCACCTGCCGCGGCGACACGTCGATGAAGTCCACCTGGTCTCGATCGAGGACCAGAAACTCGCCGCCGGAGCGTGCGATGACCTTGTCGTCAACCAGTTTGCCTTTAGGGCTGACCCTCGCGTTGGCCTGGGCGATGTTGAGGTTTTCCTCCTCCCACGCCGCTAGGTAGAAGGCGTGGGGATCGCCCCAGGCCTCGACCTTTCTTGTCCGAGAGCGCCGCACCGTGGCGTTAGCGGCATCGAAGTCCTTGCGCAGAACCACCTGTCCGAGCTCGAAGTCGGTGTCCCCGACCTGCGTGATCCGGACATGCTCCTGGACATTGGACTTCTGCACCTTTTTGTACGGCGACTCGATATAGCCCATTGGGTTCAGTCGCGCGTAGCACGAGAGCGAGGAAATGAGGCCGATGTTCGGGCCCTCTGGCGTCTCGATCGGACAGATTCGCCCATAGTGGGTCGAGTGCACGTCACGGACCTCGAAACCGGCCCGTTCGCGCGAAAGACCGCCAGGTCCGAGGGCGGACAGGCGACGTTTGTGGGTGACTTCCGACAGTGGATTGGTCTGATCCATGAACTGCGACAGCTGCGAGGACCCGAAAAATTCGTCAACCGAGGCCATCACCGGTTTCGAGTTGACGAGATCACGTGGCATCGCCGAGTCGATGTCCGGATGAATGGACATCTTTTCCTTAATCGCGCGCTCCATCCGCACCAGGCCGATACGGAACTGGTTCTCTAATAGCTCGCCGACCGTTCGCACCCGACGGTTGGCGAGTGAGTCGATGTCGTCGACCCGGCCCAAATCCCGATGGAGCCTCAAGAGATAGGTCACCAGGTTCATGAAATCATCGACATCAAGGGTTCGCTGGTTGGGGTCCTTGTCGAGGCCAAGCTTGGCATTGAACTTGAAACGACCTACCCGGGACAGATCGTACTTGCGTTCGTCGAAAAAGAGACCGTTGAAGAGGGTCGTTGCGGACTCTTCGGTTGGGGGATCGCCAGGGCGCTGGCGTCGGTAGATCTCCATCCTCGCCCCCATCTGCGACGTGGTGGAGTCTTTTTCGAGGGTCTGGTGAAGAATCTCACCGACCGGGTCCCAATCCGGGAACGCAACGCTGATGGTATCGATGCCCGCCTCGTCCGCCTGTACCAGAACATCGTCCGTGACTCTCGCATTCGCAGGTACGATGACTTCACCGGTCTCCTGATCGATGAGATCGTCGACCACGATCGCTCCGATCAGGTCTTCACGGTTGACCGCGACCTTGGCGGGTTTGGCGATCGTCGCCTTTTGAAGCCGCTTGGACATTGCCTTGTCGAGCGAAACGCCAGCGAACAGGGTGGGCTCCGCCACCTTGCGGAAGCGAAGAGCCTTCTGCCGCTCATTTTCGACGTCGAGAATGCGCGAGTCGAGATGGAGCGTCGCCGACGATTTCTTGGTGCCGAGCCGAACGTCAAAGACTGTGAGGAAACCACGGAGGATCTGAGAGTTGGTCTCCAGCTCAGGACTCAGCGAACGCAGAAAGACCGATCCCGGCAGCCTCCGTTTGCGATCGATCCTGACCCAGAGGATCTGCTTGTTGTCATACTCGAACTCGATCCAAGAGCCACGATAGGGCACGACTTTGGCGAGGTAATCGTTTGGACCTTCGAGCGTGAAGAAGACCCCCGGTGACCGGTGGAGCTGGGACACGATGACCCGCTCGGTGCCGTTGATGATGAACGTGCCGGTATCGGTCATCAGCGGCATCTCGCCGAAGTAGAGCTCCTCTTCCTTGACATCGCGCACCTGTCGGCTGCCGTCCTCCTCGGTATCGAAGGTCACCAACCGAAACGTCAGCCGCACGGGAACCGCATAGGTCATACCCCGTTCACGACATTCCTCGGAAGAAAACGGCAGCCTCAGACCCACCGATGTGCCGCACACGCTGCACATTTCGATGCGGTTCTTGTTGGCCTTACCGCAGTCCGGGCAGACGACCGCCTCCTCATGGGGATCGCCGGCCTTGAAGCTGGCGCCGCAATGCTCACAGGTCAGTCGTAAATGGTGCAGTCCGTCAAGACGCCCACAGCGACATGTCCAGTTCCCGATCTCGTAGCGAACGAACTGCAGCTCACACGTCTCACGGAAGTCGGTGAACGGAAAAATCGACGATAGGACCGACTGAAGACCGCCAAATAGACGTTCCTCGGGCAGCAGATCCATCTGCAGAAACTCCTCATACGAGGACCTCTGCACCTGGATCATGTTCGGTAGCGGAATGGTGGACGAATGCTTGGAGAAGCTCAGCCGCCCATTGGGGCTCGTGGTCATGGACGCTCCCTCCTGACCAATAGAGACACGGGGAGACGTACCCCCCCCGTCATCTCAGTTTATGGCTCTCGACAGCCAGAAATCGAACGGCGTAAAGCGCGTTACTTGATCTCCACTTGGGCGCCGGCCTCTTCGAACTTTTTCTTGACCTCTTCGGCCTCTTCCTTGTTGACACTTTCCTTGATTTTGCAGGGAGCGCTCTCAACCAACTCCTTGGCCTCCTTGAGACCAAGCGAGGTGACCTCGCGAACGGCCTTGATGACGTTGATTTTCTTGTCGCCGATCGAGTTCAAGACGACGTCGAACTCGGTCTGCTCCTCGGCCTTTTCGCCACCGGCGGCGCCGGGAACGGCACCGGCCATCATCACCGGGGCCGCGGCCGCGGCGGAGACGCCAAACTCGTCCTCGAGGGCCTTGACGAGCTCGTTGAGCTCGAGCACGGTCATCTCCTTGATCTCGTCCATCATTTTTTCTAGCTGGGCCATTTTTCAGATCCTCCTTAGGATTCTTCAGTTTCTTGAGTTTCTTGAGTTTCTTGAGATACCTGAGCTTCCGGAGATTCCTCTGATTCCTGAACCTCTTGGGGCTCCTCAGATTCCGCCGCCTCCTGAGCCTCTTCAGTCTCTTCGTCCTTTTCGGCGAGCTGTCCAACCACATTCGCGAAATGCTGGAGCGGCGCATTCAGCGCCACCACCAGACGACGGATGGGCGACTGCAGCATATACACCAGCTTGGTGATCAGCTCCTCACGCGACGGAAGTTCGGCGATCTTCTCCGCTTCCTTGGCCTCGAGAATCTGTCCCTCGAGAAAGGCCTGCTCGAATTGGAGCTCCGGGTGCTTCTTGATGAAGTCCTTCAGCACCTTGGCTAGGGCAACGCCGTCGCCACCGGTATAGGCAAGCACCTTGGGCCCGGTCAGGAAGGGCGTTATGCCTTCCATTTCGGTCCCCTCGACGGCCAACCGGACAACGGTGTTTTTGATCACCTTGTACGTCGCGTCAGTCTTGCGCACCTCAGAACGAAGCATATTGACATCGTTGACATTGAGGCCGTGGTTCTCGAGGAGGAACAGCGTCGTGACGCCGTCCAGGTTCTCGCGAAGCAGCAGCGACTGCTCGTGTTTCTGCTCTTTCGTGAGCATCTTCCTCCTCCTACTTCATATCGAGGCTGACCAGGTCAACCTGGACGCCTGGACCCATGGTCGAACACAGGTAGACGGTGTGCACATAGCGACCTTTCGCGGTCGCTGGTTTTGCCTTCTGCACTGCGGAAATCAGACTCCGAGTGTTTTCGATGAGGTTTTCCAAGGAAAAACTGACTTTGCCCACCGGTGCGTGGATGATCGCGGTCTTGTCGACCCGGAACTCCACCTTACCGGCCTTGATGTCGGAGACCGCAGAACTGACGTTGGCGGTCACTGTACCCGCCTTCGGGTTCGGCATCAGCCCGCGTGGACCGAGAACACGGCCGACCTTCGAAAGGCTCTTCATCATGTCGGGCGTCGCTACGATAGCGTCGGTGTCGAGCCAACCACCTTGAATCTTTTCGACCGCCTCGTCACCGGAGAGCACGAGATCGGCGCCAGCGTCCTCGGCCTCTTTCTGAGCGGGACCCTCGCACACAACCAACACCCGAAGGCTTTTACCGGTGCCGTGAGGCAGGACTACCGTGCCACGCACCATCTGATCTGCATGGCGAGGGTTGACCCCGAGACGCATCGCGATCTCGACAGTCTCGTCGAATTTGGCGAAGGCTGATTCCTGTACCATCCCGACAGCCTCTTCGAGCGGATATGGTCGGCGATCCAGCTTGGCGGCCGATTCGCGGTAATTCTTTCCCTTATGCGCCACTGGGCACCTCCTCGACCGCTTCCGCCGACTCTTCGAGCTCGATGAGCCCGGAGACCTCACCGATCTCAACGCCCATCGACCGCGCTGTGCCGAGGATGATCTGGACAGCGGCATCGAGCGACTCGGCGTTGAGATCCGGCATTTTGGCCTTGGCGATCTCCTCCACCTGTGACATCGTCACAGTAGCGACCTTGATTCGGTTTGGCTCGCCAGAGCCCTTATCAAGGCCGCAGGCCCGTCGCAGCAGGAACGATGCCGGCGGGGTTTTGGTAATGAAGGTGTAAGTACGATCCGCAAAGACCGTGATTACGACCGGAATGATGATCCCCTGATCCTTCTGCGTGCGGGCGTTGAACGCCTTACAGAAGTCCATGATGTTGAGACCGTGTTGCCCCAATGCCGGGCCTACGGGCGGCGCCGGAGTGGCCTGCCCACCGGGCAAGTGGAGCTTGATCTGTCCTATGACTTTCTTTGCCATCGCTACTCCTCAAACGACCTTCTGCACTTGGCTGAATTCCATTTCGACCGGGGTTTCACGTCCGAAGATCGTGACCATCACCTTGAGGGTCGATCGATCGAGGTTGACCTCCTCGACGACGCCGCTGAACGAGGCGAAAGGCCCGTCAGTGATCCGAATTTGCTCACCCTTCTCGTACATTTCAGTGGGTCGCGGCTTTTCTTGGGTCGCCACAGACTGGTGGAGAATCTGATTGACCTCCTCCTCGGTGAGCGGCGTCGGCTTCTTGCCGGCCCCCACGAAACCGGTCACCTTGGGCGTGTTACGCACCAGGTGCCAGGCATCGTCCGTCATCTCCATTTCGACCAGCACATAGCCGGGAAAGAACTTCCTTCTGACCTCTCGCTTCTTGCCGTTTTTCATCTCGACAACTGTCTCGGTCGGAACCTGCACCTCGCCGAAGAACTCCTCCATGCCGAGTGCCTCGATCCGCTGCTCGAGAGTTTTCTGAACACGGTCCTCAAAACCCGAGTACGTGTGGATGATGTACCACTGCTTGGACATGGAGATCAGCTCCTTACGCAAAGACCTTGAACAGGCCGAAGAGCTCGTTTCTCAAGAGCAAGAACACGAGATCACAGAGATAGAGGTAGATGCCGAAGATGAAGGATGCGATCACCACCACGGTTGTCGTGTTGATCACCTCCTGCTTGGTCGGCCATGTGACCTTCTTGGTCTCGACCGCGACCTCGGAGAGAAAGGTTTTCAGGCGTTTCCACCACTGCATACCGGCGACTCCAGTCGAACGAATTTGGCAGGCCAGGAGGGACTCGAACCCCCAACAACCGGTTTTGGAGACCGGGACTCTACCGATTGAGCTACTGGCCTACGCGGAAAAATCTCACGCACCACACCCCGGAGGCGGCATCTCTGCCTTCCCAGGGGGCGAAATACGGCAAGCCGCGAGGCTTCAACCCCTACTCCAGAATGTCCGTGATGGAGCCCGCACCGACCGTGCGGCCGCCTTCACGAATGGCGAAGCGCAAGCCCTTCTCCATCGCGATCGGCTGCAGCAGCTCCACCTCCAGGTTCGTGTTGTCTCCAGGAATCACCA
>Ga0316198_10000902_pt1 | contig 16609 bp, 12 predicted proteins | sample OudBieAanoxic_MG_FD_204935 | JGI IMG/M metagenome (GOLD analysis project Ga0316198, IMG submission 204935) | Coastal sediment microbial communities from Oude Bieten Haven, Netherlands - site A anoxic | ecosystem: Environmental > Aquatic > Marine > Coastal > Sediment | place: Netherlands...
GCGATCGATGCCGACGACGGCCTGTACCTCGAATACCAGCCGAAGGTCGACACGGCCAACAAGACGGTGCTCGGCGTCGAGGCCCTGGTGCGGTGGAACCATCCCGATGTCGGGCGGGTCGAACCGGGTGATTTCATCGGACTGGCGGAAGAGACGGATCTCATCGTCCCGCTCGGTCAATGGGTTCTCGACGAGGCATGTTTGCAGATGCGCGCGTGGCTCGACGGTGGTCTGCCGCCCATGCGCATGTCGGTCAACCTCTCATCTCGACAATTCCGTGCGGGCAACCTGGTTGAGACGGTCGTCGCGTCGCTGGCCGCAGCCCGGCTGAATCCGCGGTTCCTCGATGTTGAGCTCACCGAAGGAACGCTGCTCAGCGACCTCGAGGAGACGCGACGCGCACTCGAGAGGCTTCGAGAGATCGGGGTCACTGTGAGCATTGACGACTTCGGCACCGGATACTCGTCGCTCGGCTATCTGACGAAACTTCCGATCGACACGTTGAAGATCGACCGTTCGTTCATCAAGGATGGCCTCTCGGACCGAGACGGTATTGCCGTTTCTTCGGCCATCATCGGCCTAGCGCGGAACCTCCGTCTCGATGTGATCGCCGAAGGTGTCGACGACGAGGAGCAGCTCAGGTTCCTTGCCGAGCTGGGATGTACCAGGGTCCAGGGTTTCCTGGTATCTCGCCCGATCGCCGGGACGGAGATCCCCAAGTTCATCGTTCGCTACTCCGACCTCCCACAGTCGGCGTCGCGGCCGGCATAACCCAGTTGCACCGCAGATCTCCCTAACTTTTCGTCATGATCCTCGTTCGCGACCTCGCCATCGATGCCGGAGCACGGCGGCTGCTCGCTGATGTGTCGTTCTCCGTGCAAGCAGGCGACAAGATTGGATTTGTCGGCCCAAACGGCGCTGGGAAGACCACGCTGCTGCGAACGCTCGCGGCCCTGACTGAACCGGCGGAGGGATCCATCGTCCGGAGCGGCAGCGTCGGGTACCTCTCCCAGGAGGCCGCGTTGGCCGATCTGGAGGATCAGGGTGTGACCGCGCTCGAGCGAGTCCTCATGGCTCGCGACATCGGTGCCATCGAGCGCCGCATGGAGATCACGCGAAACACGATGGAGAGTGCACGTGGGGCCGAACGCGACCGCTTGATCAACCGGTTCAGCCGCCTCGACGACGAATTCACGGCTCGGGGCGGGTATATCGCCAAAGCCGAGGCCAAACGTTTCGCTTCGGCGGTTGGAATCGGCGCAACGGAGCTCGAGCAGACGGTCGCGACGATGTCGGGTGGCCAGCGGAGGCGGGTCGAACTCGCTCGTATCCTGTTCGCCGAGACGACAACCCTGCTCTTGGACGAGCCGACCAATCATCTCGATCTCGATGCCAAGGCGTGGCTCATAGGTTTCCTTGCGGACTATCAGGGAGGTCTGCTGATCGTCTCGCACGATCTTCCCCTGCTCGACGAGTCGATCACATCAGTCCTCGCCGTCGAAGGTGGCCACATTGAGCCGTTTCGCGGCAACTACTCGTACTACCTCGAGGAACGAGAACGAAGGCGGACGCAGCGCCTCCGTGAGCGGCGCCACCAGGAAGAGAAGATCGCCCGTCTCGAAGAGGGCATCCGGCGCTTCAAAGGTTCGTCAGAGAAGATGGCGAGGCGGGCGCGGACATGGGAAACCAGAGTCCAGCGGATCCAGGACGATTTGGTCGACGTCCAACGTGAGCGCCGCGGTGTTGCGTTGCGTTTCCCCCAGCCCGTGGCGTCGGGTCGCACTCCGCTCAGAGCGGAGGGTCTCGCGAAGGCGTTCGGCCACAACGTCGTCTTCGTTGATGTTGACATCGATGTCGATCGAGGTGAGCGGCTGATCATCATGGGTCTCAACGGGGCGGGGAAGACCACGTTGCTCAAGATCCTCGCCGGTGAGGAGGAAGCCGATCTGGGCACGATCGAAGCCGGGTATCGAGCCGCACTTGGGTACTACGCACAGGAGCACGAGGACATCACAGCAGGTGTCACCGTCCTTGACCTCATGCGAGGGGCGAGCCGCCTTCCCGACCGGGACCTCCGGACCGTGCTGGGGCACTTCCTCCTGGCGGACAAGGTCGATCAGGACGCCGGCACGCTCTCCGGCGGCGAGAAGACCAAGCTGGCACTTGCCCGGCTCGTCGTTGCCGGGCACAACGTTCTGCTGCTCGACGAGCCGACGAACAACCTCGATCCCCAGGCGAAAGCGGCCCTGCTCGAGGCATTGCAGCAATACGAGGGCACGCTCGTCCTCGTGAGCCACGACACGGAATTTGTTGCGGATCTCGAACCGGACCGCGTCATCCTGATGCCGGACGGGGAAGGGTCATTCTTCGACGAATCCCTGCTCGAACTCGTGGCACTCGCCTGAACGTCGGTGAGGCTCGGACCGTTCGCCGGTCTTGATACGGGACGGAGCACGCGGTGCCACGGTTTGGGCGCTCAGCCGGTCGTGGACACCCAACCTTGGGGCCCCGGTTCGGTTCGATCCACAATGGTGAGCCCGGTGGCGGTTGCGTCAACGATCACAACTACGTCTTCCGGCCACTGGCCGGCTGCAACAGCGACCGGGTAGCGCACCTGATTGGTCGAGCCCCAAACCAGATAGTCGACCATGGCGGCCGGATCCCCGAAGTCGCCCGAGGTATAGAGACCTACCTCCCCGGATGTGGCATCCAACGGTGGGAGTAGGCCCGCAGCCGTCACCACAAGATCGGGATCGGCATCGACATCCATGCTCACGACAACCGACTTCCCGGCTGTCAGCACGGTCGATGGCAACTCGAGGTAGAACGGGTCGACAGCAAGCCAGTGTCCTGTGAGGTCCCCGGCATCGGGTCCGAGGTTGCCGACCTCGATAGATCCGAGATCGCCGAATACGACATTGCCGATGACGAACCGAGCGTCGCCGGTCACCACCGTGGTCGACGTCGTCATCTCGACATCCGTCTCCGCGGAGTCGGCAGCGGTCGTTGCCGTCGAAGAAGGGGGTGTCGACTCCAGAATCGGCCCGTTGTCCGTGTCTGGTTCTGCTGTCCCACCCGAACAAGCGGCGAGAAAGAGTGTGATGGCGATCGCGGTGCGTTTCACCCGGACAGCCTATCGCTCCCCTGGCAAATGGATGGCTCGCTGATCGGGGGTGAACAGTGTGCGGCTCAGCCCGACGGCAACCGTGCTCGTTGAGACCGCAACCGAACCAAGCACGAGATACATCACTACGACCTGCACTCGGACGGCCTCGATCGGGTCGACGCCGGCAAGAATGAGGCCGGTCATGGCACCCGGCAGGAAGACGATCCCCACCGCTTTGGTGGTTTCGATCTGCGGGACGAGTGCCGTCTTCAGTGCCGAGCGGAGATACGGTCGGAATGCATCCTTCGCCAGGAAGCCGAGCGCAAGGCGAACCTCGATCAGGGGGCGCTGCTCCTTGAACTCTGCAACGATCCGGGTTGCCACCAGCACCGTGGCGGTCATCGAATTGCCGATCATCATTCCGGCGAGGGGGACCAACGTTCGAGGTTCGAGCGGGATCACCCGCAGTCCGAACAGCAGACCCAGGATGACCAGCGAGGTGACGCTGAACGCGATGAGGGAGAGCCTGCGGACGTGGGGGACTTCCGAGGCACGTCGGGCAACCACATCCGCGGCGAACGGGAGCATGAGGAGGACCCATAGAACGGACCACCACAACGACCGCCCCGGCTGGAGCAAGAAGGCGAGAACAACACCGACGATCAGGAGCTGGACGAGGGCGCGAACCGATGCCCAGAGGATCTGCCGTCCCAGGCCCAGCTGCTGCCAGATTGAGAGCAGCACCGCCACGAGAACGAGCGACGAGGCGAGCGCGAGGCCGACGAAGGAGATGTCGGTGGTCATCACCCGGAGTATCGACGATATCGTGAGCCTGCGAGAATCCAATTCGAGAACCCGAACAGAGGTTTCCCGATGACCGACCGAATCGAAGCAGAAGTGACGATCACCGACCCACCTCCGGGCTATCCAATGGCGTGGGAGCAAGACGCCGTGATGAGCGGCGGAGAGACCATCCGGATCCGCCCGATCGTCCCGGGCGACCGCGACGCACTCCAGCAAATGGTCCGTGGTCTGTCGCGCCAAAGCACCTACAACCGCTTCTTTCGCGTCAAACGTGATCTGGAGCCCGCCGAACTGGACCGGTTCACCCGACTCGACTACCGGAACGCGATGGCGTTCGTTGCGATCCGAGGTGGACACCTGATCGCGGTCGGCCGCTACAACACGGTGGAAGACGACCCGACGACAGCGGATGCGGCCTTCGCCGTGTGTGACGAGCACCAGCAGAAGGGCCTCGGCACGCTTCTCCTCTATCGGCTTACGGACTACGCAAGAACCCAAGGAATCGAACGGTTCCGGTCACATCTGCTCGCCGACAACCACGTGATGATGCGGGTGTTCCGCGCAGCAGGCTACGGCGTCGAACGCGCCTCGGAGGAGGGGCTCTTCACGATCACACTCCCGACCGAAGAAACGGACGAGACCGCCGCGGTGCGAGACGAGTGGGATCGGCGGGCGGCCGTGAAGTCGATGATGCCGCTGATGGCACCGCAGTCGGTCGCCGTCGTCGGTGCCAGCCGCGATCCGGAGACCATAGGAGGCCGATTGTTCAGCAACCTCGTGAACGGGAACTTCAGTGGCCCGGTGTATCCGGTCAACCCGAAATCACCGGTTGTACGGTCGGTCGCCGCGTATCCCTCGATTCTCGATGTGCCGGGCAATGTGGATCTGGCATTCATCGTGGTGCCGGCAAGGTTCGTGATTCGCAGCGTCGAGGAATGTATCGAGAAGGGTGTCAAGGCGCTGGTTGTGATCACCGCTGGGTTCTCAGAGGTTGGCGGAGCTGGGATCGAACTCGAGGACGAACTCCTCGCATTGGTTCGTTCGGCAGAGATCCGGATGGTCGGGCCGAACTGCATGGGGTTGCTCAACACCGATCCGGCGGTCAGTCTCGACGGCCAGTTCGGGCCGCTCATGCCGCCACGCGGGAATGTGGCGTTCTCGTCGCAGTCGGGTGCCCTTGCCCTCGCAATCCTCGACTCTGCGTCGCGGCACAATATCGGCATCTCGACGTTCGTTTCGGTGGGGAACCTTGCCGATGTGTCGGGCGACGATCTGCTGCTCTATTGGGAGGATGATCCGGCAACGGACGTGATCCTCCTGTACATGGAGTCGTTCGGAAACCCCCGGCGATTCGCCAGATTCGCCAGAAGGATCGCCAAGAAGAAGCCGATCGTCGCCGTGAAATCGGGCCGCACCAAGTCCGGGGCACGCGCCGCGAGCAGTCACACAGGGAGCCTTGCCAGCCTCGACGTTGCCGTCGACGCACTGTTCCACCAAACCGGTGTGATCCGTGTCGACACCCTCGAGGAGCTCTTCGACGTGACGATCCTGCTTTCCAACGAGCCGATCCCGAAGGGTCGTCGTGTCGGAATCGTCACCAATGCCGGCGGCCCCGCCATCCTCGCCGTTGATGCCCTGGAGTCTCGGGGCCTCGAGGTGCCGGTACTCTCCGGGGAGCTGCAGGAGCGGCTTCGGGAGAAGCTCTCGCCCGAGGCGGCGATCCGCAACCCGGTCGACATGATTGCCGCGGCCGGTGCCAAGGAGTACGGAGAGGTGCTCGAAGCCCTGCTCGCGGCGGACGAACTCGACGCCGTGATCGCCATCCACATTCCGGCTTCCGCGATCGACGTCGCTGAGATCCAGAGCACAATTCGCTCAGTTGGGGATGGGCACACCGGGGACAAAACCTTCCTCGCCGTGTTCATGCAGTCGGGAAAGATTTCAGACGAAGCACCGAAGGTGCGATCGGGCGTTCCGGAATTTGCCTTCCCGGAGCGCGCGGCGAGGGCGCTCTACGATGCCGTGCGGTACGGCGAGTGGCTCCGACAGCCTGAGGGTGAAATCCCGGTCTTCGACGACATCAACCCAGACCAGGCCCGCGCCGCTCTCGATGCGGCGCTTTCCGGCCTCGGCGCCGACGGTGGCTGGCTCGACCCCGACACCGTTGATGCCATTCTCGAGTCGTACGGGCTACCGGTCCCGGCGTCGGATGTCGTGTCGAGCGAGGATGAGGCGGTAGATCGGGCAGTCGCCATCGGCGGTCCGGTCGTACTGAAGGTCCTATCGCCCTCGGCCCTGCACAAGTCGGATGTCGGAGGTGTCGTGCTCGATGTGGAAGGGGATGGTGCAGTACGCGACGCCTACCGGCAGGTCACGGCCTCTGTTCCCGACGCCGAAGGTGTCTTGGTTCAAGAGTTTGTCGGCGGCGGTCACGAGATTCTCATCGGGATGGTGGAGGACCCAAACTTCGGACCGTTGATCGTGTTCGGCCTCGGCGGAGTATTTGTCGAACTGATCGGGGATGTTGCATTCCGCATCAATCCACTCACCGATCTCGATGCCGACGACATGATCCAGTCGGTGAAGTCGGCGCGGCTGCTCGAGGGGTATCGCGGTGCCGAGCCGGGAGACGTCGAAGCGGTGAAGACCGCACTTCTCCGAGTCTCGGCCATGATCGAGGACCTTCCGGAGTTGGCCGAAATGGACATGAATCCGGTCAAGGTCGGTCCGCCCGGAGCCGGGATTCGCGTGGTGGACGCCAGGATCAGGGTGATGCCGGCATAGGGCCGATCGACACCCTCGGAGCCGATTTGCCGACGACGCCGGAGTCAAGATGCAACAATGGCGCCTGACGCCGAGGAGAGGAACGAGGAGTGCAGGTCGTAGACCTCATGACGACCGACGTGATCACGGTCTCGCGCGAGACCGGCATCCGGGACGCTGCACGCCTCATGTTCCGCAATCGCGTGAGCGGACTGCCCGTGACATCGCCAGATGGCTCCCTGATCGGCATCATTACCGAAGCCGATTTCCTGCGCCTCGAGGTCGAACGGCATGAGGGTGCGCACAACCTCGGTGAGACGGTCGGCGATGTGATGTCGGCCGGAGTGGTCACAACCGGGCCCGATACCGAGGTCTACGACGCGGCAAAGATGATGACCTTCCAGGACATCAAGCGACTGCCGGTCGTCGATGACGACTCGCGACTGCTCGGAATCATTTCGCGTGCCGACATCGTCTCGGTGTTCACGCGTCCCGACGATGTGATCGAGGATGAGATCCGCGAGGATCTCATTCGCCGAGTTCTGTTCATCGACCCCGACGAGCTCAACGTAACCGTGGCAAACGGCGTCGTAACTTTTGTTGGGGAGATCGGAACGAGAAACGAGGCTCGCTTGCTCGCGGAGCTCGCGTCGCGGTTGGACGGGGTCCTCCACGTCGAAAGCAAGCTGGTGTGGCGTTTCGACGACGGCGCCGAGTAGGACGTCGTCTCATCGGCCAAGCGCCCGCCGCCCGGTAGCATCCCAATTTGATGATCCCTGATCGAGCACTCGACCTTCAAGCGGCGCTCACCTCCGTCTCGAACGGCATGCGCTTCGGCGTGTTCCCAATCGACTTCGAACCGCTGTCGTTCGTGCGCGCCGGATCAGATCGATTTGAGGGCGCGTTCTACTTCTCCTCACCCGACGGATTGGCCGCGGGTGGTCTCGGCATTGCAGCGAAGGCTTCCGCCTCGGGCGTCGAGCGGTTCGGACAGGTGCGGTCGATCGTTGACGAGTGGTCGATACCGGGGCCATTCCGGGTCTTCACCGGGTTCTCTTTCGCTCCGGAGGGGCCGCGGTCGGAGCCGTGGGAATCGTTCGGTGCATCCGACGTGATCTTGCCCATTGCGACCGCCGTGCGGCGTGGTGACGAGCGCCTGCTGCTTGTCGCGCTTCCTCCGGATGTTGATGTGGCGGAGATAGATTCGATTCTTGGATCGCTGAGGACACCATCGGAGCCGCCGTATCCCAATCTCGGCGACCACACCCTCGAGTCGTGCCCGCCCGTCTCCGAGTGGATGGGGGCGGTTGCCGAGGCCGTCGACGCGATCCACAGCGGAGCGCTCCGCAAGGTTGTGCTGGCGCGGTCCGTCGTAGTCCGATCCGACGACGCTCCGGATGGTTTCGATCTCGTGAGCCACCTCGAGCGCTCGTATCGCCAGTGTTTCAGCTTTGGCTGGAGAGTCAACGGTGCAACGTTCGTGGGAGCCAGCCCCGAGCTCCTCGTCCGCCTCGACCGCGGAGCGGTGACATCAAACCCTCTCGCCGGCTCGGCGCGTCGCGGCGAAGGTGAGGCAGAGGATCGGCTGCTCGCCGACGAGCTCATGCACTCGGAGAAGGACCGGATCGAGCATCGGTACGTCGTCGACGATGTAGCCGAACGGCTCGAGCCGTTCGTCGAGGCACTGGACGTGCCGGATCATCCTTCACTCAAACGAATGGCGACGGTGCAACACCTCTCGACGGAGATCTCGGGGACAACGCGCCGCGGCACACATATCCTCGACCTCGTTGGTGCCCTCCATCCGACACCGGCCGTCGGGGGCACGTCGCGCGCCGCGGCACAGGCGTTCATCGAACTGACGGAGGGCTTTGACCGGGGCTGGTACTCGGGCGGTGTCGGTTGGTTCGACGGCGAGGGTGACGGCGAGTTCGCGATCAGTCTGAGGTGCGGTCTCCTCGAGGGAACCAGGGCCCACGTATTCGCCGGCGCCGGGATCGTTGAGGACTCGCGCCCGGAACTGGAGCTCAACGAGACAAGACTGAAGCTCCGTCCGATGCTCGAGCTGTTGGCGGCGACGTAGAGACTCGAGATCCGAGACTCGAGATCCAAGATTTGAGACTCGAGACTTGAGATCCGAGATCCGAGTCTGTCTCGTGTCTCGTGTCTACTTCAATCGCAGCGCTTCTGCGGCGGCCTCGCGAAGCCTTTCGTGGACCTTCACGTTCTCGGTTCGGTCCGTTCTGACTTCTATCAGCAGCGGGCCGCGTTCATCGCCGACTGCCGAGCGGAGGTCTTCGTCGGTTTCGACCGTTCTTGCTTCGATGCCGAACGCCCTTGCAATCGTGGCCAGCGATTGACCGTGGGGTGTGCCGAACAGGGCTTCGAACCGGTCGGGCGGCAGCTCGGCGGCTTGGGGGAGGAAGTGGAAGATCCCTCCGCCGTCGTTGTTCACAACGACAATCGTGACCGGGAGATCGAATCGGGCGATCTCACCGAGTGCCGTGGCGTCGTGGAGTGCGGAGAGATCGCCCGCGAGCACAACGACTCGGCGACCGTCGGATGCCGACGCGCCGGCGGCGGCGGAAAGCACGCCGTCGATGCCGTTGGCGCCGCGATTCGACAAGACCGCAAGATCGCCGCGTGGTCGACCGGCAAAGGAGTCGAGATCCCGGATCGGCATGGAGGAGGCTGTGTAGACGGTGGAACCAGACGGGGCGGACTCCCATGCCGATCGGGCGATTGCCGGCTCGTTGGGAAAGGCCTCGTCGGCCAGGCTGCGAGCGACGGCTCCAGCCACACGTTGATCGGCCGCGACCCACGCCGGCATCCAATCGTCCGGGCTTGGAGCGAGTCGTCCGGCGAGATCGGCGAACGTGATCGCCGGATCGGCTCGGTAGGCCCTCGACACGGTTCCGAGCGGATCCCGCCAAGCGGCGTCTTCAATGCCGACCTGTTCCGCGTCGGTTCTTCGCATCCACGACCAGATAGGACGCGATGTCGGAACCGATCCGATCCGGACGATGATGTCCGGTGACTGTGAGTCCAGGAAACCCGCCGTCGCCAGGAGATCTCCGTTCGCAATCGTGGACGGCGAGGGGAACCGGCATTGCACATCGGCGACAACCGGGATTCCGGCCTCGCCGGCCACCATGGCCGTTGCAGCGGCGAACCCGGGTCGCTGATGACCGCCGGCAACGATCAGTGCCTTGCGTCCCGAGAGCCGATCGGCGAGATCGGCGAGATCCTCCGGTGGCAGTTGGACCTCACCGCGATGGAACCGTAGAGATGTTGGCGGAGCAGGTTGTGAGGGTGTCGCCAGTGGTTCGCGAAGCGAGAAGTTGAGGTGAGCCGGCCCGTGCGGGGTGTCGAAGGCCGAGGTCCATGCTCGCATGGCCAGGGCCGGTGCCGCCGCGGCGGTGACGTCGTCTGGCACGCCGACCTCATGGAAGAGTCGCACGCTGCGGCCGTAGATGCCGACCTGGCCGATGGTCTGGGGCGCACCCACGCCGCGTAGCTCCGGAGGTCGATCGGCGGTGAGGACGAGGAGCGGAACGCGCGCCTGGCTTGCTTCGACAACTGCCGGGAGGTAGTTGGCGGCTGCTGTTCCCGATGTGCAGATTAGCGCGACAGGGATCCCACTCTGTTTGGCCATCCCGAGCGCGAAGAACCCGGCGGACCGCTCGTCGTGCACCACGTGGCAGGTGATGCGGTCCTCGACGGCGAAGGCCGTTGCGAGCGGAGTGCTGCGTGAGCCGGGTGAGATGACGGCGTGACGAAGCCCGAGATCGGCAAACGCTCCGGCCAGGCGAGTTGTGAGGGCTTCAGTCGGATCCACACCACCGAGGTTACCGCCGGGCGCACAGGTGCGGCTGCCATACTGGCGGGATGGAGCGCGGGTCCACGCGGTGGTCGGTGGTCGTTGTTGTTGTACCTGCCCTCGTCATGTTTGGGGTGTTTCTGCCGCTCGTGGCGTTCTGGTCGCGGTACCCCGACCCCCTGGCCGTACATTGGGAATTCTCTGGTCCACCAAACGGCGAGATGGCCCTGCCCGTCTACGCGGCGCTTCTTGCCGCCGGGCTCATCTTGACATGGGGTGCGCTGATCGCAGGCGCCCGCCAGTCGATGCCCTCGGCTCCGCTCACGGCGGTGACCTACTTCATCATGGGTTTGCTCGCCGCGGTCAACGCTCAGATCGTCGTCGCCAATCTGGATGCAGCCACGTGGGAGGCGGCCGACGAGATGTCGGCGGCTCTCTTCATCGCCGTGTTGGTGGTCGGAGCCGTCGCGGGGGCCGTTGGCTGGTTCGCCTCCGGAGGTTCTCACGGTGTCCCTGTCGATGTGCCGTTGGCCGCCGCATCGGCTTCGGCGAAGGACTGGTCGGGTTCGGCATCAAACGGGTGGGTGGCGCTCGGCGCCGCTCTGCCGGTCCTCCTGATCTTGTTCATCGATCCCATCTGGATGATCCTGATGGTCGCCATTTCGATTGCCATGGTCGCGTTTTCTTCGGTCAGGGTGGAGGCAGACGAGCAGGGTGTGGCCGTGAACATTGGCCCATTCGGTTGGCCGCGAACACACATCCCGATCGCGGAGATCAGCGGTGCAGCCGCATTTGACGTCAAACCCATGGCATACGGCGGCTGGGGGTACCGGGTTCGGTCGGGTGTGCGAGCCTTCGTGATTCGGAGTGGTCCGGCGATCAGAATCGAGCGTTCCCAAGGATCCGACATCCTTGTCACTGTGGACGAGGCGCCCGTCGGAGCGGCGACCATCGGAGGGCTGGTCCGACACTGATGATCAGGCGGCGATCAAGACGCCGAGGGCGAGCAGCGCAGCGAACACGAGTTGGAGACGGGCCGTCGCCTTGAGCACTCCGATCAGTGGTGGACCCTCTGTCTGGCTGAAGATCGTCCGCACGGGTTGCACAGCGAGCGGGATCGATACGAAGGTGAGCATGGTCCACGAGGGCAGGACGCCGGCTGCCACAGCGGTGCCGACCACGGCGTAGGCCACGAACAACATCACTGTGTACATCCAGCGGGCGGGCTGGCGACCGAGGATCACGGCGAGGGTTCGTTTCCCTGCGATCCGATCCGTTTCGATGTCGCGAACGTTGTTGGCGACGAGGATCGCTGCCGCGAGGAGGCCCATCGAGACGCCACTCACCCAGGCATCGGCCGGCGCCGCGCGGTCGTAGACGTAGCGGGTGCCGACGGTGGCCACCAGACCGAAGAATACGAATACGAACACCTCGCCGAATCCGTAGTAGCCATAGGGGATCGGACCGTTTGTGTAGCCGAGGGCGGCGATGATCGAAACGATCCCAATGGCAAGGATCACCCACCCCGCGAGCGAGATCAGGTAGACCCCGGCAATCGCCGCGAGGCCGAATGCGACAGCGATGCCGCGCTTCATCTGACCCGACGTGAGCAGCCCTGTTGCCACGGCCCGGGTGGGCCCGATACGCGCATCGGTGTCGGCACCCTTCTGAGCGTCCGCAAGGTCGTTTGCATAGTTCACGCCGATCTGGATGGCGAGCGCCGCAAACAGCGTCACGACGAAGGCGTCCCACCGGAACACACCGGCTGCCGCTGCCAGAGCACTCCCGACGACAACCGCTGCCACCCCGGCAGGCAACGTAGCCGGCCGCGCTGCAAGCACCCACGGGTTCATGGAAGCAGACACGAGACTCGAGACCCGAGACTCGAGACCCGAGACTCGAGATCCGAGACTTGAGATCCGAGACTCGAGACTCGAGACTCGAGACCACGGGCAACCGCACGTTCGGAGGGCTCGGTTGGGTCCTGTCTCGTGTCTGGCGTCTCGTGTCTCGTGTCTGTCACCTCAGAAATGCCACGGGAAGTCGTGGTAGTCCTGGTCGCGTTTCTCGAGGAAGGCGTCGCGCCCTTCCTTCGCCTCTTCGGTGCCGTATGCAAGACGAGTGGCCTCGCCGGCGAAGAGCTGTTGACCAACCATGCCGTCGTCTTGCAGGTTGAAGGCGTACTTGAGCATGCGCTGTGCCGTCGGGCTCTTCGCAACAATCTCTCCGGCCCATTCGAGTGCCACCTTCTCCAGGTCGACGTGTTCGACGACCGCATTGACCATGCCCATCTCATAAGCCTCTTCCGCCGAGTAGGCGCGTCCGAGGAAGAAGATCTCGCGTGCTCGCTTTTGCCCGACCTGGCGAGCGAGGAGCGCCGAGCCGTAGCCGCCGTCAAACGACGCGACATCGGCATCGGTCTGTTTGAACACGGCGTGTTCCCGCGAGGCCAATGTGAGGTCGCATACGACGTGCAAGCTGTGCCCTCCGCCGACAGCCCAGCCGGGAACAACGGCGATCACGACCTTCGGCATGAACCGTATCAAACGCTGTACTTCGAGGATGTGGAGCCGGCCGAGGCGTGCCTGATCCGCCTCACCAGAGCCTTCGTACTGGTAGCCGTCTGCACCACGAATTCGCTGATCACCACCGGAGCAGAACGCCCACCCGCCGTCTTTGGGCGAGGGGCCGTTCCCGGTCAGGAGCACAACTCCCACGTCCGAGGTCATTCGGGCATCGTCGAGTGCGGTGTACAGCTCGTCGACCGTGTGCGGACGGAAGGCATTGCGCACCTCGGGGCGGTCGAATGCGATCCTCACAGCCCCGACCTCCGGCGACCGGTGGTAGGTGATGTCGGTGAAGTTGAACCCCGGAACAGGGTCCCAAGCGGCTGGGTCGAAGATCTCAGATATCACGAACCGATACTGTAGTGAGCACTATGACCGTCACCCTGCCGCATGAGTGGGCGAAGATCCATGCCGAGCGCGATTCCGGCGCCCCGGCTGTCGTCTCCGACGGGTCGACCCTTTCCTACGGAGAGCTCGACCGGCGAGCCGATGCACATGCAGATCAACTGAGCGATGCCGGGATCGGCGAGGGCGATCTTGTCGCGATCGACGCCGCTTCAGTCCCCGAAACGGTCGTCGCACTGATCGGGACCCATCGATGCGGGGCCGTGGCGGTCCCGCGAGGACCGAAGACTATCGACACGGCTGCTTCGATGAATCCCGCTGCCTACGTGGTGGTGCCGACCTCCGGCAGCTCCGGGAGCCCTCGCGGAGTTGTCTTGACGTGCCGGAATGTCGCTGCGGCGGTCGACGCGTCGCAACGGCGCCTCGGCAACGGCCCACACGATCGCTGGCTGCTCACCCTGCCCCTGTTCCATGTGGGTGGGCTGTCGATTGTGTGGCGCAGCCTCGCCGCCGGGGGATCGATCGAACTCCATCGTCAATTCGATACGGATGCTGCGATCTCCGCTCTGCGCGACGGTGCGGTGACGATGGCGAGCCTCGTTCCGACCATGCTGTATCGCATTCTCGAACGTGACCCGGGGCCGTATACGAATCTGGCGGCGATCCTGCTCGGCGGCGCTCCTGCGAGTGTCGGTCTCGTCGAACGAGCGTTGCTCGCCGGGCTCCCCGTGCTCCAGACCTACGGGATGACCGAGGCCGGTTCGCAAGTGGCCACCGTGGAACGGGGGACGGCGCTGCAGGCGCTCGGAACGGCAGGTCCGCCACTTGATGGTTTCACGGTGTCGGTCGAAGCAGGCGAGATCCTGGTTGACGGCCCGGCGGTGTCGCCAGGTTATGTAGGCGAACCGCCGCGGGTAGGCGCTCACCGAAGCGGAGACCTTGGTTATGTCGACGAGAACGGGCGGGTCGTTGTCACCGGACGGAAGGACGGGGTCATTGTGACCGGGGGCGAGAACGTGTTCCCGGGTGCAGTTGAAGCTGCAATTGAGTCGATTCCGACAGCGGGGCAGGCCGTCGTGTTCGGTACCGCCGATGATGAGTGGGGCCAGGTCGTCGTTGCAGTCGTCGAGGCAACCTCGGGCGACCTCCCGCAGATCGTGGAACATGCGCGCTCTCTCCTCGCGAAGCATGAAGTCCCCCGCCGCTGGATTGCGGTGGACGCGCTTCCGTTGCTGCCCAACGGGAAACCGGACCGCTCCGCCGCACAAGCGCTCGCGAGTTAGCGCTTTTCGAGCCCCGCCACCGACGCAACCGACTCGACAAAACCTCTTGGCTTGAGGACAAAGAGTTGATGTCCGGCCTCCAGAGCCGCAGACCGCAGCATCTCGCGCTGGGCTTTCGAGCGTTCGGCCACCGAGCGGAAGCCATCGTCGCCGGGGTATTCACTACACACACCGATCAACACGGTGTGGTCGTGCTCCCACCCAAGATCGTCGCCGAGTGCGAGCCACTGCTTTGTGAGCTTGCCCGGCGCACCGAGGGCTTCGAGCTGGTACCGGACATACTTCACCCGCCGTCTCCACGAGTGGAACGCCGAAGCGCTCGGCTGCGATTGCACCGCTGCAAAGTCCGCGAGCCCCCGGCGGTAGGTCCGTGTGAGCCCGGCCCGGATCGATGAGACCTCCGGACCCCTCCAGTTGAGGGCGCTCCAACGGGAGGCGATCGATGTGAGGCGCCCGGTTGCGTCCGCTCGCACCCCGGACTCGAGCACGGCCATCTCTTCGAGGTGGAGACGCCCGAGTAGTGCGAGCACCGGTTCGGAAGCGCTCATCTCGCCTGCCGTCTCGATGAGGACGAGCGCATCGCGAACCGGGGCGATCAGACGCGCCGCATCCCGGAGTGCAGCGTTCTCCGTGCGGTACACCTCCGTGCCGATCGACTGTCTGGCGAGACGCAGGAACGAACGGAGCCGTTTTGTTCCCTTCCGCGTGGTGTGAACAGCCGGATCAAGATCAACCGCAGTTGCCAGGAGGGTCGCAAGCCCCTCAGCCTCGGCGACTGCGGCGGGGGCAAGGTCCTTCACGGTGACTTCACGGGTGCAACCTGAGCGAAGTCGTCGTCGGTGAGGTCGTCGACGGATCCGGCCGTGACCGGGTCGTAGCCCGACAGCATCGCCTCCTGGAGGCCCGGCTCCGCCACGATCAGGTCGAGAATGCGGGTTCCGTTGATCGAGCCGTCACCGCCTCCGATTCGCCATTGTGCCGGGGTCGGCTCGACGTCACGAATTCTACGCACTCCGGGCGAGGGGAACCCTTCCTGGCTCATCAGCGCAACGGCGTAGGTCCAATCGGACGGCGATCCGTCTCCGAAGAGCTCACGCGGAACTCGTGCGGTCACCCGCCCTCTCTCCGAGAATACGAGGACTCCGAACGTCGGCTCGGTCTCCGTTGTGGTTCCGTCGGGGTCAGCAACGTAGAGCGCGGGGAACCACCCCTCCACGGTGAGGGCCCGATCCCAACCCGAGCCAGATTCCCACGAAGCGTTCCGTCCGGGAAGGAAGCGTCTCGCCCCATTGTTGGTTTCCGGATCCGTGTCGACGTAGACATCGAAGGTCTGGATGGAGAGGCCGTTCGGGCTGTCCCACGGGTTCAGCACGGGGGCGGCCAGATCGAAGGTGAAGACGAGGTCCTCGTCAGACTCGCCAACGCTGAAGCGCGTCAGGTCGTATGACCCGGGCACAAAGAGTGGATCGGTCGGGTACACGTAGGATCCGGGTCCGTGATCGTCACCGTCGGGGTCGGTGATCTCAAGGGCGATCGCCACATCGGTGATGTCGGGTGCAACCATCGCTCCCGGCCCGGCCGCCGGCGCCATGACCGACTCCGGTCCACCGGCGCGGTCGACCAGCCGGAACGTCACGGGATCACCCGCTTCGATCGGTCCGAGTGACGCGAGCGGGATCGAGAACTCGATGTGCGTCCCATCAAATCCAGCATCGAGGGTGCCGGATTCCTCCAGCATCCCGGCATCAACCAGGCCGTTGCCGGCGCCAAGCGGCGGGAGAGGGATCGGCCCCCGGACCTCGGTCGGCTGCGTGCCGCGCCACAAAATGAGGTGTGTCGCGTCGAACCCGAGCGTGTTGGCGCCAACCGTCATCCCCCTTCCCCCACCGACGCCGGGGAGGCCGAGATAGAGATCGAAGCC
>Ga0316198_10000903_pt1 | contig 16594 bp, 7 predicted proteins | sample OudBieAanoxic_MG_FD_204935 | JGI IMG/M metagenome (GOLD analysis project Ga0316198, IMG submission 204935) | Coastal sediment microbial communities from Oude Bieten Haven, Netherlands - site A anoxic | ecosystem: Environmental > Aquatic > Marine > Coastal > Sediment | place: Netherlands...
GTCTCAGCCGTGGCGGCTTTACCGAGTTGGGTCAAAGCCTGCAGGCAAGTGTGCCCTCATTTAACTTCAGTCGAACTCAAGTCTCTGACGGCTCAGATCTGTTCCGTCCGGCGACGCTGCGCGGACTTCAGCCCGATCAAACCTTAGTGTTGATTAATGGTAAACGTCGTCATAATCAGGCTATTTTTGGTCTCAATGGTACCGTTGGCGCAGGCGCTGCGGGTACTGACATGAATGCTATTCCACTTATCGCACTGAAAGATGTGCAGGTATTACGTGATGGCGCCGCGGCGCAATATGGCTCAGACGCCATCGCCGGGGTGATTAACTTATCACTCAAAGACACCACAGGTGAGACATCTGGTTACCTGCAAGGCGGCACCACAGGTGAAGGGGATGGTGACAACTATTCGATAGGGCTCAATACCGGTTTCGATATCGGTGATGATGGCGGTTTTATCAACCTGTCTCTTGAGTACCGTGATGCCGACGGCACGAATCGCGCTCAGGGCGATATTGGCGGTTCGTCTACCATAGCGCCGGGTACCCTGTCCGATGATGTTCGTTGGGGACAAGGTAACGCCGCTTCCGAGTTTGAATCAGTTTTTTATAATGCCATGATGCCGGTGGGCGATGTCGAACTCTACTCTTTTGGTGGCTACTCTAACCGTACGGCGCTGGGTAATGGTTTCTGGCGTAACTTCGATGAAGCGGCTAAAAATATAGCCCAGGTGTATCCGGATGGTTTCCTGCCGCGTATCTATAATGAAGCGCAGGATATCTCGGTCGCCGCAGGTGTACGTGGTGATATCAACGATGATTGGCAGTTCGATGTCTCGGGTGTTTACGGTCAAAATCGTTATGATTTCGATTCCAGAGACAGCATCAATGCCTCCTATGCGGCAGAGTATCTTTACAATAACCCAGGGGCAACGGATGAAGATATCGCCGCCAATTCGGGGCCGACATCGGGCTATTCCGGTGGTTTTCGTTTCGACCAGACCACATTTAATGCAGATGTGTCAGGCTTTGTAGAGGTAGGTCGCGATGCCCCACTCTATGTTGCGTTCGGTACCGAATACCGCACCGAAAACTATGAAATCGTTGCCGGTGAGTTGGCCTCATATTCTTGCGGTATCTCTAATGCCGATAGCGCCTTTCCGTCGGTCATGGATCCGGATGTCTATGCCGGGTGTGGATTTCAGGCATATCCGGGCTTGAGACCCGATGCCGCAGGTAAGGCCGACCGTAACAGCTATGCCTTCTATCTGGATCTCGAGACCCAGTTAACCGATACCTGGTCTCTGGGCACGGCGGCTCGATTCGAGGACTTCTCCGATGCGGGCAGCGATCTGGTGTGGAAAGTCTCATCCCGCTATGAAGTGACCGATGATTTTGCTCTTCGTGGCGCGGTGTCTACCGGTTTCAGGGCGCCATCCTTGCAGCAAAGTGCTTACACGGCTTACACCACCAACTTAGGTCCGGGGGGTGTGCTGTCTGACTCATTTACTGCCACGGCGGGTTCAGATTTTCCGTCGGCGTTAGGTGTAGACAGCTTAGAGCTTGAAACCTCTGAAAACTTAAGTTTGGGCTTCGTCTTCAATGCGACCGAGGAGATCTCGGTGACCTTAGATGCATACAAGGTCAAGATTAAAGACAGGATCACCTTGGGCAGCCTGCTCTCGGCCGATGATGTTGCCTTTAGCCCCGACGCTGTGGCGGCATTGAATGCGACAGGCGCCGATCAGGCTAACTACTTCTCAAACTCGGTTAACTCGACGACGCAAGGTGTCGATCTGATTGTGACCTATCGAACCTCCCTGTTTGATGGCGACTTCAATGCGACCTTAGCAGGGAACCTCAATGAAACTGAGATAGACAGCGTGAATGCGGCAGACGGGATACCGGAGGATGTGGCGCTGGATGACCTTCAGCGTAGCTTCCTAACCGATGGGCAACCCAAAGAACGTGCGACCTTAACCTTCGATTACAGCAAGAATGATTGGCGAGGAATGCTAAGGGCCAACTACTTCGGTGAGACTAACGTCACTTACTTCGGTAATGACCATATCGGTCTGCCCGATGAGTTATCGCCAACAGGCTCGTTTCTGCCAACCAGCGTAGTGGAAGCCGCCGTGCTGGTGGATATCAATCTGGAGTATCAGTTCACCGAATCCTTGAGCATCTCTGCGGGCATCAATAACATCTTCGATATCACCCCTGATGAGCTAGGGGCGAACGAATCGCTCGATTTCATTACCAATCAGGCCTTTCAGTACCCGGTTCGCGCTCTGCCTTACGGTTTCGATGGCACGACCTACACGGCAAAAGTTAACTTTAGCTTCTAGGTTAACTTAAGGGGGTAACCCTCAGTAAAGATATAAGCCATCGCGGAGACACGATGGCTTTTTTAATTGAATTGTTCAGCTCCGATATTGGTTCATTGTAATTAACCGCCAAGGGCTACACATTCAGATCTCAGACATACAAGCGGTTAAGGTACTGACTCGCCGAATGGTCCCAGCTGAATCGCTGCGCCCTGGCTTGTTCGCATAACGTCTGCCAGATTTGGGGCTGCCGGTGCAGTTCTAATGCCTCGGCAAAGACCTTTAGCAAGGCATCACCCTGGGCCGTCAGTGAGTCACCGTTAAATACGAATCCTGTCTCAAGGTGTGTCACAGTATCCTTAAGCCCACCGACCCCATGTACCAGACAAGGCTGGCCCTCTCGCAGCGCCAGCATCTGACTGATGCCACAAGGTTCGAAGGAGCTCGGCATCAAAAACAGATCCCCGAGTCGATACAAACTCTCGGGCAGAGTTTCGTGGTAGCCATTGAGGAACAAGAAATTATCTCGCCTGGCAGCGATCTGCTGAAACTCCTTGGCAATATCGTGATCGCCGCTTCCGAGCAGCACAAATAGCCCAGCAGGCTTGATGCGGGCGAATATCTCCAACAAGGTCTCGAGGACGGTCTGACCATTCTCCTGATGTTGACGCAGGATCAGCATTTTTTGATCTGTCAACCTGCCGACCGAAGTCAGTAAGAATGTTTGCTCCTGACTTAAGGACACTTGTCTCCAGTAACGATTGAGCCTTGAAAGCGCAATCTGGTCTACACCGGAAACGGATTGTTTTTCTGCCTGCCAGCCTATCAGTGCAATCTCTATCTGCCCCATTAAGTCGACCACCCCATCCGACCCGGAGACAGATTCCTGTTCGGGAGCTTGCCTATACTCGCAGCCATTGAGTATACCGATCAGATTATCGCTCTGTTTTTTCTGCCGCAGATCTTGCTCCAGCCCTTCGCCGCCAAAGAAACCTTTGCCTGCACGTGAGGGCTGTAAGACTTCATCGACATAGCTGGGTGAAACCAGATGCACCCGGTCACTGAGCACTATCCCTGTACGCATGGGGTTAATACATTGAGGATGGCGGGGGTCGCAGACAGTGGCGAGCTGCTGACTACTCAGGGTCAATAGCAACCAGGGGTACCAGGCCTCAAATGAAGAGGCTTCCTGGCGCAAAGGCCGGGTCCCCTGCATCGCAAGGTTGTGAACGGAAAATACACAGGGAATGGATTGCAAGCTGGCAAATTGAGGATCGTAGGCCCGCAAGAGTGCCAACAATCCGGCATGCCAGTCATGCAGGTGCAGCACATCGGGCCTGGGGATGGCCCCGGTTGCAAGGGCCGTGGCCACGCTGACGCAGAAGAGAGCAAACTTACTGGCATCTTCGGCGAAGGGGCGATCGGGGCTACTCTTGGTGTAGATGCCCCCATCTTGACTGTGAAACAGATCGTGCTCCAGTAGATAGATATGAGCTTCAGGAGCCTGCGGGTGTTGGCACCGAAACACTGACACCCTTTGTACCGCCCAGCCAAAAGGCACTGAGAGATCGCAGACAAACTCCGCCTGAGTCGTCGCCACCAACTTGCCGTAACCCGGCATCACCACATCGGCGATGACATCCTGTCTGGCGAGGGCGGGGGGGATATCGCGGATAACATCCGCCAGCCCACCCACCTTGGCACCAGTTATCGCACCATTTTCCGCAGCAAGCATCAGTATATGTTTCAAATTATCCCTCATCCTTAGCTTAGTCATTTTTATGGTCTGTATAGATTTATCATCCAAGATCCCAGCAGTTCAGTTCGGTAATCCCAGCATCTCACGGGTCACCAATACCACACCCTGTGCCGACACTCTGAAGCCAGCGGCCCTATCCTTATTATGATCGTAACCGATCACCGTTCCCTCAGGAATGATACAGCCCCGGTCTATGATGGCCTTGCGGATGCTGCAGTGACGCTGCACTATCGCATCGGGGAGCACCACAGAGTCTTCCACCAGCGAGTAAGAGCAGACTCTGACTTCATCGAACAACACGCTATGGCGCACAGTGGCTCCCGAGATGATGCAGCCCCCGGAGACCATGGAATCGAGCGCCATACCGCGGCGGTCGTCATCGTCGAAGGTAAACTTTGCCGGTGGTTGTTGTTCCTGGTACGTCCAAATGGGCCAGTGGGCATCATAAAGGTTGAGGGGAGGGGTAGGTGCCAGTAACTCCATATTTGCCAGCCAGTAACTGTCCAGAGTTCCCACGTCACGCCAATAAGCCTGCTGGTTGGGAAATTCACTCCTGAAGCGATAGGCAAACACCTTATGCTTGCCAATGATGGCGGGAATGATGTCCTTGCCAAAATCCCGTTCAGAGTTTTCATTTCTGGCATCTTCTCGTAACTGTTCGAATAAAAATTCCGTATTGAATACATAATTCCCCATGGAAGCCAGACACATCTCTGCATCATCCGGTGTGGGTTTAGGTTCCATAGGTTTCTCTTCGAAACCTACGATGCGACAGCTCTTATCAATCTCCATCACTCCTAATGCTCCCATCGCCTCCGCGACGGGAACCGTCATGCACGAGACTGTCATATCGGCCCCTGATTCGGCGTGGGCGGCTAACAGCCCGGCGTAATCCATACGATAGATATGGTCGCCCGCCAGTATCATCACATATTTGGGAAGATCATGGCGGATGGAATCGATATTCTGAAACACGGCATCGGCGGTGCCCTGATACCAATTACAGGAGTTTCGCATCGAGGCAGGTAATACCTCAACCGACTCGCCCAGCTCTGCCTTGAAATGTCCCCAGCCCTGAATGAGATGTCGGATCAGCGAGTGGGATTGGTATTGAGTCGCCACTCCTATGCGTCTGATGCCGGAATTAACACAGTTAGAGAGGGTAAAATCTATGATGCGAAATTTACCACCAAAATGCAGCGCCGGCTTGGAGCGAAAATCGGTGAGCTCATGCAGACGACTGCCCCTCCCCCCAGCGAGGACCAACGCATAGGTTTCACGGGTCAAATTACTGATATAGCGAGGTCGAGGGTTATGCATAATAATCAATTCCTTTGAAAGAGTTATCTAGACAAATTAAGTGTGAATCCCAGTTACAGCCGCCAAATTTCATCCCTGTATGCCCCTATGGTCACATCGCTTGAGAAGCGTCCACTCGCGGCGGTATTGCGAATACTCATCTGGGTCCATCTAACCGGATCTTGGTAGGTACAGGACACCGCCTCCTGTGTCTGAACGTAGGCATCGAAATCAGCCGCAATCATCCATTGATCCTGAGGGCTTTCGATAGAGTGAATAATTGAGTCAAAAATTCCCGGGTTCTGCAGGTTGAAATGACCACTCTTGAGCAGTTCCATGACGGCGCTCAGTGATGGAGAGCGAGCGATGATTTCATCGGGGCGATAATTAGTACACCGCACCTGCACTTCGTTGGCATTAAGACCGAAGAGAAAGAAGTTCTCTTCACCGACCTCCTCCAGCATTTCAACATTGGCACCATCCAAGGTGCCTATCGTTAAGGCGCCATTCATCATAAATTTCATATTGCCGGTGCCCGAGGCCTCCTTGCCTGCGGTAGAGATCTGCTCCGACAGATCGGCGGCAGGACAGATCTTCTCCATGGCACTGACATTGTAATTGGGCAGAAAGGCAAACCGAAGATAGGGAGCGACCCGGGGATCGTTGTTGACCATATGGGCCACATTGCTGGCGAGCTTTATAATCAGTTTGGCCATCGCATAGCCCGGAGCCGCCTTGCCACCGATCAGCACGCAACGGGGAACCATACCCTCGGTGTCTCCCCGCAGTATTCTCAAATACAGGTGGATCACGTGCAGAATGTTGAGCAGTTGTCGCTTATATTCATGGATACGCTTAACATGAATATCAAACAACATACTGGTCTCGAATACTACGTTGCACTCCTGCTCTACCAGCTTGACCAGCACTTGCTTATTGGCCTGTTTAACCTGCTGCCACTGGGCAATAAAATCCTTATCGTCGGTCAGCTTGTTGAGGGCTGTTAACTGAGTGAGGTCCGTGACCCATGCATCGCCCAGACGGCTGGTCAATAGATTGGCCAGCCCATGATTGCAGTGGGCCAACCAGCGTCTGGGAGTGACGCCATTGGTCTTGTTATTAAATTTTTCCGGCCACAGCTCATAAAAATCCTTGAACATATCGGCGATCAGCAACTGGGTATGCAGTCCTGCTACCCCATTGACCGAAAAGCTCGAGACAATGGCCAGATAGGCCATCCGGATATGGGGGTCGGGGCCCTCTTCTATGATGGACATGGCCTCCAGCTTGGCTCCATCCCCCACCCAACGGCGCGCCACGACCTCAAGATAGCGGGCGTTAATCTCAAAGATAATCTCCAGGATCCGTGGCAACATGTGGCGGAACATGCGTACAGGCCAACGTTCGAGCGCCTCCGGTAGTAAAGTGTGATTGGTATAGGCCATGGTATTGGAGGTGATCTTCCAGGCCTCGTCCCAACCTAATCCGTGTTCGTCCATCAGTAAGCGCATCAGCTCTGGCACTGCGATACTGGGGTGTGTGTCGTTAAGCTGAATGGCGTTTTTACTCGCAAACTCACTAAAATCGTCACCATGCTGCTTGATATAGCGTCTGAGCAGATCCTGCAGACTCGCAGAGGACAGAAAATACTGCTGCCTGAGACGCAGTTCCTTACCGTTTTCACTGGCATCGTTGGGATAGAGCACCATAGTGATCTGCTCTCCCTCATTTTTACGGGCGACAGCTTCGGTGTAATCCCCCTGATTAAATTCATCTAAGTCAAAATCATCGGTCGCCTCGGCCTTCCACAGTCTGAGGGTATTCACCCGGCCATTGCGGTAACCCGGTACGGGCATGTCATAGGGGACTGCCAGCACATCCTGGGTCTCGACCCAGGCCACCCCACGGTGGCCATGGTCATCGATATGGGGTTCGGTGTGACCGAAAAATGGCACTGTAACAGTCTGATTCGGTACTCTGACCTCCCAGGGATTCCCGCTTCTTAGCCAGCGGTCGGGGCGTTCGATCTGATAACCATCGACAATCTTCTGGGCAAACATGCCGTACTCATAGCGAATACCGTAACCGGTCACTGCCAAGCCCATGCTGGCGCAGCTGTCGAGAAAGCAGGCTGCCAGACGGCCGAGGCCACCATTACCTAGGCCGGCATCGTGCTCGACCTGCTCGAGATCTTCGAAATTAAAGGCATATTTACTTAGCGCCTGCTGACTGTCTTCGGTTAAATTCAGATTCAGCAAGGCATTCCCCAGAGCCCGGCCCATAAGGAACTCGAGGGACAAATAAGCTACCTGCTTACCTTCATAGAGTCCGTCATGCTGACGCGTGTTGCGCCAATCATCCAGCATCTGCTCCTTCACACACAGAGTCAGCGCATAAAACAACTCGCCGGCAGTCAATTCGTCCCGGCTTAACCAATAGCGCATATGTCGTTCAAAGCTGGCTGGCAATGACACACAGGTATCGACAGGCGGATTCGAGGTGTCCTTAGATTGCTCGATCTTGTTGGCTTTCATGCTATGACTCCTGATTCATTGTTAAACTCTGCATAAAGTAAAATTAGACTGCGATCTTGCAAGCGATATTGCGACTCAGACTGGGCTGTGCAGGATGTTGACTGCGTGTGGGTCAATACCTGCCAAGTACTGAGCCCGGATAACACAGGTAGGGTAAAATCTCGGGGCACCTCATCGGCATTAACCATCAGTAACAGGGCCTGACGCTGGCCATCTTGGTGATATTCAAGATCACCGGACAGGATCAGGCTTAGGGTGCGGCACTGTGCCTCGGCCCAGGACGACTTACTCATGGGCTCGCTATCATGACTAAACCAATCCAGGCAGGTATCGTGTTGGCCATGGCTGTGGTGAATAAACTGTCGATGGCAAAGGATAGGGAAACGCCGCCTCAAGGAGATCAACTCACGGGTAAAGTCCTGCAACGAGGTGTCAACATTGTGCCAGTCGAGCCAGCCCAGCGGACCATCCTGGCAGTAGGCATTATTGTTGCCCTGTTGCGAATTGCCCATCTCATCACCGGCCAGCAACATGGGTACCCCCTGAGATAAGATCAAGGTGGTGAGCAGGTTACGGCACTGCCGCTGGCGTAGCTCATTGATCGCCAAATCACAGGTTTCCCCCTCGACCCCATAGTGGTAGCTGAAGTTTTCGCCGTGACCATCGCGATTGTTTTCACCATTGGCCTCGTTGTGACGTTGGCTATAGCTCACTAAATCCCGCAGGGTGAAACCATCATGACTGGTGATAAAGTTGATGCTGGCGGCAGGGGGTCTGTGGCCGTGCTCGAAGACATCGGCAGACCCATGGATGCGGCGGGCAAACTCTCCCATCATGCCAGCGTCTCCTCGCCAGAAACGCCGCATGGTATCCCTGAATTTATCGTTCCACTCACTGAACTGCTCGGGGAAACGCCCCAATTGGTAGCCCTCAGGCCCTATATCCCAGGGCTCGGCAATCAATTTTACCCGGCACAAGACAGGATCCTGAGCCAGGCTATCGAGGAAACCACTGCCGGCATCAAACCCTTGGGTTTCACGGGCGAGACAAGTGGCCAGGTCGAACCGAAAGCCGTCAATCCCCATATACTCGACCCAGTAACGCAGTGAATCCATCACTAACTGCAGTACCCTGGGGTGAGTCAGATCCAGATTGTTGCCGCAGCCACTGTCATTGATGTAATACCTGGGCTCGTTGGGGTGGAGGCGATAATAGCTGGCGTTGTCTATGCCGCGAAAACTGTAGGTGGGACCGAGATGATAGCCTTCGGCGGTGTGGTTGTAGACCACATCCAGGATGACCTCGATCCCCGCGCGGTGAAACGCCGCCACCATGTCGCGAAACTCACCTATTTCATCACCGCTGAGATATCCGGGGTGGGGAGCGAAAAAGCCTATGCTGTTATAACCCCAGTAATTACTGAGATTTTTAGCACTCAAAAATGGCTCATCGAAGAAGCTGTGTATCGGCAGCAACTCGACACAATTGACCCCAAGTTCGGTCAGATAATTGAGCACCGCAGGAGTGGCTAGCCCAGCAAAACGCCCCTTGACTGAGTCGTCCACCTCTGGGTGGGTCATGGTAAACCCCTTTACATGCAGCTCGTAGATGATGCTACGTGATATGGGGTGACGCCATGGTGCCTTATCGGGTGACGGTAGCTTTGCAAGGTCCACTACCTTACTCTTGGGCATGAAAGGGGCATTGTCACGACTGTCAAAGGAGAGATCGTCCCCTGGACTGCCCGTCACATAGCCAAAGTGTGAATCATCGGCCTGCCACTTTCCCACCATCTGGCGACAATAGGGATCAAGCAGCAATTTATGGGGGTTAAACCTGTGGCCGAGTTCGGGTTGATAGGGGCCATGTACCCGGTAGCCATAGACCAGCCCCGCCTGCGCCCCTTGCAAATAACCATGCCATACCTGATGGGTCTTTTGCGGCAATTGATAACGGCAAAGCTCCCGCTTACCGTCGGCATCGAATACACACAGCTCAACTCCAGTGGCGTTGGCGGAGAAGAGGGCGAAGTTGACTCCATTGGCGTCGACCGTCGCGCCCAGGGGATAAGGTTCACCGGCATGCAGTTTCATCCGTTATCCCTTGTTCGTTATTGTCAAAGGGGGCGGAAGGCTTAGAGGCTTGTCGGGTGAAAACACCAGACAGGCCAACGGCGGTACGGTGATCATCGTACTCTGCGCCATGCCGTGACAGCCTATGGGTTCGACATAAGCTTGCCCGCCATTACCTTGGTTGCAACCACCATAGTGCTCACTGTCACTATTGAGTCGTTCCTGGTAGTGACAGTAACTGGGCAACCCCAAGCGAAAGCCTGTGTGCAGCTCCGGCTTCATATTGATCACAAACAGCAGATGATCCTCCTCTGTAAGACCATAACGCACGAAGGCGAAGATGCTGGCATGACTATTATCGCAATCGATCCAGGCAAACCCGGCAGGCACACCGTCCTGACTGAATAGAGCCGGAGAGTTTACATACAGATGATTGAGATCTTTTACCCACTGTTGCATCCCTTGGTGTGGGGCGTAGTGCAACAGGTGCCAGTCGAGGCTGAAATCATGATCCCATTCGGCTCGCTGGGCGAATTCATTGCCCATAAAGAGGAGCTTTTTACCAGGATGGCCCCACATGAAGCCTAAAAACGCCCTCAGGGTGGCAAACTTCTGCCAATCATCGCCGGGGATTTTCTCCAGCAGGGAGCCTTTGCCATGCACCACTTCATCATGGCTTAGGGGGAGGATAAATTGCTCACTATAGGCATACATGAGTCCGAAGGTGAGACTGTGATGATGATGGCAACGAAACAAGGGGTCGCTGCGCAGGTAACTAAGGCTGTCATTCATCCAGCCCATATTCCATTTGAATCCAAACCCCAGGCCATTATCTTCGACGCTGTGGCTGACCCCCGGCCAAGAGGTCGACTCCTCGGCAATCATGGTGATCCCCGGAAAACTCTGGTACATACGACCATTGAGTTCCTGAAGAAAACTGATGGCCTCGAGGTTTTCTCTTCCTCCCATTGAGTTAGGCAACCACTCGCCCGGCTCACGACTGTAATCCAGGTACAACATAGAAGAGACTGCGTCCAGACGCAGTCCATCGAAATGAAACTCTTTTAGCCAGAAGCTGGCGTTACTCAGCAGGAAGCTGCGCACCTCGGCGCGACCATAATTGAAGATCAATGTGTCCCAGTCCGGATGCTCTCCCTGACGAGGATCTTCATGTTCATACAGATAGCTACCATCGAAGTTTGCCAGTCCATGGGGATCTCGGGGGAAATGTCCCGCCACCCAATCGAGTAATACCCCGATCCCGTCTGCGTGGCAGGCATCGATGAAAGACTTTAGCCCAACATTGTCACCGAATCTGTGGCTGGGGGCATAGAGCCCCACGGGCTGATACCCCCAGGAACCATCGAAGGGATATTCGCTGATTGGCATCAATTGCAGATGGGTGAAACCCATCTGTTTCACATACGGGAGCAGCTCCTCAATCAGCTCGGCATAGTTGAGATAGGCTTCGCCGTTCTCTCCTTTACGCCGCCAAGAAGCAAGGTGTACTTCGTAAATAGACATCGGCTGGTTGTGCCAGTGGATTTCACTCCGCCTCTCCATCCAGTCCCCGTCTTTCCAGGCATAGTTAACTTTGGTTGTGATGCGTGAGGCGTTATTCGGGGGCTGCTGCATATCGAAGGCATAGGGATCGGCTTTACGCAGGCATTCGCCATTGGCGGTGATGATTTCAAATTTGTAATATTGGCCGGCACTGGCATCGGCGATAAAGATTTCCCACAGACCGCTGGCCAAATGTTGCCGCATTATATGGCGACTGCCGTCCCAATGATTGAAATCACCAATCAGTGAGACCCTGCGAGCGTTCGGGGCCCAGACACAAAAATGTACCCCGTTAATTCCCTGCTGTTCTCGCCAGTTGGCCCCCATGAAGCCATAAGTCTGCTGCTGTCGTCCCTCTCCAAACAGATAGACATCATCTGGATTGAGCAGGCTGGAAAATTGATAGGGATCGATGATCTCCTCTCGGGAATGGGGATATTCAACCTTGAGTTTATAGGGAAAAGGGTTGACTCTACGCCCCATGCGCCCGGCAAAAAGCCCTTCTGCATTTATCTTGTTCAGGGACGCGACCCTGCGTCCATCTTTGAGACTGAGCACTTCGACGCTTAATGCACCACGCAAAAAACAGCGTACCACCAACCCTTTTTCATGCTCGACACGGTGCATGCCCAGCAAGGAGAATACGTCAATAAACTCGCCATGGAGCAAAGCGATATCGGCACCATCGGGAAAATCGGGGGCATTGAGTGTCATCATCCTTTCTCCTCAAATTTACAATCCATTCGTTCATCATAATCATAGCTATTCACTGCTTTGCTCCCGGCGTAACGCTCTGGCCTGTTGCACCGCAGCTAATCGCTGCCGAACCTCGATAGAGCCAGCCATATCAGATAAAGACATGGGCAAGCGACGCTGCCAGTTGGGGTATTCCTTCCAGGTGCCAGGAATATTTACTGGGTGGGGGTCTAACACCAAATCACTGATTTGGATGCTGAAAATTTCGGAGTTGCCGCCTGCTACTAGCCTGATCAGCAGTGGCAGCAGGCTAGCTATGTCAAACTCTGTGGGCTGAGTGCCAGGTGCCACTTGTTGCTGTTGGATTAACAGCGCCAGCAGCTGCTGCTTCTCCACCTCTCGCTCCAGATGCGCGGTGGCGAGCTCCTCACCGGAATCGAACAAGCCCAGCTCCCGCCGCAACTCCAGATCACTGCCCGCCCACCAAGCGGCCAGGGTTGGTACATCATGATTGGCCAGCATCATAAGGCTCTGGGGCTTATAGTCCTGCGGAGTCTTGAAACCATGGCTGTCTTTGCAGAAATAAAACAGCTCATTAGAATAGATCCCCGCATCTTTGAGTTTGGAGATAATTTCAGGCGGCACTATGCCCAGATCTTCACCTATAATCGCGCAATGTGCCCGTTGGCTTTCAAGACAGAGAATGGCTAGCAGGGTATCTATGGGGTAATAGATATAGGCTCCTTCACCCAGTTTTTCCTCCAGTGGCCACCACCACAACCGCAACAGTGCCATCACATGATCTATCCTGAGGGCACCACAGGCGCGCATGTTGGCGCGCACCAGGCTAATAAATTGTTGAAAATTATGCTGCTTAAGCTTGATAGGATCTAAAGGGGTCAGCCCCCAGTTTTGCCCATGAGGTGCAAACGGATCCGGCGGCGCCCCTATGCTGGCGTGGCGACAATATTGGTCGATATTTGTTTGGACCTCGGCGCCGTGTACCACGGCCCCTACTGCCAGGTCACGGATAAGTCCCAGAGTCATACCGCTCTCTTTCGCTCGTTGCTGGCAGCGTTGTAGCTGCTCGGCGGCGAGAAATTGCAGATAGCAATAAAAATCAGCCTGCTGGCGTAATGCTTTTGGCGCATTACGCGTTTCCGCCTGTGCGAACGCCTGCAAACCAACGCCTTCGGCGGCTACAAACTCCTGATATTGAATCAAACGCAGATTACTGGGGTCGATATGTTGTCGGTGAAACTCTTCATACAGCATTATGAGTGCCTGGTATTTGAGCTGGTAAACGGCATCATAATCGATCCATTGCAGGGCGTTGACTTCGGCGATACGTACCTGCCAGTTGGTGGTGGAAAACCTTTCTTCCAGCCGCTGATATTCTGGTATGGCCTCCAACTGAATATAAAGCGGGTTCAGCCTGCGCCTATCGCAAGGGCTGTAGGGACTGGCTTGGCGGGGGAGAGCAATATCTAATGCATGTAAGGGATTGAGCTGAATAAAGTCGGCACCGTAGTCACTCACGAGATCGATTAGTGCAGTCAGATCGCCAAAATCGCCAATTCCCCACTGCCTGTCGCTACGAATGGAATAAAGCTGGGCATTGACCCCCCAGGTACGATTTGACAGCTTCTTGGTGGGCCCGAGAGACCCTCGGTAGGCGCTGGCCGGAGCAAGCATTAATTTGCCATCATAATGGCTTACATTCGGTTCCGCTTCCGGTGCATCTAATGTCAGACTTAATCGAATGTCGTGATAGCCACAGCTAAGGCTGCCGGTTTCCAGCAGGCCGTCACGATACAAGTGCACTTGGTAATGCAGATAAGTTACCCCATCGAAATGATAGTTGCCGACCTGTGTCATCTGGGTCGTTGATGGGATGAAATGGAACACTGAGCCGGTTTCTGTTTCCAGCGTAAAGTTCAGTGTTCCACAGAACTGTTTATCGAGATAGATGCTCACAGTGGGGCTATTGATATAAGAGCACTGGAAGGAGTGCAGCGGCAGCATCCAGGGGCGGGCATCGAGGTCGAGCACCCGTTCACGGATAAAATCCTCCGGCAACTCTCCGTCGGTGGTACCCGGGAGGTCCCGGCACATGGTCTTAAGAATACCCTGACGATCATGGGGAGAAATATGGATATGGTTACCAAAACAGTCAATAAATTCGGCCCCCACTCCTTGTAGAAACAATAACTTCTCAAGTGACACCTCTTGCTCCCCCCGCGTACAGGGTCATCATGTTCAGTAAATGAATCATCACCATGCCTGTTAAAAGTAACAATTTGAAGAAAGGAAGGTTTCAGTCATATGAAAGTCAGCAAAAAACACCATAGCATTCAATATTTCCTCCACCCGCGGAGGTAAAAGTATTGCACAAGATCTGGATTTCTCTAGTGAGAGGGAAAAAAATCCAGATGCAAATGTGAGTATTTTTTAATCGGAATGGGTTAAGTTAGATTCGGGAAGAGAAACTGAAGTAACGGTCTTCTATATTACAGAGTGTTATTGCAGGGTTTTATCTCGGCTATGTTCATTAAAGCAGCAATAAACCCTCTGCTTCATAGTTATACTAATTGCTATTGGCCTATTCTCGACTCTGTTATATATTGATCAGGTGTATCAAAAACGAACCCAATTAATGTCAAAGTTGCAATAAATACAGAAGTGTAGAGAGGTCCTATGAGCAAGTTCGAATTCGCCCCCATGCCTGACAATCAAGGTTTCTTTGGTGAGTATGGTGGTCAGATTATTCCGCCTGAGCTAAAGAGTGCGATGGATGCGATTAATCAAGCCTACGAAGAGATTCGACAGACTCAAGGTTTCCAGGATGAGCTGATGCATCTGTTTCAGGATTATGTCGGTCGTCCAAGCCCTATCTATCATGCCAAACGCCTCAGTGACAAAATAGGCGGCGCTCAGATCTATCTTAAGCGTGAAGATCTTAACCACACCGGTGCCCACAAGATTAATCACTGCCTGGGTGAGGCCCTGCTCGCCAAATACATGAACAAGAAGAAGGTGATTGCCGAAACTGGTGCCGGTCAACATGGCGTCGCACTGGCCACAGCCTGCGCCTTGGTGGGGATCCCCTGTGAAATCCATATGGGGCAGGTCGATATAGAAAAAGAACATCCTAATGTCACTAAGATGAAAATCTTAGGCTGTAAGCTAGTACCAGTCACTCAAGGTACCGCCACCTTAAAAGATGCAGTCGACAGCGCCTTTGTGGAATACCTTAAAAATCCAACAGATTACCTCTACGCCATCGGCTCTGTGGTTGGCCCACATCCTTTCCCTAAGATGGTGCGAGATTTTCAAAGCATTATCGGCCGTGAGGCCAGAGAGCAGTTCCAACAGAAATTCAATAAATTGCCCGATATCATCACTGCCTGTGTGGGCGGCGGCTCGAATGCTATCGGGCTGTTCACCGCATTTCTCGATGATAGTGAGGTGAAAATTGTCGGCGTCGAACCTGCCGGTAAAGGGCTGGAAACTACCGAGCACTCTGCAACCTTAACTTTAGGCACGCCGGGTGCTATCCATGGCTTTAAATGCTACGTGTTGCAAGATGATGCAGGCGAACCGCTGCCGGTTCACTCAATCGCCTCTGGCTTAGATTACCCGGGAGTCGGGCCTCAGCATTGTTACCTTAAAGATATTGAGCGTGCAGAGTATGATTCGGTTACCGATGAGGAGTGCTTAAGCGCCTTTATGACCCTGTCACAGGTCGAGGGAATTATCCCGGCACTGGAGAGTGCCCATGCCGTGGCTTGGGCGATGCGCGAAGCCGTTAAGCTACCAAAAGATAAGCAGATCTTAATTAACCTCTCTGGCCGGGGTGATAAAGACGCCGACTATGTAGCCGACAAACTTGGTCTTTAGCTTAGACTTTTTTAAAGATAGGTTTTTATCAGTAGCCTTTAATATTAGCTAAAGGGATGAAGCATTCGCTTCGTCCCTTGCTGTTTTTCAACTCTTTTTATCATCAAAACTATCTGTTATTGGCCTGGTTTCGCTGTCACTGTTTCTTCAAATAATCTTATGGGAAATTGTCACCTAAGCTTGGAATGACCGCTGCAACGGTCTTCCCATGAGGGAGCACTACAGGACAAGCGAGCGCCCATGGTTAACGCGCTAACGGCTCTTAATTAACCATTTACGTAATTAACCCAAGACTATTGCTTAAAAAACACCGATAATCCCCCTATTAAGGCACGACCGCCGATTTACCGCGCACGACTCTGGACACTATCAATGGAAATCAAAGTTAATTTTCTCGACAATCTTAGACTGGAAGCTAAGTTTGATGATTTTACCGTCACTGCA
>Ga0316198_10000904_pt1 | contig 16581 bp, 17 predicted proteins | sample OudBieAanoxic_MG_FD_204935 | JGI IMG/M metagenome (GOLD analysis project Ga0316198, IMG submission 204935) | Coastal sediment microbial communities from Oude Bieten Haven, Netherlands - site A anoxic | ecosystem: Environmental > Aquatic > Marine > Coastal > Sediment | place: Netherlands...
GTCCGCCTCGGACCGGCACCGTCTCGAACCTCAGCTTCCCCGGCTGGCAGGGTCCGCTCCTGGTCGCGGCGCTCGACCTCGAGGAGGTCTGCCTCTCGACGGGCGCGGCCTGTTCGTCCGGACTGCACGAGCCGTCGGCCGTGATTCGCGCAATGTATCCGGATGAGCAGTGGAGGGCTGGCTCCGCGGTTCGAATCAGTTTAGGTATGGAGACGAGCCAAGGAGACATCGACCGGGCGATTGCTTCGTTTGAGCGAGTTCTCGCACGGCGCGACGCCTAGAAGCTCACATCAATTCGAGCTCTCGTGAAGATATCTTCATCTCGTTTCATGTTTCAGCTTATAAATATATGAAATTACTCTGTCTATTGGCCATGTGTTTTGAGCTACAGTGCTTTCCATTAAGTGTAACACCCCACGGTTGATTTGTTCAGTGGTGAGCGTCCATGTCTGAAATGAAGCGAGTGCTGGTTGCCATGAGCGGCGGGGTGGATTCCTCGGTGGCGGCAGCCCTGCTGCGCGAAGCCGGGCACGACTTGGTCGGGGTCACACTGCACCTGTGGGACGCCGACGGCGAGCAGCAGGTCGGCCGATGCTGCGCGCCAGAGGACCGGGACGACGCGCGGCGCACCTGCGATCACCTCGGAATCCCCCACTACGTCCTCGATGAGCGCGACGCGTTTCGAAAGCACGTCGTCGACCCGTTTGTGGCCGATTATCAGGCCGGGCGGACTCCGATTCCCTGCGTGGGCTGCAACCGCACTGTGAAGCTCACCCATCTCGCCGAGGTCGCGCGGCGCTTCGACGCGACCCACATCGCCACCGGGCACTACGCGCGCTTGGAGCGAGCCGCGGACGGCCAGCTTCGATTGCTGAGGGGTCGCGACGATGACAAAGATCAAAGCTATTTCCTCTTCGGCCTGCCGCAGCCGACGCTCGAACGGCTGCTCTTTCCCCTCGGCGAGCTCACCAAGTCCGAGGTGCGCGAAGCGGGCCGGCGCCTCGGCGTCCCCAACGCCGACAAGGCCGAGTCGCAGGAGCTCTGCTTCGTTCCCGACGGACGTGTTGGCGACTTCATCAGCCGTCAGGGCAACCAGACGCAATCCGGCGCAATCGTCGACTCGGCGGGGACGGTGCTCGGCCGTCACGAAGGCGTCGCAAATTTCACCCGTGGGCAGCGGCGTGGACTCGGGCTCGGGGGAGGTGGCACCCGCTACGTTCTTCGGATCGTGCCCGATACCGCGGAGGTCGTCGTCGGCGACGAATCGCAGCTCTACGAGCGGAAGCTCAGCGCGACCGACGCACACTGGGTCGCGGGCCGGCCCATGAAACCATTTCACGGAGAGGTTCGCATTCGATATCGGCATCGCGGTGCACAGGCGGACGTGACCCCACGCGGCGATGGCTTCGAGGTGCGTTTTGATGAACCACAGCGTGCGATTACGCCCGGCCAGGCAGCGGTGGTATACCGTGGCGACGAGGTGATCGGTGGCGGCTTCATTGCATGAGCTTTGTGGGTTCGTTCTTTGCGGACTGCTCGCGGCGGGCTGCGCGAAGGGCAGCGGGGAGGGCAGCGCGGTTGGGCAGGTCTGGGCGCCGGACTGCGGACTCGATGGCGCGGCCTTTTCCTTGAATCCGGACTACTTCGCGATGCAGCCCAGCACCTCCGTCGAGATCATCGACATCGTCGTGCAGCGGGGCAGCGATCTCCCGAGCTACAGCGACGGGCTGGCGGTCTTCATCCGCAATCCAGAGTTGCTCAAAGAGACCATGCTGGGGACCGAAATCGAGCTCGGGGGCCTGGCGGCGCCAGTCGAAATGACGCTCTATCTCAACGCGACCTGTCCTGGAGTCGCGCGCATTCCGGTCTACTACGCCGCTGTTGCGGGCACGATCCGCTTCGACGAGCTCTACGTGCCCTGGTTGGACAACGAGACCAAGGAAACGGTAGCCGTCTTCACAAACGTCGAGCTCGTGGACAACAAAGAGCCGCTCGAACGAAGGGCCGTCCTCGATGGGGATTTCAGCTTCCTCTTCGAAGTCGGAAGGCCGTTGCAGTATTTCTGAGCCAATGCCTTCCAAGCGTGGTGAACAAGGCGAGGTCCGCGCAGTGGGGCGTGGGGGCGACGCGGTCGTCGAGACTTCGAACGGCATCGTGCTGATGCCTGGAGGTCTGCCGGGCGAGCGGGTGGAGCTCATGCTGACCGGCTCCAAACGCGGCGCCGCGCGTGGGCGGTTGCTGCGGGTGCTCGAGCCGGCCGCGGGACGGCGGCGGCCCGCCTGCGCCGATGCGGCTCGCTGCGGTGGCTGCCCGCTGATGATCGCGAGCCCCGAGCTCCAGCGCGAAATCAAACAGCGCTTTGTGGCGGACGCTTGCCGCGAGCTGCCCGGCGCAGCCGATACGGAGATCGAATGGGTCGATTCGCCTGCGAAGCTCGGGTACCGCAGGCGTGCCCGACTCGCCTGGCATCGGGACACGATCGGCTACCGCCAGCTTCATTCCAAGCGCGTCACGCCCATCGGCGAATGCATCGTGGTCGTCGAGCCGCTCCGCGAAGCCTGGGATGCGTTGCGTGCCTACCTCGCTCCTTTGCTGCGTGGCGGCGGAGAGATTCAGCTTCAGCTCACCGACGCCGAACGTGTCGTGGTCGACCTGCGCGCAGACGACGACCAGCGACCTGAGCTTTTCGACGCCTGCGAGAGGCTATGCGAGCTGCCCGTGGTGGCCGGCGTCACGCTCCAAACCCGCGGACACGGTCATGCGGCGAGCTGGGGGGAAACGCGTGTCGCCATTCAGGCAGGCACATCCGGCCTTCTCGAAGGGCCGGGCGGCGCCTTTTCGCAGGCCAACGACCGGGTCAACGAAAAGCTCATCGAAGCCGTGGTTCGTCTCGCCGAGCCCGAGGGCATGCGCGTCCTCGAGCTCCACTGTGGAATCGGCAACTTCACCGTCGGACTCGCTGAACAGGCGAGCGCGCTCGTGGCCGTCGAACGAGATCCACTCGCCGTAGACGCATGCCAACGCAACTTGAAGCGCTTGGGAAGAAATGCGCGCGTGACGGTCGGCGATGCCAACCAGCCGCCCAAGGGCCGGTACGACGTCGTCGTGCTCGACCCGCCTCGGCAGGGCGCCAAAGCGCTGTTCGAGGGCGGTGCGCTCTTGCCCGGACCGAAACGCCTCGTCTACGTATCGTGTGACACGGCGACCCTGGCACGTGATCTTCGTCTCGCTACCGCGAAGGGATACCACATCGACCGTCTGATCGGTTTCGACATGTTCCCGCAGACCGCACACCTGGAGTCTCTCGTTCGGCTGGTTCGTGATTGAGTTTAGTGCGCTGCATTGCTCCAGCACCACGGCGGCGCTAGCTTCTGCGCGGATATGCGCTGCCCCTACTGTGGAACCTTGGAAAACCGTGTGATCGACTCGCGCTTGTCGCAGGCGGGCGAGGTCACCCGGCGGCGCCGCGAGTGCGAGCATTGTGGGCGGCGGTACACGACCTACGAACGGGTCGAGCAGACGCTGCCTCTGATCATCAAGAACGACGGTCGGCGACAGCCGTACGACCGCGCCAAGCTGCTTGCAGGGCTCCGGCGGGCCTGTGTGAAACGTCCGGTCTCGGCCGAAGCGCTCGAGCGCTTTCAGCACCAGGTCGAACGCTGGCTCGTCGACACCGGTGAGCAGGAAGTTCCTTCGACGCGGCTTGGAGAGCACGTCTTGCATGAGCTGCGGGGCCTCGACCCGGTGGCTTACGTTCGTTTTGCAAGCGTCTACCGAGACTTCCAGGGTGTCGACGAGTTCGTCGACGAGCTGGCAAAGCTCAAGGATTGACATGTGGTCGGACCTAGAACGCGCGGTGATGGAGCGAGCGTTGGCCGAAGCGAAGCGCGGCTATCCGAGCCCGAACCCCCATGTCGGTGCGGCGATCGTTCGCGGCGGGAAGATCATCTCCGTCGGTCATCATGAACGCGCGGGCGAAGCCCATGCGGAAGTCGATGCAATCCGAAACGCAAAAGCCTCGGTCGAAGGCGCTACGCTCTTCGTGACCTTGGAGCCATGCAATCATCGCGGCCGAACGGGGCCGTGTACGGAGGCGATTCTCGATGCCGGGCTTGCCCGCGTCGTGATCGGTTGCCTCGATCCTGCGCCCCACGTCGCCGGCGCCGTCGACCGTTTGAGGTCGGCGGGGGTCAAAGTCGACGTCGGCCTGATGGAACGGGAGTGCTCAGCGCTAGTCGCCGACTTCACCAAGCACATCCGGACCGGCCTCCCGTTCGTGACACTGAAAGCCGCCGTGACGCTCGATGGAAAGATCGCGACGCGCACGGGAGACTCTAAGTGGATCACCGGGGAAGAAGCCCGCACCGAAGCGCATCGGATGCGCGATCAGAGCGATGCGATTTTGGTCGGAGTGGGGACCGTCTTGAGCGACGATCCGAAGCTCACGGTGCGGCGCGTCGAAGGCAGAGACCCCATTCGGGTCGTCCTCGATGCCGACCTGAGAACGCCGCCCGGCGCGGCGGTTCTAGAGCCTGGCCAGGGCTCGAACGCCGGGGCTCTCATATTTCACGCGGCCGACGCCGACCCGTCGCCTCCCAAACATTTCTCGGTGGAGGGCGTGGAGTTGGTCCCAGTGTCGCGGATCGAACGCGGCGTCAACCTGCTGGAAGTGCTTCAGGCGCTCGGCGAGCGTGGCCTGGTCCGGCTCTTGGTCGAGGGGGGCGCGCACGTGCACGGGTCTTTTCTCGACCTCGGCCTAGCGGACCGTGCGGCCATCTTCATCGCGCCTCGCATCGTGGGGGACGCAAGTGCGCTCTCCTTTGCCGCGGGCTCGGGCGCCGAATCGATCGAAGGAGCGTCGCGCCTGGTGCGCACCGAATTCCAAGCGCTGGGACCGGACTGGTTGATCTCCGGTGACTTCGAAAGGATGCAGTAGATGTTTACGGGATTGATAGAACAGGTCGGGACGATCGATCGAATCGAGCGACGCGAGGACGGGCTCAGCATCCGCATCCGATGCGCGCTGCATCCCTACCGGCTCGGGGAATCCATCGCGGTCAATGGGACGTGCCTCACCGTCAAGTCGTTCGACGAAACCCAGTTCGAGGCCGACGCCTCGCTCGAAACGATCGACAAGACCAATCTCGATAGCCTCGAGGAAGGCGACCGGGTTCACCTCGAACGCGCGCTCGCGCTAGGCGATCGCTTGGGCGGCCACATGGTCACCGGGCACGTCGATGGCGTTGGCTCGATGATCGCGCGAACGCCCGAAGGGGACTACAGTCGCGCCAGCTTCGAGGTCCCGCGCCGACTTGCACCGTTTCTGGCCCCGAAGGGCTCGATCGCCGTCAACGGCGTCAGCCTTACGGTGAACACCGTCGCAGGCACCCGCTTTGACGTGATGTTGGTGCCATACACGCTCGAGGAGACGACTTTTGGTGAGATGGCAGACGGGGCTATGGTCAACCTCGAAGTCGACATCCTCGCCAAGTACGTTGCAAGCCTGATGGGCAAGCCCGGCGTGGACGCGCCCGAAGGCTGAGCATTTGCAGCGGTCCGCTGGAAGGGCGAGCCCTTTCGCGTCATGGTGGCGCCCATATGACGAGCGCGATCGAGCGAGTCGTGGCGGCATTGGATGACATCCGCAGGGGCAAAATGGTCATCCTTGTCGACGACGAGGACCGCGAAAACGAAGGCGACGTGTGCATGGCTGCCGAGATGGCGAGCCCGGATGCGATCAATTTCATGGCAAGACACGCTCGAGGGTTGATTTGTCTCAGCCTGACCGAGGACCGAATCCGTCAGCTCGACCTACCGATGATGGTCGACGACAACCGCTCCTCGCGGTCGACGGCATTTACGATTTCCATCGAGGCTCGCAAAGGAGTCACGACGGGCATCAGCGCGGGCGACCGAGCACACACGATTTTGACCGCGGTCGAAGACGACGCGGGGCCCGCGGACCTGGTGAGCCCGGGCCATGTGTTTCCGCTCAAGGCGGTCCCGGGCGGCGTGCTGCAACGCACGGGGCACACCGAGGGCTCGGTCGATCTCTCGCGACTCGCTGGGTTGAAACCGGCCAGCGTCATCTGCGAGATCATGAAAGACGATGGGTCGATGGCTCGCTACCCGGATCTCCTCGCATTTGCCGAAGAGCACGAACTGCTCCTGCTCACGATCGCCGACCTCATCCAATACCGCCTAGCCCGCGAACGGCTGGTTCAGCGGATTCGGCAGACGCCTGTAGAAATGCCGTCGGGACGCACTTGGATCGCTTCGGTGTATCGAGTTCAGGTCGGCGACCAAGAGCAGTTCATGGCCCTGAGCTTCGGCGAGCTGACCACGGCCCCGACGCTGGCGCGCGTCCACCGCGGGAGCGTGCTTGGCGACGCATTCCAGGTCCGCATGGGCGACCGCGTTCACATCGCCGACTGCGTCGCCGCGATTGAGCGCGAGGGCAACGGGGTGATTCTGTTCTTGCCGGGGCATCCGGACCCCGAAACCGATTTGGCCTTTTACCTCAACGAACCACTCCCCCGATCCCCCGAGGAGCCCGGCGTCGTGCTTCGCGAGTACGGCTTCGGCGCACAGGTGCTCTCGGACCTCGGGCTCAAGCAGCTGCGTCTACTCACCAACCGGCCGCGGCGAATCCCGAGCCTCGACGCCTTCGGGCTCAATGTAGGCGAGCAGCTTCTGGTCGCACCGGGCGGCCAGCTCACGCTCGCGCCCGCGAAAAAGGCAGCAGCTTCCGAATGAGCGAGGACCGCAACCTGCCGCTGCGAGAGGTTTCCGCGCCCAAAGACGCGCGCTTTGCCATCGTCTGGTCTCGTTTCAACCGTGCCGTCGTGAGCAAGCTCCTTGAGGGCGCCAAGGACTGCCTCTCCGAGCGCGGCGTGGCCGACGAATCCCTGTATGTCGTCGAGGTGCCGGGCGCATGGGAGCTCCCTTACGCAGCTCAGCAACTTGCGCAGAGCCAGCGCTTCGACGCGGTCATCGCGCTCGGCGCGGTGATTCGAGGAGGCACGCCGCACTTCGACTTCGTCTCGCAGGGCACGGCTCTTGGCCTCGGCCGGGTCGCTCTCGACGCGCGGGTCCCCGTGATCCTCGGCCTGCTCACGACCGACGACGAAGCGCAAGCGTTCGAACGCGCTGGCGGCGCGCACGGAAACAAGGGCCGCGACGCAGCGCTGACCGCGATCGAAATGGTCATTTTGGATCGAAAGCTTGCGGGCGATGGGATCACGACGAAAAGGCCGTGAAGCGGCGCTTCGCATCCTTTACTTCATGGATGTGTCGGACGTGAGCGGGACACAGGCGATCCGGTCGTACTGGGGGCACCTCTCCAACGAGGACGCACCGACTGAAGACGTCGATTTCGCAAACCAGCTGGTCCGTGCATACGCCAATCAGAAAGACGAGGTCGATGAGATCATCCGTTCGTCGAGCCACCACTGGCGCATCGAGCGGATGCCAATCGTCGATCGAAACGTCCTCCGCGTCGCAATCGTGGAGCTTCGCGAAATGAGCGACATCCCGAAACGCGTTACGCTCAACGAGGCGGTCGAGCTCGCAAAGCGATTCGGCTCGGAGGGAAGCGGCGCCTTCGTCAATGGCGTTCTCGATCGCGTCGCGACGGAGCTGGGCAAATCGTGATCGACTACGATTTCATCTCTACTGCGCCATCAAGCTTGGACGAGCTCCAAACCGAAGTCATCGTCCTGCCTTTCTTCTCCGACGAGCGGCCGCTGCAGGGCGCCGCCGGCCTCATCGACTGGCGCCTCTGTGGCTCGCTTTCTAGAAAGCTGATGGCCGGCTACTTACAGGGTACGTTCGGGGAAAAGGCCTTGCTCGCAAATCCGGGCAAGCTCAAATCCGAACGCCTGCTGCTGATCGGTCTCGGTGAGAGCGCGTCGTTCGACGAGAGCGTTGCTCGGAAGGCCTGCGCACTCATCGCCGAAGCTCTTCGGGAGGCCAAGGTCTCGACCGCCGCGCTGGCCTTGCCCGGGCGGAGCCTCGGGCTGGTGACCGCCCTCGAAGCCATGCAGGTTTGGCTTGCGGCAAGCCCCCTCGACAGTGAGCTCGAAGAGCTGAGCATCATCGAACGCGCCCAAGAGCATCGCGCCCTGGACTCCGTAATTGACGGACTGCGGCGCCAGGCCGAGTCTCCGCTCGACTAGCAGGCTATCGCCGTGACGTACGACGCTTGGCCTTCTTCGCGGGTGCCTTGGCGCGCTTCTTCGAGGCCGCTTTCTTCTTCGTGCCTCCCCGCTTCTTCGTCGCGCCACGCTTTTTCGGAGCAGCGCGCCGCTTGGTCACCTTGCTCCGCTTCGTCGGGGCGGCCTTCTTCTTGGTGCTTCCGCGCTTCTTTGGTGCTGCGCGCCTCTTGGTCGCCTTGCTCCGCTTCTTGGGGGTTGCCTTCTTGCTCGAGCTTCTCCGCTTCTTCGGCGCAGCCTGTCTCTTCGTGCTTGAGCGCTTCCTGGCGGCGGCACGCTTCTTGGTCGCAGCCCGCCTCTTGGACGCGGGACGCTTCTTCTTGGCAGCCGCCTTCTTCTTGGCGGCCGCCTTCTTCTTGGCAGCCGCCTTCTTCTTGGCAGCCGCCTTCTTCTTGGCAGCCGCCTTCTTCTTGGCAGCCATCTTTTTCTTGGCCGCCGCCTTCTTCAGCGCCGCGGCCTTCTTCTTCGCGTCGGCCTTCTTCTTCGCCTCCGCCTTCTTACGCTTGATCGCGTCGGCCTTTGCCTTGGCTTCCGCCTTCTTGCGGGCGAGCTCGGCTTTCTTTTCTGCCGCCGCCTTCTTCTTTTCGGACGCGATTCGCCTGTCCTCTGCCTGCTTGAGCTTCAGCGCGTCGGCCTTCTTTTTGGCTTCCAGCTTCCGTTGCACGGCTGCCGCCTGTTTACGTGCCGCTTCGGCCTTCTTCTTGGCCTCGGCTTTTTTATGGGCGGCCAGCTTGCGGGCCTGAGCCTGGGCCTGCGCGAGCTCCCGGAGGTCGATCGGCTTGGTCTCGACCCGTTTGCGGGTCTTCTTTGGCCGCTCGTCGTCCTCGTCCTCCTCTTCGCCGGACTCGTCGACCGGAAGCTGAGGTGCGGGAACGAAAGGCCGCCTCGGCCCCGGGCGACTCGCCTTGATTCCGGAGAGGGGGAGGTGCCCGGCCTTCTTCGCGGCTTTGTAGGCGGCACGCATTGCGTCCGGCTCTCCGAAGTATTTTGCCATCGGGGCCAGATAAAGCGATTTCCAGACCTTTTCGCAGGCTTTTCCGAGGCCTGCGGGGATTCTGCTGTGGGTCACCTCGACCTTGGTGCCACCCGCGACGGGAGAAAACGAGATGTCGACGTGCGAGTCGTTGGCCCCTTTCGGGAAATCCCGTGTGCGCCAGGTCATGGCGATACGGCTACCGGTCACCAGATAGACATGGGTAGCGTCGACGAAACCATCGTCCGCGACCACTCGACCGCCTACCCAGGGGTCCACCGTAGCCCGCGCTCCCGTAAAAGCGGAGTGATGGCGCTCATCCATCCACGCGGAATAAATACGATTTGGACTCGCGGGTATCACGGACGAGACAGTAAATTCTTCCGTGTCCATCGTCCTTGGTTTCCTTGACTTGCTGGCCTGTATTAGTCCAGGAAACTCGTTTGAAAACCAGAAAAATTCTCGACTTCGAGCCGGACTGCACCATTTATCGACCCAGTATAGCTCTTTTGGCTTAGTTTCTGGCCTCGATTCATAGATCGCAGCGCCGCTCTTGACCCCACGGGGCAGCGTGCTTCGATGCACCGCTCGATGGCACGGCCGAAACCGCGGCACCAGTTCTGGATCGACCGTGGAGGCACCTTCACGGACTGCCTCCATCGAGATCGACTGACCGGCGCCATTCGGGTGACCAAGGTGCTCTCCTCGGACAATGCGCCGCTTCTGGGGATCCGCGAGCTGCTGGGCCTCCGCGCGGACGCTCCGATTCCGCTTGCCGAGGTCCGCATGGGGACGACCCTGGCCACCAACGCGCTCCTCGAGCGCGGTGGCTGCCGGACCGTGCTCGTCGCCGACGAAGGATTCGGCGACCTGAGTTGGATCGGCGATCAGACGCGGCCAGACCTCTTCGCGCTCGAAATCGAGAAGCCCAAGCCGCTGGCCGAGGAGGTCATCGAAGTAGCCGCCCGGATGACGGCCGATGGCTCGGTGCTGCGCCCGCTCGACCTCGCCGTGCTGCGTCGAGCGCTCCAAGAGGCGCTCGAGCACGGCGCCCAGTCGGTGGCGGTCTCACTGATACACGCGTACCGCGATGGGGCGCTCGAGGGTCAAGTCGCCGCAATCGCGACAGAGCTCGGTTTCGCGCATATCTCGCTCTCCCACGAGGTCTCCAACGAGCTCGGCCTTCTCGGCCGCACCGACACCACCACCGCCAACGCATATCTGACTCCGCTGCTCACGCAGTACATGCGAAAGCTCGAGCAAGAGCTTGGACAGGGGCGACTGCGGATGATGCAGAGCAATGGCGGCCTCGTCGACGCATCCGCCTTCATCGGGCGCAACGCCGTTCTGTCGGGCCCGGCCGCCGGCGTGGTCGCGACCGGCGCGGTCGCCGACGAGCTTGGCGTGGCCGAAGCCATCGGATTCGACATGGGTGGCACTTCGACCGACGTGTCGCGCTACGCGGGCCAGCTGTCGCGCGTCTTTGAAAGCCAGATCGGAGGCATTCGAATCCGCGCACCGATGATCGAGCTCCACACGGTGGCCGCGGGCGGCGGATCGATCTGCAGGCTCGAAGCCAAACGTATGACGGTCGGCCCGCAAAGCGCCAGCGCCGACCCGGGACCCCTTTGCTACGGAAAACGGGGTGCTGAAGAGCTCACGCTGACCGACGTGTCGCTCTGCCTCGGGCGGCTTGCCGGGGACCGGTTTCCATTCGCATTGAACGAAGAGAAGCCTCGGAAGAAGCTCGAGCGCGTCGCTGCGGAGCTGCAAGCAGGCGGCGTCGAACGCGATCCCGACGAGGTTGCACACGGGTTCCTCAGGGTCGCGACGGAGAACATGGCGGCGGCAATTCAAAAAGTGTCGGTGGGCCGCGGCCACGATGTGCGAACACACGCGATGGTGGTTTTCGGAGGCGCAGGCGGCCAGTATGCCTGCCTCATTGCGCGACGACTTGGGATTCGACGCTTGATCTTCCACCCGTACGCCGGCGTTCTGTCCGCGTTTGGTATGGGCGTGGCCAACTTCGAGTGGCACGGTGAGCGCGACGCGGGGCGCGCGACCCTGGATGACCCACTCTCAGAACGATGGGAGCGCGACTTCTCCCTCCTCGAACAGTCGGGCCGCGCCGCGCTCGAGACCGATGCCGAGCCGGAGGCGCAGTGGAACGTTCGGCGCCAGGTCGCGCTTCGCTACCGTGGAACCGAGGCTACGCTCGCGGTCGATTGGACCGACGCAGAGCGTATGCGCTCGGCGTTCGAAGCGCTCCATCGGCGCGAGTTTGGGTACACGCGACCCGGTCACGCGGTCGAAGCGGCCACGCTTCGGCTTGCGGTGGAGTTGCGCAGCGCGAAGCCGGAGCTTCCCAACGTCCAGGCGGGCAGCGGAGAGCCGATCCGCCGCACCAAGCTCTGGTCGGCCGGAGCCCTGGTCGAAGCGCCGGTCTATCTCCGCGAGAGCCTTCCCATCAAAGCGGAGATCCCCGGCCCCGCGCTGGTGCTGGACGCCACCGGAACCGTCGTGGTGGATGTCGGCTTCGTCGCGATGCGCAACGAGCGCGACTACCTGATTCTGCGTGACACCCAGGTTGGCGACGCGCGCGAGCTCGCGGAGACCGGCGTCGACCCAGTGCTGCTCGAGGTCTTTCACAACCAATTCAAGTCGATCGCCGAACAGATGGGTGTCGTCCTGCAGCGCACGGCGATGAGCACGAACATCCGCGACCGCCTCGATTTCTCTTGCGCGGTTTTCGATTCGCGAGGAGGCCTGGTGGCCAACGCGCCGCACATCCCGGTTCACCTCGGCGCCATGAGCGAATCCGTTCGAGCCGTCCTTGCCGCGCATCCCGACACGAAGCCCGGTCAGGTATTTGCGACCAACGATCCTGCCGCCGGTGGGTCGCACCTGCCCGACATCACGGTCGTCACTCCCGTGCACCACGCCGAAGGGGCACTCCGCTTCGTGGTCGCGTCGCGCGGACATCACGCCGACGTGGGCGGGCTCACGCCTGGATCCATGCCGCCGTACTCGACTCGGCTCGAAGAAGAGGGCGTGGTTCTGCGGAACCTCGCAATCGTCGAAAACGGCGCCTTTGGAGAGCAGCTCGTACGCGACGCGCTGAGTGCCGGCCCTCACCCCGCGCGCAATCCCGACGAGAACCTCGCGGACATTCAGGCCCAGATCGCAGCCAATGAGAAGGGCGTGCAGCTGCTCGACGCGCTTCTCGAACGCTACGGCATCGACGTCGTGAGCGCGTACATGCAACACATCCAGGACAACGCGGCCGAGCTGACGACCCGGGCGATCGAAGGCCTGGCCGACGGCGAGCACGAGTTTGAAGACCGATTGGACGACGGGGCGCGCATCGCGGTGCGCGTCACCGTTTGCGGCGGCGCGATGGAAATCGACTTCGAGGGTACGGACCCCGCGCTCGACAACAACCTGAACGCGCCCCGCGCGGTCACCATGGCGGCTATCCTCTACGTGCTCCGGGTTCTGGTCGGCAAGCCGATTCCGCTCAACAGCGGCTGCATGCGCCCCGTCCGCGTTCGCATCCCAGAAGGCTCGCTGCTCAGCCCAGAGCCCGAACGGGCGGTCGCGGCGGGCAACGTGGAGACCTCGCAGCGAATCGTCGACGTCCTGTTCGGCGCCCTCGGACTGGCCGCCGCGAGCCAGGGGACCATGAACAACATCACCTTTGGCAATGATCGCCTCGCATACTACGAAACCCTCGGCGGCGGGGCCGGCGCGACCAAGGATCGTGCGGGGGCCTCCGGGGTCCATACGCACATGACCAACTCCAAGTGCACCGACCCGGAGGTTCTCGAAACCAGGTTCCCGATTCGGGTCCGCCGATTCGAGCTGCGGCGCGGGTCTGGCGGCGCAGGCGCGCGGCGGGGCGGCGATGGATTGGTTCGGGAGCTCGAATTCCTGTCGCCCATGCGCGTTTCCGTGCTCTCCGAGCGGCGTAGGGTCCCGCCCTATGGTATGCGCGGCGGCGATCCAGGTACTCCGGGCATGAATCTACTCAACGGGAAGCAGCTCCCTCACCGCGCCAGCGTTGACGTCTCGCCCGGCGACGTCCTGCGTGTCGAAACGCCGGGAGGTGGTGGTTGGGGTGATCCACGATGAACCTCCGAGACCTTTGGCGACGGCTGCAGCAGATCGTCTTCCACAACATTCTCCACCTCGACGACACTCCGCACCGAATCGCCTGGGGCGTCTTCCTCGGCGCGATGATCGCGTTCACGCCGACGCTCGGCCTTCAGATCGTTTTGTACATCCCGATCGCGGCCCTGCTTCGCGCCAACAAGATCTCGGGAATCCCTGTTCTGTTCATCAGCAACCCCTTCACCGCGGTGCCGCTCTACTACACGACCTGGTCGGTCGGAGCGGCGGTCTTGCATCCGGAAAAAGAAGTCACGCGTTCGACGATCAAGACCTGGCTCGGCACCACCGGACGTGCGCTCAAAGACGGCAACGTCGATCGCTTACTCGAGGGCGAGTTCTGGGCAGACGTCGGCCGGGTCTTGGCAAACACCGGCGGGGAGCTTTGGATGGGCGCGCTCGTCTGCGGGCTGCTCGTCGGGCTGCCCCTTTATTTTCTTACCCGTTGGGCGATTAACGCCTTTCGCCACCTGCGCGAAGCGCGGCATCTATCGCACGGGCCGATCGACCAACGAAGGGCCCCCCGCTCGTCGAAAATCCCATAGCCGACGGGCCGGCGGAGCGGTGTTGGAGAGCATCGCCGCCGCCGACCCCTGGACATCGCTACGGTCCGTGAGCTCGAGATCAAGCCTTCTTCGTGGTGCCTTGGAGGCGGTCCGAAAGCTCGCCCATGGACTCCGCGATCGCACTGACGACCTCGGACGTCGACGTGAGGGTGTTCGCCGCCGCTTCGATTGCGGTGCGCGTCACCCCGAGCCAAAGGCCGGCGACTCGGCGGCCCAACGTCACGAGGCCTTCCGCGGTCTTGCCAACCTGGCCCGCAGCTGCGTTGACGTTGTCTTCGATGGTGGTTTGGATCTTTGCTTGTTCAGTCATCGGCGTTCTCCTCGTTGGGTGTCGATGCGCGAGGCAGGACGTCCCTGCCCGTAATCAGTTGCCGGCCCCGGTCCTCGAAAAGAACCATGTAGGCTTCAGACCCGGCGACGAGCGGTGCGCCCGTGACACCGCAGACAGCGTCGTGAACCAGAATGATCGGGGTGACCCCGACGGCGCCGGCGAGCGGGTCCAACCCGGGCTCGGGCTCGGGCGCAGGCGCGGCCTCGGCCTCGCCGGGCAGCGGTCCGCGGGTCCCGGGAATCTTGCTCAGCTGCTCGGAAGACTTCCGGCGAAACCGGTGGCGCTCGGAGGCAAGCAGCTCGGCCACTTCGCGAAGCTCACCCTCGGCCTTGGCGCCCACCACGTCGATGGTGTCGAGCGCATCCTCGAGGAGCGCTCGCACGACGTTGGAAACCGGGACACGCCAGGCGTTGGCAACCCGCTTCAGCTCCTGCTCGAGAACCGCGGGCACGCGGGTGTGGAGCACCCGTTCCTTTCGGCCGCCCTTGCGGCTCGTGTTCTCTTCCTCGTCGCCCATGCGCAGTCTGTAACACAATGTGACACAGGTGCAATCCGCTTGTGTCACAATCTTGTAAAAGTCTGTAATTGTAGCCCTTTAGCTCAGAACGGGTCGGTTTGACGGCATGGGACCAACTGTTACAGTCGCCCGCCGTGACTCGCACATCGCGCTCCAGAAAGGCACTGGTCTTGTGCCTCGCCGCCATCGGCATCCTGACCGCCATGGACCTCGGCACCAAGCAGTGGGCGCTCGAGCGGCTGTCTGAGCCGTCCTCTCGGGCCTCCGACCCGGTCTGCGAGCCCAACGAATTCGGGCGGACCGAGGCACAGCGGCGTCAGCGCCAGCCCGTGGTCCTGATCGACGGTCTGCTGGAGTTTCGGTATGCCGAGAACTGTGGTGCCGCGTTTGGGTTCATGCGCGACATGCCGAGCGCGGTGCGCAAGGGTGTCTTTTACGTCGCCGCGGCAGGTGCCGTCGTTCTCCTCCTGTGGATGTTCGTGACCGGACGTGGGGGCAGGCTTTTCGCCATCAGCGTTCCCCTGATCGTCGCCGGCGCGATCGGGAACTTCGTCGACCGAATCAACCTCGGCTACGTCGTCGACTTCGTCAGGTTCCACTTCGATGATCGTTGGGCATACCCGACCTTCAACGTCGCCGATGCTTGGATCACGATCGGCGTTGCCCTGATTCTCATCGAAGGCTTTATGGATGGGCGGCGCGAAAAGCAGCAGGCGGCCAAGCGCGCAGAGGCGCCGGCGAGCTGAGCGGGCATGTTAGAGTCCGGCTGAATGCTTCCGACGCTCGCGGAGATCTTCGGGGAGCCGATCCCAGCGTACTTCACACTCCTTCTAATCGGCTTCGCTTTGGCGACTTGGCTGGCCGCCCGGCTCGCGAGGAAAGAAGGGCTCAACCCGGACACCTTCATCGACCTTGGTCTTTTCTCCGTGATCCTCGGTGTCCTCGGCGCTCGCCTCTTGCATGTGTTCGTCGATGGCTACCTCTGGGACTACGTGCATCTGTGCACCGACCCGAGCAAGGTCGCCTGGGAGATCACCGCCGCGCAGTGCGCGCGTGCCGAAGGGATTTGGGACGCCGCCCGCGAGCTGTGCCAGCCGTCCGGGCGCGACTGCTTCGCCTGGGCCGCGTTCTGGAGAGGTGGCCTGACCTATTACGGCGGCCTCATCGCCGCGGCGGCGTTCGGCGTATGGTTTTTGAAACGAGAAGGCGTTCCGCTCTATCGGGGGATCGACATCGCTGCGATCGGCATCTCCTTGGGCTTGGTGTTCGGCCGGCTGGGCTGCTTTTTGGGCGGCTGCTGCTTCGGCGTGAACACGGACGGACCGATCGGCGTGAGCTTTCCCCCGTTCTCGCCCGCAAGTGAATCGCAGTGGCGCGCCGGATTGCTGGAGGCTCCACATCTGGCGTCGCTTCCGGTCCACCCGACGCAGCTCTATGAATCTTTCGGCTGCCTGGCCATCACCGGCTTTCTGCTCTTCTGGCTTCGACCAAGGAGACGTTTCGAAGGCCAACTGATGCTGGCGTTCATCGGGCTCTACGCGATTCTACGATTCGTCTTGGAGTTCTTGCGAGCCGATGAACGCGGGGAGCTTCTTGGTCTGAGTACTTCCCAGCTTCTGGCGATCCCGGCGCTGTTGCTGGTGGCCACCCTCTGGCCCCGCTGGCAGCGGCGCTGACACTGCCGCTGCCGCGCTGCCACTGCCGCTGCCGCGGATGCAGTGGGGGGTGGTTGATGAACCTGGGAGCTAGTTTGGTTTAATTACACCCCCCCCCCCCCCCCCCCCCCCAAAAACCCCCGGGCGGGCGGAAGCGGG
>Ga0316198_10000905_pt1 | contig 16569 bp, 14 predicted proteins | sample OudBieAanoxic_MG_FD_204935 | JGI IMG/M metagenome (GOLD analysis project Ga0316198, IMG submission 204935) | Coastal sediment microbial communities from Oude Bieten Haven, Netherlands - site A anoxic | ecosystem: Environmental > Aquatic > Marine > Coastal > Sediment | place: Netherlands...
GATGAATGCGGACAGGCTGGAGCCGGGCGAACGCTGCGCATCAACGTCTAACAGAAATTTTGAAGGCCGGCAGGGCCAGGGCGGGCGCACGCACCTGGTGAGCCCGGCGATGGCGGCAGCTGCTGCTGTGACAGGCCATTTTGTCGATGTTAATGATTTGATGTCACACAACTGAGAGAGAAGAAATGCAGGCATTTACCAGACATAGCGGAATCGTCGCGCCACTCGACCGGCCCAACGTCGATACTGACGCGATCATTCCGAAGCAGTATCTGAAGTCCATTAAACGCAGCGGTTTTGGTCCGAATGCATTCGATGACTGGCGTTACCTGGATGAAGGCGGGCCGGACGTTGATAATTCGACACGTCGTGTTAATCCGGAATTTATTCTCAATCAGCAGCCGTATGACAAGGCCACGGTTCTGCTTGCGCGAGAGAATTTTGGTTGCGGATCGTCACGTGAACACGCGGTGTGGGCGCTGACGGACTTCGGTTTTCGTGCTGTCATTGCCCCGGGTTTTGCCGATATATTTTTCAATAACAGCTTCAAGAACGGCTTGCTGCCGGTCATGCTTGATAGCGCTGTTGTCGATGGTCTTTTCGACAAGGTGCAACAAAACAAGGGTGTTGAGTTTACGATTGATCTTGAATCTCAAACCGTAACAGCGGGTGAAGATGTTTATGCTTTTGAGATTGATGAATTCAAAAAATATTGTATGTTGAACGGGCTTGATGATATTGGCCTGACTTTGCAGCACGCGGACCAGATCAGGGCATTCGAACAGGAAAGGAAACAAACGTCACCATGGTTGTTCTGATGGTGTGTGCAAATAATAATAAATACGAAGGTGCATAAATGTTCTATTCGAAATCTCGATTGCATATTGTCCGGCAAATTGTTTTGCTGTCAGCAGTATTGCTGCTAACAGCATGCTCGAATAAAGCGTCAACATTTGTACCCGCAGCGCAGGATGCAGACAGGGGTTCGATTGTTTATATCTATCGCCCATCCTCTTCAACCAACTTCATGATGTCGCCGAAAGTGGTGATCGACGGCAATGAAAAATTCAAGATTGGAAGTGGTGACTACCGCTATGTATACCTCCAGGGCGGCAGGCATACGCTTGGCCTGAATCCGACCGATCAATATATTACCGATGCGGCGCTGGAGCTGAATGTCGAAACAGATAAAAGTTATTATCTGCGTGTTAAAACCTCACTGAAGTTCGAGCCGGAGACCATGAATACACGCAAGTTCTGGATTGAACCGGTCACAGAAAAGCAGGCGCTCGATGAAATCGGTGATACCGGGTATGCGGGACCGGTGCAGCAGTCCATAGCAGATCCGGCCGAAGCGGCTGGAACCAGTGAAGGCTTTTCCGTTGACAAAACCCGGGATCCATTTGCAGGCAAGCAGTAACATTACGCTGTGAGCGGGTTGCGATAAACACGTAAACATAAATAGCGTATAATTCCGCCTGCCGTATTCTGCGGGAGTTCGCCTGCATATTACACAAAGGCGGGCGCAGATTGATCAATGGCGAATGATATTACAGAAGTTACAGCAAATTTATTGGCTTTTAGCCTGTTACAGTTTGCCCTGTTTGGTTTTATGAACAATATTTTTTCAGGAAAAAAATATCGCGAAAGCCCCGAAGGGGTGAGTCTCATGGATGAGACGAAGAATCTGGCGTCGCATCTCGAACGATCCCACTTGATCCATAGCTATGGCTATGAATCCGCGGGCGATCGTTCAACCTGCTTAGCCAGCTTGCCCATAAAATCCTAATCCTTCATGCAATATACGGGCTAGACATAATTCATCAGGTACTTGTATGAGTAACAAGATTGCAGTTTTGCCGGGAGACGGCATTGGCATCGAGATCATTGCTGAAGCTACCAAGGTACTGGATTATCTAAAAAGTAACGGTCTCGATATAGAAATGGTTGAGGCCCCGGTCGGAGGCGCCGGTTATGATGCTGCCGGCAAGCCATTGCCTGATGAAACCCTGGCCCTGGTAAAAGAGTCTGATGCAATTCTGCTGGGTGCTGTTGGTGGTCCGCAGTATGAAGATCTGCCGCGCGAGTTGCGCCCCGAAAGAGGCCTGCTTGGCCTGCGTTCCGAGCTGGGCCTGTTTGCAAACCTGCGTCCGGCGATTCTCTACCCGCAACTTGCGGACGCGTCTTCACTCAAGCCGGACGTCGTAGCAGGGCTGGATATCATGATCGTGCGCGAACTCACCGGCGGCATTTATTTCGGCGAACCGAGAGGTATACGCGAGAAAGACAACGGTGAACGCGAAGGCTTCAATACCCTGGTTTACAGTGAATCCGAAGTTGACCGTATCGCCCGGGTTGCTTTTGACATCGCAATGAAGCGTGGCAAGCGCCTGTGCTCGGTGGACAAGGCGAATGTACTGGAAGTTTCCGAGCTCTGGCGCGAGGTGGTGATCAGGGCCGGTGCCGATTATCCCCGGGTCGAGCTCAGTCATATGTATGTCGATAACGCGGCAATGCAACTGGTGAAGTGGCCCAAACAGTTTGATGTAATGGTAACAAAGAACATGTTTGGTGATATCCTTTCAGATGCTGCGGCCATGCTCACAGGTTCGATCGGTATGTTGCCTTCGGCTTCGCTGGACGCGAACAGCAAGGGTATGTACGAACCGATTCATGGTTCAGCGCCCGATATTGCGGGCAAGGGTGTGGCAAACCCGCTGGCGACGATTTTATCGGTGGCTATGATGCTGCGTTACAGCCTGGATTATGCGACACTGGCAGATAAAATCGAGCATGCCGTTGGCAAGGTTCTTGATCAGGGTTTGCGTACGCCGGATATTATGGCCGAGGGCTGTAAGGAAGTGGGTACGGTTGAGATGGGCGAGGCAGTTCTGGGCGAGCTGTCTGCCTGAGCAATGAGATTACACAAGAGAGTATGAGCAAGACATTTGATGTAGCTGTTGTCGGTGCCACCGGCGCTGTGGGTGAAACCATGCTGTCGATTCTGGCACAGCGCAAGTTTCCGGTGGGCGAGGTCTATGCACTGGCCAGTAGTCGTTCGGCCGGAAAAAGAGTCAAGTTCGGTAACAAGCTGCTAAGCGTGCAGGATCTGGCCGATTTTGATTTTTCCAAAGTACAGATTGGTTTGTTTTCTGCCGGTGCATCGATTTCAGAAGTGTATGCACCTAAAGCGGCAGAAGCGGGCTGCGTGGTTATCGATAACACTTCACAGTTTCGCTATGACGATGACATACCGCTGGTTGTGCCTGAAGTGAATCCGCATGCCATTGCTGATTACAGCGTACGCGGCATCATTGCCAACCCCAACTGCTCAACAATACAAATGCTGGTTGCACTCAAGCCGATCAGGGATGCAGTTGGTATTGAGCGTATCAATGTAGCGACCTATCAGGCGGTTTCGGGTACCGGCAAGGAAGCTATCGAGGAGCTGGCGAGTCAAACGGCTCACCTGCTCAATGTCAAACCAATTAAAACCGAAGTGTATCCGAAACAGATTGCATTCAATGTGCTGCCGCAAATCGATGTGTTCCTCGACAATGGCTATACCAAGGAAGAAATGAAAATGGTGTGGGAGACCCGCAAGATTTTCGAGGATGATTCCATCCAGGTGAATCCGACAGCCGTGCGAGTGCCTGTTTTTTACGGGCACTCCGAAGCTGTGCATATTGAAACGGGTGAGAAGATCACTGCCGAAAAGGCACGTGAGTTGCTATCCAGTGCTGATGGCATCGTTGTGCTGGATGATCGCAACGACGGCGGATACCCGACTGCGGTGACTGAAGGCGCAAATAATGATCCTGTTTATGTGGGCCGTATTCGCGAAGATATTTCACATGAAAAAGGGCTGGATCTGTGGGTTGTGGCCGATAATGTGCGTAAAGGGGCGGCATTAAATAGCGTACAAATTGCGGAAATTTTGATAAAAGAGTATTTATAACCTATATTTAACCGTAACTATTTGAAGTATATTATCAAAGAGTTCCCGAAGGGGTTGGGGGCTTAATTACTACAATAACAAAAAACAGGGGACTGCAGCAGGGCACAAGACCTTGCATTGACAGTATGAGAGGGGAAACCAGTGCGTAAAATCATCTTTGCCTTGGCGTTTGGGGCGCTACTTCTGCCTGATTACGGCTTCACCCTGGGCTTGGGTGAAATCGAAGTTTCTTCAGCGCTAAACCAGGAACTGAATGCAGAAATCGAGTTGCTTTCGGCTGCGCCGGAAGATGTAGAGACATTAATCGTAAAGCTCGCTTCTCGCGAAGAATTCATCCGGGCCGGTATCGATCGTCCCTACATGCTCAACAGCCTGAAATTCACCGCCGAGACGCGCGATGGCGTGCCCTTTGTCAGGGTGACTTCCGACAAGCCGGTTCGTGAGCCCTTCCTGAGTTTCCTGGTAGAAGTCGATTGGCCCAGGGGCCACATGATGCGTGAATACACCATCCTGCTTGATCCTCCGGTCTTCCTCGAACAGCAGGCGCCTGTACAGCAGGAGCAGTTGAGACCTGCCGCGATGGAATCATCGCCACCTGCCACCAGGGGTGTGTCCGAGCCACAGAGCAGCAGCGGATTCAGACCCGCTGTAATGGGTGCGGCAGCCACTACTACCCCGTCATCCGCTTCAGTACCCGTTGCAGAATCCGGCGTGCAGACGACACAGGCCCAGGCGCCTTACCAGTCAGCACCAGCATATACACAGACTTACTATCAGTCCCCCGGGGGGTACCGGGTGCAGCAGGGCGACACGCTCTGGAGCCTGGCTGATGCAATGCGGCCGGATCAGTCGGTCTCCATAGAACAAATGATGTTGGCAATGCTCCGGAGTAATCCGGAGGCTTTCATTAACGAGAACGTAAATGGCCTCAAGCGGGGCTATATTCTTCGCATTCCTGACCGTGATGACATCGTCTCGATAAACCAGGACGAAGCCGTTGCCCTGGTTCGCGAGCAAAATGCATTGTGGCGTGAGTACTATCAGGCTGTTGCCGGTGGAGAGACTGCTTCATCGATGGATAGAGAAGGCGAGGACAGCGCTGGCGCCGGTATGGAAGAAAGCGGCGACTCGCGTCTCGAAATCGTGGCTGCAGGCAGCGGCATTTCCGCTTCAGCTGGGAAAGACCCGACGCAGATGTCATCCAGCGAACTGCGCGCTGAGCTCGCCCTCGCCCGTGAAGCGCTGGAAACCGAGCGTGTAGAAAAAGAAGAATTGTCTCAACGCTTGGTATCACTCGAAGGTCAGGTCGACAGGATGAAATCCCTGTTGACACTGGAAGATTCTGATCTGGCTGAAATGCAGCAGGCGGCTGCGCCTGTAGAGGGTGAAGCGATACCTGAAACCGGTGTTTCTGAAGAAGCCATGTTCGAACAACTCGACGAAATGGTGATTGATGAAACGGCAGTGGCTGACGAAGCTGTAGCCGAGGAAATCACAGAAACTGAAGAAGCTGTTATCGATGAATCTGCCGTTGAAGAAAGCGTTGAACAAGAAATTTTCGTCGATGAGGCGGCGTTTGGTGAGGGGCAAATTGAAGAGCCTGCTGAGCAGCCTGAAGCATCAACTGAAGAATTTTCAGCAAGTCAGGATACCGAACCTGCATTCATGCAGCCGCAGAAACGGGGCCCGCTAGCGGCGTTGCTGAATAACCCTGTTTTACTGGCTGCGGCTGGCGCTGGCCTGCTGGTGGTGCTGTTGCTGATCGCGCTTATTATGAAGCGCCGCAAGACCGGTGATGAAGAATTCACTGTTGCCGGCAATCTTGACGATGTAGACACTGTTTCTGAACAGGTTGACGATCGCGATATCATACGTGATGTCGAAGATGTGCAGGTCGAACAGGAAATGGCCGAGGCTGAAGCCGTGGCTGAAACAGATGCAACTGGACTTGATGCTGACACGGTGGTTTTGCAGCCTTCAACTGAAGATACAGTGGCTGCAGCAGCTGAAGCCGAGGCAGAGAGTGAGCCGCGTGATGACGTCATCGCAGAGGCTGATGTCTACCTTGCTTATGGAATTTATCAGCAGGCTGAAGAGCTGCTGCAAAATGCCATCAAGGATAACCCGGATAAAGACAGCTATCGTGTGAAGCTGGCCGAGACATATCTTGCCGGTAAAAACACCGATGGATTTGTCGAACTTGCAACGGAAATGAATCAACGCCGGGGGAATGAAGATACACCTTCATGGCGAAGAATCGTTGCTATCGGTCAAGAGCTTGTACCAGGTCATGCCTTGATCTCAGCTGCGTCAGCTGGCGGCCTGAGTATGGATGATGAGCCGACATCGCAATCACCTGAACCCCTGGATATTGATCCGGGTTCTGAAGAAGATCAGCAAGCTGCAGCCTCGGAGCTTGATCTGGCTTTTGATGAATCTGACGCTGGAACCGTAGAAGCGCCGGAAGAGGTGATCACGTCTGCTGAAAGTGTTGAATTCGACCTGTCTGAGACGGGGGCAGAGGTAGCGACAGAAGCCGAAGAAGCTGCAGAAGGTATAGAGTTTGGCCTGGATGAAACCCAGGCTTTTGAAGCAGGTCAGACGACGCAGGAATTCTCGCTGGATATAGAAGCTTCCGAACTGGGCATTGATGATGAGGAGTCAGCAGAAGCTGACGCCGGTGAGTTTGATCTCGATCTCAGTGCCGAGACAGAAGAAGCACTTGCTGCAGATGATGGAACTGAAGACACAGGTCTTTCGCTGGATGATGTTAATGAAGCCAGCCTAGACTTTGATGCCGGTGATTTGGAGGCAGCGGAGCTGGACATCGAGGAACAACTGGATGAAGCAAGCGATGTGCTGGATTTATCCGAAACCTCAATGGAACAGGCTGTTGTTGAAATGGTCACCGAACCGGATGCTGCACAGCCTGAAAGCAAGCCTGTGTCCAGTGCTGAATCGATGGATGATGATCTTGACCTGTCTGACCTGGATGATCTTGACGAAGTCAGCACCAAGCTTGATCTAGCCAAGGCCTATCTTGATATGGGTGATGCAGACGGTACCCGAAGCATCCTTGATGAAGTGATGACAGAAGGCAATGACGACCAGAAGAAGGAAGCCGATCACCTGCTCAGGCAGCTTGGATAGTCAGCAAGATAATATATAACCAATATTGAACAAGCACGGCACCGGGGAGACCTGGTGCCGTTTTTGTTTAAGCTTTTTCGCATTTTCCGATCATTTTATTTCGCCTTGATGGCGAGTTACTTTTCGTGAATTGCGCACATCCCTGTGCTCCACCCTTCGGGCGCTACGCGTGCTAATTTGCTCCATGCAAATTAGTCAGCAGCGGAAGAAAAGTAACCAAAAGAACGCCGCCCGACCAGTTTGCCCTTCGGGTTCCCTCACCATTCAACTTTGCCTACGGGCCGCCTTGACTCGCCGTCCGGGCTCGACAAGGCTAAATCCGACGTCCCTGTCGGCCATCTTTTTTATTTTTTGGCCCTACCAAAGTTGAATGGCTCGACAAGCTTCATGAGGAGGTTGCCACTCCCGTTAAGCTCGCCGAAGACAGCTTCACTGATAGGGTCGATTGACCGGGGACGGTCAATCGAGTCTTGTCGAGCCCGGACGGCGAGTCAAGACGGCCCGTTAGATTGTAGCCCGGATGTAACGAAGTGGAATCCGGGGATGCTGAAGGCCGCAGAAAAATCCCGGATTACGCTGCGCTTCATCCAGGCTAGGGTATGCGAAGCACGAGCGCCCGGGATGCCTTTTCTTTTGGTTACTTTTCTTTGGGCATGCAAAGACAAATTCATCGGGAATGAATTTGTGCTGCGAAGCAGACCCGTAGGGCAAATCACAGGGATGTGATTTGCAACGTAACTCGCCGTCAAGGCGAAATAACATGCTTGATTACAAGTGATAATAAATTAGAGGTGGGGAGATGCAGGTCGCCATGCATCATGGCGTATCCTGTGGATTGCACATCGGCCAAAACAATATTTCCCTGGGCCCTGCCTGGGCAGGGTCCTTCGTGTAATATGCGGGCCAGCTGCAGCTCGCGTCTATCGCCGACTTTAAAAATGACAACACTCAATTTGTGTTTTACTGCGGAACCCTGCTTGATGAATACAATAGAACAGCCACAGACTTATCGAATTGCCCTGGGTATCGAATATGACGGCAGCCGCTATTGCGGCTGGCAGATGCAATCACACGGTACGCGCACGGTACAGCATGAAATCGAAAAGGCCCTTTCTATCGTGGCAGATCACCCGGTGCAGGTTGTTTGTGCAGGGCGTACCGATACCGGTGTTCATGCTACCGGGCAAGTGGTTCATTTTGATACGCATGCCGAGAGAAAATTAAAGGCCTGGGTGATGGGCGTCAATACACATTTGCCCGGTGACATCAGTGTATACTGGTCGAAACAGGTCGATGCCGGTTTCAGCGCGCGCTTCAGCGCGAACATGCGCAGCTACCGTTATGTGATCCAGCAGCGTGCGGCAAGGCCTGCATTGTACAGTCACCGTGTGACCTGGGTGTACGATGCTCTAAACACGCGTGCGATGAGTGAAGCGGCGCAGGCGCTGGTTGGTGAAAATGACTTTTCATCATTTCGATCATCCGCCTGCCAGTCCGAGCATGCGATGCGATTCATCAGGTCAATCGAGGTTTCAGCCGAAAGTTCGTTCGTTTATATCGATATTCAGGCCAATGCCTTTCTGCACCACATGGTGCGTAACATTGTCGGGTCATTGCTCAAAGTGGGCACAGGTGAACGGCAGGTGGGCTGGATGGCTGAATTGCTGGCATTAAAAGACCGAACCCGGGCGGGCCCTACGGCTCCGGCGCAGGGTTTGTACCTGGTTGCTGTACAATATCCACCTGAATATGATTTGCCGGTATCGGGCATCGTGCCTCACTTCGGCGGCGGAGCCAGGCAGTCACCAGCAAGCCCGCATATTGCATGAGAGCGCTCACAAATTCACTTAAGCACATGAATGGAATTGGAATTTTTCGTAATATTAGAAAAGTACATTATGTACTCAACAACGCTATCCGGTTTTTGGAAAAATTTCAGCGGCCACTTTGCCCGATTGACCTGCAACCATAGCTATAGCTATGCTTTTCGGCCAATCGAACTTGTGACTCACTGAAATTCCCCCAAAACTCTGAATTCTCATGCAATATGCGGGCTAGACGTATTTTCGGGATGATCCATTGAAACAACGTACACGTGTTAAAATCTGTGGCATTACCCGCGCTGAGGATGCGCTTGCGGCGGCAGCAATGGGGGTCGATGCGATCGGACTGGTGTTCTATGACAAAAGTCCACGCAACGTCGAAATAAAACAGGCTGCGGCAATTTGCCGGCAATTGCCTGCTTTCGTTACCACGGTGGCGCTGTTTCTGGATGCTGAAAAATCGTTGGTCAATGAAGTGCTGACACACGTGCCGATTGAAGTCCTGCAGTTTCATGGGGCCGAGGATCCGACTTACTGCGAGCACTTTGCCAGGCCTTATATCAAGGCGCTGGGTATGAGATCTTTGAACCAGGAAGGCCTGATCAGCCTGTCAAAATCATATAAAAATGCCCGGGGACTGCTGCTCGACAGTCATGAACCTGGCGCCGCAGGCGGAACCGGAGAGACTTTTGACTGGAACAATATTCCGCTGCTGAATAAACCGGTCATTCTCGCTGGCGGCCTGACGGTAAGTAATGTTGCTGAAGCGATCAGTCGCGTCCGTCCATGGGCGGTTGATGTCAGCAGCGGTGTGGAAGTGAATAAAGGTATCAAAAGTGTCGACCTGATGTCGGCATTTATACAAGAGGTTGAAAATGCCGACAGATAACATGAAACAGACGATTGATTACTCAGCAATGCCGGATGAACGCGGCCATTTTGGGATCTATGGCGGCCGCTTCGTTTCGGAGACGCTGATGCAGGCGCTGGATGAATTGCGCGATGCCTATGAAAAATTCAGCATGGACAAGGACTTCCAGGCGGAGTTTGATGCCGATCTGGCCTACTATGTCGGGCGCCCCAGCCCGCTGTATCACGCCGAGCGCCTGTCAAAAGAAACCGGCGGCGCGCAGATCTTTCTCAAGCGCGAAGACCTCAATCACACCGGCGCACACAAGGTGAATAACACCATTGGCCAGGCGCTGATGGCCAGGGCTATGGGTAAAAACCGGGTTATCGCCGAAACCGGCGCCGGTCAGCATGGTGTTGCCTCAGCCACGGTCGCGGCGCGTTTTGGCATGGAATGCGTGGTCTACATGGGCGCTGAAGATATCGTGCGTCAGGCGCCGAATGTTTACCGCATGAAGCTGCTGGGCGCCGATGTTGTTCCAGTCACTTCGGGATCCAGAACACTGAAAGACGCGCTGAATGAAGCCATGCGCGACTGGGTGACCAATGTCGATGACACGTTCTACATTATCGGCACCGTAGCCGGGCCGCACCCGTATCCGCAAATGGTCAGAGATTTCCAGTCCGTTATCGGCCGTGAAGCACGCAGCCAGATACTCGAAATGACCGGCCGCCTGCCGGATGCGCTGGTCGCCTGTGTCGGCGGCGGCTCCAATGCCATCGGTCTGTTTCATCCTTTCCTCGGCGATGAGTCTGTAGCCATGTACGGTGTCGAGGCGGCGGGTGATGGTCTCGAAACCGGCCACCATGCGGCGCCATTATGCGCCGGTCAGCCCGGGGTATTGCACGGCAACCGTACCTACCTGATGGAGGACAAGGGCGGGCAGATCATTGAAACGCATTCGGTCTCGGCCGGGCTGGACTACCCGGGTGTCGGCCCCGAACATTCATGGCTGAAGGACATTGGCCGGGTAAATTACAGCGCAGTTACCGATACGGAAGCGCTGCAGGCCTTCCATCAGCTGACGCGGATCGAGGGCATCATACCGGCACTCGAGTCCAGCCATGCCATGGCCTATGGCGTCAAACTGGCGGCTGAAATGAGCCCTGAGCAGAGCTTGATCATCAATCTTTCCGGACGTGGCGATAAGGACATGAACACCATCGCCAAAATTGAGGGTATAGAGTTGTGAGTCGATTACAGGCATGTTTTGCGCGTTTGCAGGCAGAAGATCGCAAGGCGCTGATTCCGTACATCATGACCGGTGATCCACATCCGGAAGTGACGGTGCCGTTGATGCACGCCATGGTCAAGGCCGGGGCGAATATCATCGAGCTGGGCGCGCCTTTTTCCGATCCGATGGCCGATGGTCCGGTGATACAGGCTGCGGCAGAACGCGCGCTCGAATTTCATATCACAATGGATGATGTATTCAAAGCCGTCAAGCAGTTCCGCAGGCTCGATGATGTAACGCCGATTGTCATGATGGGCTATCTCAACCTGATTGAAGTCGCAGGCTACGACGCTTTCGCCAGGCTTGCCTCCGAAGCCGGCATCGATGGGATTATCACCGTCGATATGCCGCCCGAGGAAGCTCACGACTATATTTCCGCGCTTGAAGGCGAAGGTCTGGACCCTGTATTCCTGATTGCGCCGACCAGCACGAATGAGCGCATAGGAAAAATCGGAGCGGTTGCCAGCGGGTTTGTCTATTATGTATCACTCAAGGGCGTTACCGGAGCGGCCAATCTTGATGTCGATGACGTCCGGCAGAAAGTCGAGACCATACGCCAGCGCATCGATCTACCGATTGGCGTTGGTTTTGGCATCAGCGATGCACAAACAGCCGCACGGGTTTCGGCCTGTTCTGATGCGGTTGTCGTCGGGAGTGCTATAGTTAAACGTATGGCCGCACATCAACAGCACAATCCTGGACAGACTGAGCGGGTGATAAAGGATGTGTCCGAGCTGCTGGGTTCCATGCGTGAAGCGATGGATGCAAATCCGGCAGAAGAAATAACAAGAACGGCCTGAAGACGGGGGTAGCGAAAATGAGCTGGTTTGAAAAATTGATGCCTTCACGAATCCGTACTGAAGCTGGCGGCACCAAGCGTGCCGTACCTGAAGGCCTGTGGTCCAAGTGTAGTGCCTGTAGCGCTGTGCTTTATCGTGCCGAGCTTGAGCGCAATCAGGATGTGTGTCCCAAGTGCAACTATCACATGCGCGTCTATGGTCGCCGGCGCCTGGATATATTTCTTGACGAGTCTCCGCGCGAAGAAATCGCCAGCGAGTATGTGCCGATCGACAAACTCAAGTTCAAAGACAGCAAGAAATACAAGGATCGTTTGATTCAGGCGCAAAAGAATACCGATGAAAAAGACGCGTTGATTGTATTCAAGGGCAAGGTCAAGGGCGTTGATGTCGTTGCTGCTTCATTTGATTTCCGCTTCATGGGCGGCTCCATGGGTTCCGTTGTTGGCGAGAAATTCGTTCAGGCAGCCAACGTTTCACTGGCCGAAAATATTCCACTGGTCTGTTTTTCGGCATCAGGTGGTGCGCGCATGCAGGAAGCACTGTTTTCGTTGATGCAAATGGCAAAAACCAGTGCGGTACTCGCGCGTATGGCGAGACAGCAGGTTCCGTTTATATCCATACTTACCGACCCGACCATGGGTGGTGTATCGGCCAGCTTTGCCATGCTGGGCGATGTCAATATTGCCGAACCCAAAGCCTTGATCGGTTTTGCTGGTCCAAGGGTTATCGAACAGACGGTGCGTGAAAAATTACCGGAAGGTTTTCAGCGCAGCGAGTTTCTGCTTGAGCACGGCGCCGTCGATATGATTGTAGATCGGCGTGATCTGCGGGATCGCATATCCAGCCTGTTGCTGATGTTGATGAACAAGCCAGCCATCCAGTCATCCTAGAAACCACTGAGCCGTCACCATGCTTCGTTAGACATGGGCTATAAATGCTCATGTATTAGCCCGTATATTGCACGAAGGCGGACACATAATCCCGGTCATTTGTTTACATAAACACTTGTGCATGAATCACAGGGTAATATTTCGGTTGCAGCTTGTCCTATTTGGTTTTATGAACAATCTGGCGTCGCATGCTGGACGATCCCCCTTGATCCATAGCTATGGCTATACATCCGCAGGCGATCGTCCAACCTGCTTTGCCAGCTTGCCCCTAAATTCCAAATCCTTCGTACAATATGCGGGCTAACGTGTACACTCCGCTTTATAACCCATGTCTGCCTCGCCTGATAACAGCTCAGTGATTTCGTTTACATATGCGCTTTAATTCACTTGATGAATGGCTTTCCTGGCAGGAGAGCCTCAATCCCAAAGAAATTGATCTCGGACTGGAACGCGTTTCACGTGTTCTGCACAGGGTCGGTCACAATAATCATTTCGACTGTCCTTTAATCACCGTTGCCGGCACCAATGGTAAAGGTTCGGTGGTTGCTTACCTCGAGGCCATTGCCCTGGCCGGAGGCTACGCGACCTGCACCTACACCTCACCGCATCTGCTGCGTTATAACGAACGTATTCGCATCGATGGCAGCGAAATCGATGATGAAAGCCTGTGTGCGGCGTTTCAACGCATCGACCAGGCCAGGGGGGAGGAGCAACTAACTTATTTCGAGTTCGGCACGCTGGCGGCCATAGATTTGTTCATGGCTGCCAAACCGGATCTTGTTATCATGGAGATCGGGCTTGGTGGACGTCTCGACGCAGTGAATATCATGCAGCCGACTGTCGCGGTTATCACCACTATCGCGATAGATCATACCGACTGGCTGGGGACAGACCGTGAGACCATCGGTCTGGAGAAAGCCGGGATATTAAGAGCCGGCTGTCCCGCAGTATGCGGCGATTTTGACCCGCCGCAATCGGTAATAAACCATGCCGTAAAATCAGCGGTGGAACTGAAGCTTATCGGCCATGATTTCCGAGTTGAGCCCCGGACAGAGACATGGGCGCTGCATGCGAATGAAAACAGCCTGGATGAATTACCATTACCGGCGCTGGCGGGTGAGTTCCAGCTGGCTAATGCAGCAACAGCCATTATGGCGCTCAAATCACTGCATGGCTTCACAACGGGTGTCGATGCGATTAAACAGGGGCTGCGGGATGTGCGACTGCCGGGACGATTCCAGATCATCCGGCAGCAGCCTGTTGTAATCGTTGATGTTGCGCATAATCTCCAGGCAGCCGAATCACTGCTGTCACAGCTGAGGGCGCATGACTGTGCAGGCCGGACTCGTGCCGTTGTGGCGATGCTGGCGAATAAACCGGTTGCAGATGTCATTAAAGCGGTTTCAGGCGAAATTGACTGCTGGTACACGGCGGGTCTCGAATCAGTGCCACGCGGTTTGTCAGCAGCACATATGGCCGATGCAGTTGAACGGCTGACATCTGATGTTAAACTCAGCGCTGCTTCAACGGTTGCCAGTGCATGTGAACAGGCGCTCGCAGCTGCAGCTGATAATGACCGCATAATTGTCTTCGGTTCGTTTTACACAGTAGCCGAAGCAATGCGGTTTTTTGCACTTCAACATTAGTAACTCAATATTTATTAGGTTTAAGAATCCTTTGGATAAAACTTTGCAACAACGATTGATAGGCGCCATTTTGCTGGTCGCGCTGGGCGTGATTTTTATTCCAGTTTTACTCGATGGCTCGGGCTTCAAGTCCAGAAACAGCCGCAGCATTGAAATGCCGCCGGAGCCAGAATTTCCTCCATTGAGCGAAATCACGCTGGAGCCGGTTGTGCCGACTCATGTCAAGCAAAAGCCAGCAAATACAACAGTCAAAAAGCCTGAGTCCGGCAAGCCGAAAACGAAAACGGCGTTAAAACAACCGGGCAATGCTTTCGCCTTGCAGGTTTCTACCGTGACCATCAAGGACAATGCCTACGCCCTGCGAGACAAGTTGCGCAAGGATGGCTATTCGGCTTACGTCGAGTCGAGCACCAAAAATGGAAAAACCAGCTACCGTGTTCGCATCGGTCCCGAGCTTGATATAAGCAGGCTGAAGAAGATGAAAGCGACTCTCAGCAAAGAACAGGGGCTGGATGGTTTTATCGTCAATCATCCTTAAAAGCAGGGGCGAGGGACGAGGTACTAGGAAACAGGATGATTCGAAAGACAGGTATTCTCGCAGGTTTCTGTTATCCGTAGGAGCGACTTTAGTCGCGAATTGCCGATGTTCGCGATTGAAGCCGCACCCGCGATTACCCGCTAAATCTCTCTGCGTTCTCTGCGCCTGCGCGAGAAAAAAAACTTGTCAAGCCTCTGGTACAACTGCGCTAAATCCAAGTTTATTCCTCATCGTCAAGCGCGTATAATTCCGGCTTTACCAGCTGCCACACAGATGTCCCATGACCGTCGTTGATGTTGTCATTATTTTTGTAATCGTTCTGTCAGCACTTTTTGGATTGATGCGCGGCTTCATGAAGGAAGCCATCTCGCTCGCCAAATGGATAATCGCGACCTGGATTGCGGCGACCTTTGCGCCGAAACTGGCGCCCATGCTGCCGGCTGCGATTGAATCAGAGGCGGTTCGGCAGGCGATCTCGTTTGCATCACTTTTCATCATAGTGTTTATCCTCGGTACCGTCATCACCCATCTTGTTACCCGCGTATTGATCAAGACCGGTCTGACCAGTCTCGACAGGGTGCTCGGCCTGGGTTTCGGTGTTGTCCGAGGTGGGCTGATTATTATCATCTTCGTTATTGTCGGTAATCATTTCCCGCAGCTGCCGCAGCAGGACTGGTGGCAGCAGTCGATGCTGCTTGAGCGTTTCGAGAATATCGTGGTCTGGATTCAGGATTACATTCCTGATATGAATACTTCCTATAACAGAGGTGCTGTTTGATCTATGTGCGGTATCGTTGGTATTGTCAGCCACTCTCCGGTAAACCTGGACCTGTATGAGTCACTCTCTGTGCTGCAGCACAGGGGCCAGGATGCGGCAGGCATCATGACCTGTGAGGATGACAGGTTTTTTATGCGCAAAGGTAATGGCCTGGTGCGCGATGTGTTTTTCAAACAGCATATGAAACGTCTGCACGGCAATATGGGCATCGGTCATGTGCGCTATCCAACGGCCGGCTGTTCATCATCACTCGAGGCGCAACCGTTTTATGTGAATTCACCTTACGGTATCGCGCTCGCACATAACGGAAACCTGACCAATACCGGGGCGCTGAAGGAACAGTTGTTTCTCGACGATCTGCGCCACTTGAACACCGAGTCAGATACCGAGGCGCTGCTCAATGTGTTTGCACACGAGCTTCAGTCACTGGCCAAGCCCGAATTTGACAAGGAAGATATCTTTGAAGCGGTAGCTGCTGTACACGAGCGCTGCAAGGGTGGATATGCCGTTATCGCGATGATTGTTGGCAAGGGCGTGCTCGCGTTTCGCGATCCCAATGGCATTCGCCCCGCTGTTTATGGTAAACGTGAGACGGCTGCCGGTATCGATTACATGATTGCATCTGAGAGTGTTGCATTACAGGCGCAGGGATTCGAGCTGGTGCGCGACCTGATGCCGGGCGAAGCCGTGTTCATCGAGCAAAGCGGTGCGCTGCATACGCGCCAGTGTGCAGAAAATCCCAGGCTGGTACCGTGTATTTTTGAGCTGGTTTATTTTGCACGGCCGGATTCAATTATGGACGATGTTTCCGTATACAAGGCCCGCCTGAGAATGGGGCAGAA
>Ga0316198_10000906_pt1 | contig 16558 bp, 15 predicted proteins | sample OudBieAanoxic_MG_FD_204935 | JGI IMG/M metagenome (GOLD analysis project Ga0316198, IMG submission 204935) | Coastal sediment microbial communities from Oude Bieten Haven, Netherlands - site A anoxic | ecosystem: Environmental > Aquatic > Marine > Coastal > Sediment | place: Netherlands...
GATCTCCAAAAACAGGTTCAGAGAGTATGTGGGCGCGGCTTTTGGTTGCTGCGCCGGGTGCCGACGCACCTTCGAAAAGGCCATTTTGCAAAGATACCTTTTGGTCCCCAATGGTATAAGTCGCATTCGAAGGATCAGCCGCTTTTCTGTGCATCAGGTTGGCAGCATACCCATCGGAAACGGCAAATGACAGGACACAGCAGAAATTGACGATGACCGCAAGCATTCCTTTACGAAGAGGTGACGCCATATTGCATCCCGGTGGACCGTTTGTTTTCGAAAAAAATCTTAGCGAATTTTCCAATATTGCCGGACTCATTTGGCCAGGCTCACCCACGTTTTGGCCATTTCCAGTTCCGAAAATCTAAAGTGTTTGATCGTTGCCTTGATAAATTGTTTTCCGAGCGTCTCAGCCACATTGGCAAGTTTGGAATCAGTGACCAAGGCAACCTTATCGATCGCATGTTGGTGTTGACGGACAAAGTTCAAATGGGCAATCATCCCGCTGAAATCTTTCCATCCCGGGAATGTCTTGGTCGCAATGATCAGCCCTTTCAAGCCTCCTCTTTCCTCGATAACAGGGTCGACCGCTTGAGACAACTTTTTAAAATCCTGCTCTTGGAGCTGCCCTTCAGGTTCCACAGTCAAAATCCCTTTGACCTCGTCAAGCATGTAAGTTATCATATTTTATCTCTCCGGTTTTAGTAAATCCGCCTGTGAAATGCCCAGAAACAGCCGACCTATATGCCAAAGGATTATTCGGTCATCGCCGGTATGTCAACTCCCGGGAAGAACGATCGCCTATTGAACGTTAGACAAGTCGAATCGTACAATAACCATCTTTATTGACAATCCCTGCGGTATCATTAGATTGTCTCCAAATACAAACTCATTTAAGCCAGAAAAAATGATCAAACGAATTATATTGACGGTGGTCGGCGTTCTAATATTGATCGGTATCCTTGCCGGAATAAAGAGCCTGCAGATAGGGAAAATGGTTGCCGCCGGTAACCAGTTCGCGCCGCCGCCCATACCTGTGACGACCGCCGAAGCTGTCCGTGACACATGGGAGTCTCTGCTGACATCCGTCGGATCGTTGGAGGCGGTACAGGGGGTAATGGTCACCGCGGAGCTGCCGGGGAAAGTGGTTCGAATCACTTTCAAGCCGGGCTCAATGGTGGCAGCCGGAGATATTCTGGTCTACCAAGATACAACCACCGAAACGGCGCAGCTGAGGGCGGCGGAAGCCTCTCTCACGCTTGCAAGGATCGACCTCGATCGTAAGAGCGTTCTTCTGTCCAAAAATACGATCTCTCAAGCCGAATACGATAATGCCAACGCCCAGTACAAGCAGGCAGAAGCCCAAGTCGACAATATCCGCTCGCTCATCAGGAAGAAAAACATCCGGGCGCCTTTCGACGGTCGACTCGGCATCCGGCTGGTCAACCTGGGGCAGAACCTCAAAGAGGGAGAGGCGATCGTGTCGCTTCAATCGATCGATCCGATATTTGTCAATTTCAGTCTGCCTCAGCAACAGCTTGCACAGATAAAGCCGGGTCTCACGGTGCGTGTGACCAGCGATGCGTTTTCGGGCCAGGCTATTGAGGGATATATCACAGCCATCAATCCCCAGGTGGACACCGCCACCCGGAACATCCAGCTCCAGGCAACCGTGGCCAATCCTGAAGAAGGTCTCCGGCCGGGCATGTTTGTCAACGTCGCTTTGTTGATGCCCACACGGGAAAATGTGCTCGCCATTCCGGCCACTTCCGTTCTCTACGCCCCTTACAGTGATTCGGTTTTTGTCGTGGACCAGAAAAAAGAGACAGAAAACGAATCACCCGGAATGGTCGTTCGCCAGCAATTTGTGCGGCTCGGTGAGAAGCGCGGCGATTATGTTGCCGTCGTGTCCGGTCTCGAGGCGGGTCAATCCGTCGTGAGCACCGGTGTTTTCAAACTGCGAAACGGCCAGTCAGTCATCGTTGACAACGCACTAACCCCTGATTTCAAAATCAATCCTGAACCCGAAGAAAGTTGACATAATAAACGTCATCTGAATGAATTTCACCGATCTTTTCATCCGCCGCCCCGTACTCGCGATCGTGGTCAGCCTCGTCATCGTCATTGCAGGCTTGCAGGCGATCCGTTCCCTCAATGTCCGCCAATATCCCCGCAGCGAGAACGCGGTGGTTACCGTCACGACCGTCTACGTCGGTGCGAATGCCGAACTCGTGCGCGGGTTTATTACGACACCTCTGGAGCGCACCATCGCGGCCGCCGACGGCATCGATTACATCCAATCCCAGAGTTCCCAGGGAATATCGACCATCAACATCCGCCTCAAGCTTAACTATGACCCCATCAAGGCACTCTCGGAAATCAGCGCTAAAGTGGATCAGGTCCGGGGCGATCTTCCCCCTGAGGCCGAAGTGCCCACCATCAACGTCGAATCGGCCGACAGCCGTTTTGCTTCGGCCTATCTGAGTTTCACATCCAATGTTCTCGAGCAGAACGAGATTACAGACTATCTTGTTCGCATTGTACAGCCGCGTCTCTCCGCAATCGAAGGCGTTCAGCGCGCCGATATTCTCGGTGCCCGCACCTTTGCCATGCGCATATGGCTGAAGCCTGAACGAATGGCCGCATTCAACATCAGCCCGATACAGGTCCGCCAAGCATTGGCCGCTAACAACTTCCTGGCCGCCGTCGGGGAAACCAAAGGCGCGCTCGTGCAGGTCAACTTGACTGCCAACACCGATCTGCAATCGCTGGAAGAGTTCAAGCGTCTCGTCATTCGTGAGCAAGACGGTGCCATCGTGCGACTCGAAGACATCGGCGACATCGTGCTGGGTGCCGAAGACTACGACACGGAAGTGCGCTTTTCCGGCCAAACGGCTGTTTTTATGGGTATCTGGCCGCTGCCCAACGCCAACTCGGTCGACGTCATCAATCGGGTACGCACTGAAATGGTGTCGATCGAGCGGGGACTTCCCAGCGGCATGCAGGCCCGCATCGCCTACGATGCCACCAACTACATCACCAATGCCATTCAAGAAGTGGTCAAAACTCTCAGTGAGACCCTCCTGATTGTCATTATCATCATTTTTTTGTTCCTGGGATCGATTCGTTCGGCGTTTATCCCGGTGGTGGCCATCCCCATGTCCCTGATCGGTGCGGCATTCCTGATGCAGGTGTTTGGATTCACCATCAATCTGCTCACACTGCTGGCCGTGGTGTTATCCGTGGGTCTGGTGGTCGACGATGCCATCGTGGTTGTCGAAAATGTTCAACGGCATCTGAGCGAAGGACAGTCGCCATTAGATGCCGCGTTGCTGGGCGCCCGCGAGCTAATCGGTCCCATCATCGCCATGACTATCACGCTGGCCGCGGTCTATGCCCCCATCGGTCTGCAGGGGGGCCTCACCGGTTCGCTCTTTCGCGAATTCGCCTTTACGCTGGCCGGGGCCGTCACCATTTCCGGCATCGTCGCCCTCACCCTCTCGCCCATGATGGCCTCCAAGCTGCTGAAACCGGGTATCGAAGACCACGGCTTTGCCGGGAAAATCGCCCGCGGTTTCAAGCGCTTCAGGAACTTCTACGCTCGCATGCTCGATGTCACCCTCGCTTCCCGTCCGGCCGTCTACATGGTCTGGGGCGTCGTGAGCCTGCTCGCAATACCGATGTTCATCATGTCGCCCAAGGAATTGGCGCCGACCGAAGACCAGGGCGTCATTTTTGGAATTTTAGACGCGTCGGCTAACGCAACCCTCGATCAAACCAGCATATACTCTGCGGAGGTCAACCGGGCCTACCAGAGCGTCCCGGAAACCAACTTCACTTTTCAGATAACCCGCCCGTCCTCAGGAATCGCCGGCATGGTTGTCAAACCTTGGGATGAACGCGAGCGCACCATTTACCAGATCTTGCCCGAGGTTCAGCAGAAATTGCACGCCATACCAGGCATTCGGATCTTTCCGGTGCTGCCGCCGGCGCTGCCGGGTGGCGGCCAGTTCCCGGTGGAGTTTATCCTTGCCTCCACGGCCGAAGAAGATCAGATTTTGGAGTTCGCGAAACAGATTCAGTTCAAGGCGATGCAGAGCGGCCTGTTTGCATTTCCGCCACTAATCGACATCAAAATCGATCAGCCGCAATCGGAGATCGTTATCGACCGCAACAAGGTCGCTGATCTCGGCCTTAATTTGGAGCAGGTCGGCGCCGACATCGGATCGATGGTCGGCGGTAATTTCGTCAACCGTTTCGATATCGCCGGCCGCAGTTATAAGGTAATCCCGCAGATTCAGCGTATCGACCGGCTGAACCCTGATCAAATCAAGAACATTTACATCACCGGTCCCGACAACCAACTCGTGCCGCTCAGCACCATCGCCGAGATCCGCAACTCCACCGTACCGCGTTCGCTGAACCGCTTTCAACAGCTCAATGCCGTCACAATCAGTGGTGTGGCAGTCAGGCCGCTCGACGAAGCGTTGGTTTTTTTGGAAGACGAAGCCGCAAAAATATTGCCCAAGGGCTATGTGCTGGACTACACTGGTGAGTCGCGGCAGCTCCGCAGCGAGGGCAACCAGTTTCTCCCGACATTTGCGCTGGCCATCATTCTGATTTTTCTGGTCCTTGCGGCCCAGTTCAACAGCTTCCGCGATCCCTTCGTGATCTTGGCCGGTTCGGTGCCCCTCGCCATGTTCGGCGCCTTGGTATTTACGTTCCTAAAGATGCCCGATCCGAATGTACCGTTCTGGACCGCGGGCTGGACGACGACCCTGAACATCTATTCCCAGGTCGGGCTGGTGACCCTCGTCGGCCTCGTGTCCAAAAACGGGATCCTCATCGTCGAGTTTGCCAACACACTCCAGGAGAGAGGGCTCCCCAAGCTGGAAGCCGTACGTGAGGCGACCCTGACCCGTCTGCGCCCGATTATCATGACCACCGCAGCCACCATCGCCGGTCACTTTCCGCTGACGCTGGTCACCGGTGCCGGAGCCCAGGCACGCAACTCCATCGGTTTGGTACTTGTCGGTGGCATGGCCATCGGCACGCTGTTTACCCTCTTTGTCATCCCGTCAATTTATATGCTCGTCGCAAGGGACCACACCAAAACACTCGCCCGTTCAGGATCGTTACAGCCAGCACCGCCATCCATCCGCGAAGAACTCAATTAAACCTGAACTGATTCTGTCATCGTTCCATTCTGATTAGACGGGATGATAGATTACGAGGATGTCAATTGAACGGTTACGAGAGGGTTTGCAAAGTGATCCAGCAAATATCGGGCGAACCCATGATGGCCGTCAGAGCTCTCCCTCTTTTACTTTTTTCTGTATGGCATCGAGGTATTCGTCCAGTTCATGCCCGCCGGTGAAAATTTTCATGGATGGCAGGGCGTTTATGATATCGAACACTTTTTTAATCTGGGGTTGAAGGTTCATAAAAACAAGCTTTCCGCTGGACTTTCTCAATGTTTCTCTTGTTTTCAATATCACCCTGACGCCAGCACTGCTAAGATACTCCAGTCCCTGCAAATCCATGACGACAAGCTTTGGCAAGAAATCGAGAACAGTCGCCACCTTATCCTCAAGCGTTTCATAAGTTTGCGAGTTTAAAAACCCAATCGGGGAAACAATATATGCGTCCCGGGCCTTCTTTTCGACCTTGACCTGCAATTCCATCTGATCTCCTTTCGAATAAGCCAGTCTGTATTTACCCGTATTCTCTCCTTAACCACCCATCGGCGTTAATTTACGTTCTTTAAGGGGGTAACCGATCACACCCGGCTGAGCGCCGACACATCAATTTCGATCGGTATCCGGGTATCTGTGTTTTAGAAGGGTTATACCGCTATTTAAAAGATAAATTCCGAAAAGCAGAAGGATGGTAGAAGTGGTAGTAGAAAAAACGTTCGGATAACGGAACATTTTTTCTACAACCACTATTTAAGGTTCTGAATAGACCTTTACCCGCTTCAGGACCGCAGGGTAGCGGTCAGCCGCAGAGGATTCTGAAACAATTCCAGGGCCGATAGAATACTTGTACAAACCACATCGGCCGCCGTTAGCGTTACTGTCGCTGCACCTTCGGCGAGGACAACAGCGATTCCCAGAGACGCCTCTTTCAGCATGAGGCAATCGTTGCGACCATTACCGATACAGGCCGTTCGATCGCTGCCGAGCTTCTTGACGAACGCTAATTTCCCCGCGTCTTGATGACCAGAAGGAAGCACCGTCAGCTCACAGGGGATCCCTGCCAGCTGCGAACGGGCTTTACCGAAAGTGTCAGCAGTGACAACATGGATCTTCAGCACCTGTGACAACGCTTCGAGACATTCCTTCACCCCCTCAATCAACGTGCCGTCAACGGCAAGGGTTCCGTTGTGATCCAATACCAGATGCTCAATCCGAAGAACTTTGTAGCCCGGTACGTTTACTTCGATCATGCGCCCCCTCCTGAATGCCTTGTTGATGAAAACGACCGATCGGCGGGCTGTGATTCACCGCTGGTCGAGAACGGATCGCATCCGCTCTAGACCCTTTTGCAGCAGGACTTGCGAACAGCCAAAATTAAGTCGCACGTATCCTGGCCCGCCGAATTCCCGACCGTCTGAGAGCCCGACTCCCGCCGATTCGAAGAAAGCAACCGGATCCTTGAGGCCGGTTGCTCGCGTATCGATCCAGGATAGATAGGTGGCTTCAACATGGGTCGTTTCCAACCCTGACATGCGATCGATGGCGTCAGTTACGATATCACGGCTTCTGCGCAGATATGAAAGAAGAGCACTGAGCCATTCACTGCCGTGGCGGTATGCCGCCACGGCAGCGGTAAACCCCAGGGCGTTGACCATCGGCACGATACCGCGCATTGCTTCTTTGAAGCGTTTGCGCAACTTCGGGTTGGATATAACGGCAAATGAACAACCCAGGCCGGGGACGTTGTATGTTTTGCTGGGGGCCATCAGAGTGATCGTGCGGTCGGCGGCCTCCTGGGACAGCATCGCAAACGGTAAATGCTGCTTGTCCGAATCCAAAATCAGATCGCAATGAATTTCGTCGGCACAGACGATGACATCGTTCTTTTCGCAAATGTCGGCCAACGCCATCAACTCCTTGTGGGTATACACACGCCCCACGGGGTTGTGGGGGTTGCAAAGGATGAAAAGGCGCGTGGCCGGTCTGATAGAAGCTTCAAAACGATCCAGGTCGAAATCCCAGCGGTTTCCGGATCGGGCAAGCGGCACGGTTATCAGGCCACGCCGTGAATAGCCGGGAGCCTTGAGAAAGGGCGGATAGACAGGAACGGCGGTAATGACATCGTCATGATCTTCTCCTATTGACCGGCAGACAATGTTGAGACCCGTGACAATTCCCGGTATCCAGACGATCCACTCCTCGTTGACTTTCCAGCCATACTTCTCATCCAACTGCGATTGGACTTCCTCATTCAGTGAAGGCGGCACGTTGGGGTATCCGTAAACTCCGTGAGAGACATGTCGTGAAAGGGCATCGATTACGGACGGCGGAGAGCGGAAATCCATGTCGGCCACCCACATGGGAATGACATCCGTGCCCCTGTACTTGTCCCATTTCATGCAGTCCGTATCCCGACGGTCGACCGGCGTATCGAAGTCCATTTCCATTCTGTTTCCTAGTGAGTTATCCATGTCGCGACTGCGATGGCATTATTTGTCGTCGATCCTGACGCAATCTCTTCCTGCATTCTTGCAGCGGTACATCAGTTCATCCGCCCGCTTGATAAGGGAACGCGTGCCCTCGTGCCCGCGGCACAGCGTCGCACCAATCGACACGGTAACCCGGATGGCGCCAGCTGGCTGGTTGAGTGTCGATTTGCGAATGAACACCCTGTATCGCTCGGCAATCTCCTTCAATTCATCGAAATCGACATTGGCAATAATGGCAAGGAATTCTTCTCCACCCCAGCGCCCGACGATATCGAACGGACGATTGTTGCGAGAAAGGGTCATCGCCACCATTCGCAGGATGTCGTCGCCCACCATATGTCCGAAACGGTCGTTAACGGTTTTAAAATGATCGATGTCTATAAACAGCACCCCGAAAGGCCATCGGAACCGGCGGAACTCCTCGCGACGCGATTTCAAGTATATTTCCATGGCACGCCGATTCGCCAGCTTGGTGAGCGGGTCGATAAGGGATTGTTTCTGAAGTTCTTCTATCCGTTTCTTTAGTTTTATTTTCGATAGGTTATCCGAAAAGATTTGCACAGCGCCGACCACTTGCCCGTTCATATCGGTAATGGGAGAAACGCGCACCAATACGGGTACCCGGTGCCCTTCCTTGTGACGCAGGAGTGCCTCGCTTTCGCCACCGCAATGGCCACTCATCGATTGTTCCACCGGACACGCGAGTTCACACAGACTATGGCCCCCGTCGTTCATATGCACAAGGATGTCATCGGAACATTTACGTCCGATGACTTCAGCTTTGGAGTACCCGGTCAGCCGTTCGGCGCCCTCGTTCCAAAAAACGATCGTCCGGTTACGATCGAGGGTGTAGACACCATCGTAGAGATTGTCCAGCAACTTTCTGTAAAATTCTATGGTTTCTTCCACAGGCGAATAGTTCCTTCACCTCTCGTCAGCGTATTCAACGACCGCCGGCAAAGCCAGAGAAATCGTCTGTATACCGCTTGAAGCGGTCTCTATTTCGGACAAACAGCCGGTCATTAAATTTTTGTATCATATTGTAAAAATCGTCTCAGATATTTATTACTCCAAAACCTGTCAAACCTCGAGAGTCTCCCCAGTATAGCTGGCGGTTACCGATGATTATAGCGATTTTCAAAAATAAATTCCGCAATACAGCAGGTTGGTATAAGTGATTGTAGAAAAAAACGTTCGAATAACGGAACGTTTTTTTGACAGCCACTATATTATCAGAAAGCAAAATATCGATCGAAAATGTCCGCATCCGTGAAATGGGCCCGACCGACAATATGGATCGCATGATGACCGCGCTGACGCATATAACCGATGCGGGGAATTCCCATGGAAAATAAAATGTAGGGCTCAATTCGCCGGGAGCTCTTCATGATGCCATCTGAATCGAAAACGCTTTCCACGCGGTCATCCGAATGGGGTAAAGATTCCAGCAGATCGTAAGGTAGCAACCGGTATGTTACGGATGCGGGCGGTGCTTCGCCGGCATATAAGTGTTCTACCTGATGCCACCCCGAATTGACCCTGAGGGTCAACCGCCTTGCCGGGTATTCATCCGGCAGCCATGTCGCTACAAACGGGTAAAGAGCTTGGGTCGATGGTTTCTTGATTTTCACCATCCCCTTCCGAGGTGCATAAAAATGGTAGCAACCACAACTGTTCATGATATCGACCATGACGGGTCGACCCGTCGGATTCAAGCTGACCCGAACCGTGATACCGTCGAGCGGTCCCTTTTCGTATCCAGGTGATTTCTCTCCGCTTCTTTCTGAATACCAGAAGGCATAGTTGATTTGGAGAACGGAAATTTGATTTATGAATGAATATGTTGTGTAGTAGTAAACACTGGCCAATTGTGGGTTGATAATCACCCGGCTTTTTTGCCACTCGACTTTCCCGAGCCGATCATAAGCGGCGACAACATCCTGGGTGATAACCGGTGCAAACGCAAGGGCCAGCGCAAAGATTTCCTTGTCATTCAGATTGGGCAAACCGAGCGCATTGCGTCCGGAAGGGCTGAAAATCCTCACCAAATCAATGTCTTTGGGGTTGTTGCCGGTTTCCGGCCCAAAAACAAACAACCTCCCTTCCACCGGAAGATCTTCCAGGGAAGTCTGGTGCCACTTGCTGAATTTTTGATTGGCGTTCTTAGCCGCGATAGTGACCGGTATGGCGGCAAGTGGGTACAGGCCGAAGATACGCATGGCGGGAGAATATTCATCCGGTACGTTAACGGTGTTTCTTATTCTTTCGAAAAACTCTGGGTGAGACCGGTCGTAGGCTTTCAGTCGCCCTGCAGAATCGGACATTTCTTTCATCAAGGCGGCGCGATCAGGAGGCATACCGATTCGCTCAGCCAGTTTATGAACAGACCTCTCCGGAAGGTTTATGATTTCTTTGTTCCTTGCCTCGAGCCCCAAGCGATGCATCTCCGCCACCCAGGCTTCGGCCTCGACGCCATTGTTGACGCGGTCTTTCATAGCTGCCAGGAAACGGGTCGTACGCAGATAGGGGAACCCCTCGACCGAAAAAGTCGATACCTCGTGCACACCGCTGGCAGCCACGGCAGCGTCAAGTTCTTCGAAAAACCTTACGTCCTGGTGAGGTCTTCTCCGGTTGATATCCGAATCTTGTGGATTGATGCCAGAGCAACCCTGCCAGAGAAATGCAAACACGATAAATATTCTGCAAACGCGATCGAGGCCCTTACGAGTCCTATGTAATCGCTGCCAGTTATCGTATTTAATCATTGATACCATTTAGAAACGGGGGCGATGCATCGTTTTTTTCTACCCCTTGGGATTACCAAGGGTTGAATTCCCGGTGAAAATGTCTCTACAAGCCGACAATGTCTACCCACTATCCAATATTGTCTTGCGCGGGAATCGTCGGTGTACCCTGAGAAAGAAATCGCCGAAGCACATAAAGTCCGTCGGGCGTATACGGAACGCGGCAGCAGTGTTCTAAGATATCCGGGATAGGATAAAACGCTCCGCTTTCCACCTCTTCCTCCTGCAGCTCAATCGCGCCGTCATGAACACAAGTGAAAACCCGTCCCCACACACGGTTTCCGGCATCTTTGTGGTAAAAATCGAAATGTGCAGTGAGCGGTGCACCGTGAACGCCGAGCTCTTCGCCAAGCTCCCGCGCGGCAGCCGTTTCGTATGATTCTCCTGACAGAACGACCCCACCTGTGGCGACATCTGAATATCCCGGGTAGATATCTTTGGTCCTTGTCCGTTTCTGAACGAACAGGTGGCCTTTGGAATTGAAAACCAATACGTAGGTCGCCCGATGGGGCAGGCCGCCGGACCGCATTTGGGACCGCAATGCAGAACCAACCACGTTGTTTTCCTCATCGACGATCGTAACGACTTCTTCTGTGTTCATTGCGGCATTCTCGTTAAATACTTCAACCTTGGTTTGATATTGGTGAGAGGGCGATTTCCATAAAAGTGGCGCCATCGATCGGGTTATAACGGTAAGGCCCAATTTCTACGAACCCAACGGATTTATAGAGGCGGCGTGCGGCTTTCATTGACGGTACCGTATCCAGCCGCATCTTCCTGTACCCGATCTGACGGGCGGCGTTGATGATGGCTTCTACAAGAATCCGACCGATGCCTGTTCTCCGCTGAGACGGTAAGATGTATAATCGTTTCATTTCGCAGATACCGTCCTCAAACCGTCGAAGCGCCACGCATCCAACCGGCTCTTCATCCGAAATGGCAACGATCAGGCATCCTTCCGGTGGTGCATAATCTCCGGGAAGCCGACGCAGTTCGCCGTCGAAATCCTGAAATTCCAGGTTGAAATCGAGAGAGTCGGCGTACTGCCTGATAAGCCGTCGGACCCTATCGAGATCCTGCGCTGTTTCCGGCCGTGTTAGTAACGGCCTGTCGCCGGCCATTCTTCTATTCTTCCCTCTCTTCAAAGCAGTTCAACTCTCTGTTTTTTCTCACTTGGTCCGGAACGAAGATGTTGCCGTTCATTGCAATATAGACACCGGCGGGTAGCAATTGGACGGCAGTGAAGGCACAGGCTATGTTAAACACGGCATCGGTAAACCGAAATTTGGCCGGCTGCATCGCTCCGGTTAGAACGATGGTCTTGCCCATGACCTGCTTTAACACTTTAGCCGTGGTGATCATCGTATCGGTGCCGTGAGTGACGATAATCCGGTTCCGGGAACACGCTGTGACGGCCTGACAGATCATGTCTCGATCAGCCTCGGTCAGGTCCAAACTGTCCTTGCGCAAGAGCGAATGTATTTCATAGCTTCGGGTGACATTGGCCTCACTCAGTAAATTACCGATTTGAGGCTCGCCCACCTGGTATTCACTGCGGTCGTCAAAATAGATCTTGTCGATCGTTCCGCCAGTCGTGAAAATCGCGATCGCCTCGTTTAACATAATTCCGTTCCAAGCATAATCAAACACCGGCAGCAAACCGGATGGTTGGGTATTGCCATGATCCGACTCTTTATCCCATCAAAGTGCCGGATTGCACGTCAAATCTTAAAAAGTGGCAGAGGATTCGGGCACAGACCGATGGCCGCTGCCAGGTCCTTCCTTGAACAGTATCCTTTATGAAGAAAGCCGGCCGCCAAACCTTGTTTGGTAATAATCTGTAAATGTGTATGATAATACCAGTTGCCGTTCTGGTGAAAGTCGCCAACCCGTGCGAACGGGTCTCCTGACTTGAGCAAGATTGCCGTCGGCGCCAGTGAATCCGGGTTCAAGTGCCCGTATAAACTGTGGAATGTCTCAAAGGCGGGATTAAAATGTTCCAGAAGCATGTAGCCACCGTAATTGCCTTCCCCTTTTTCGTGGTCGGACACCCGAACCACGGCGTCCAGCGGTGCGTGCAGCACCGTATTCAAGGGAACCAGGATATCGAGACCCAGGTGGTAGAAGCGTTTTTCTTGCACCATCTGGGGGAAATACCGCAATAACATCTCCCGGCGTTCAAGATAACCACCCAGACCCCATGAATAGTTAGGGGTCATTTTCTTCTCGAGAAAAGATTGAAGCGCCTTTTGATCGCGAACATCAACCGCACTTAAAAAGGGACTGCCATCTGAAAGATCAATCGGTAACGGGTCGTTTTTCAGGTTCTTTAACAGCTGTGAGTGCTGGATGTTGCGGAGGTAAAGCGCATAGGGATAATGGAGCATAGATACCTCACTATCGACATTCAGGTTCGCAGTATCCGGGTCATGGTGGGGCCGTCGATGTTTCCGCCACTGAGGATGATCCCGACCTTACCCCGTGGCGTCACTCGGCCACTGAGGAGGGCTGCCACCCCGAGAGCGCCGGAGGGTTCCACGACCAACTTCAGGCGGTAAAAAAGAAACCTGACGGCCTCCACTATGGCGGCCTCTGACACGGTCTGCATGTCATCCACATACTTGCGTATCAACGGGAAAGTCAGTTGGCCCAGCGAAGGTGTGCGCGTGCCATCAGCGATGGTTGGCGGGTTGTGTACAGTGTGCAGTTTACCGGTTTTGAATGATCGGGTTGCATCATCGGCCAGTTCCGGCTCAATTCCGATCACCTGACAATCGGAAATCAGGTGCTTTGCGGCTGCCGCCGATCCACTCAGAAGGCCGCCGCCACCGCACGGGACCAATAGCATCGCAATATCCCTTTTCTTCGCCATCAGTTCGAGGGCCACCGTCCCCTGCCCGGCAATGACATCGTAATGATCATAAGGCGGAATCATAACCGCGCCTTGTTCCATCTGGATCCGGCGTGCCAGGTCCTCGCGGGATTTTGATTGGGGGTCATAATCGATCACCCGGGCACCGTATGCTTCGGTAGCTTCGCGTTTGATTCGCGGCGCATCAGCCGGCATGACCACTGTGGTATCCACTCCGGTAAGGCGCCCCACCAGCGCCACCGCCTGGGCGTGGTTACCCGAAGAAAACGTAACCACACCCCTGGCTTTTTCTACATCTGATAGACGAGAGATCGCGTTAAAGGCCCCGCGGAACTTGAAAGCACCGATACGCTGAAGGTTCTCGCATTTAAGATAAACCTCTGCTCCGACTCTACGGTTGAGTGTCCTGGAAGTCACCACCGGGGTAACGTTCGCTATGCTGAAAAGCCGGTCACTGGCAGCCTTGATCTGGTCGAAAATGTCATTGCTGTGGCTGTCGTCCAATTGTCAGGCTCCTTTCGGGGCAGATTTATATTGAATTGGCTCAAAAAATCAAACTATAAAATATATACGACAATACCGGGGGTTGCATTTCGGTATTACCGTGTACAAGTTAATTACAGTCTTACAGACCTGCGATACAGGCATGGACCTCATCGATGACACCGACCAATTTGGTAACTGAATACCGTTAGAGTAGACCATAAAGTATGCGAAGACATATTGACATTTTCAGTAGGCACTTGTCTAAACGAAAAACGTATTTTTCAATGAAGAAGATTCAGTTGGACGTATGGAATTCAGAATCGAACGCTTAGCAGTGCTGGGGATGCAACCGCATTAAACCGGATTTCTGTTCGGCCCTCGGCGGGACTGGGGTCCATCGATAAGAAATGGCGAATTATGGCCATAGCAAAAAAAATATTCCTATTTTTGGTGATTTTTTCCATCGGAGGATGTTCCGCAATACGGGTCAGCCAGGACTTCGACGTGACAACCGATTTCACTCGATACCAGACATTTGCCTGGGCTCCCGGACCACCTCCAAGAAGCAATGATATTCTGATGGACAGCCAGCTTATGGACCGTCGTGTACGCAGAGCAGTGGAAGAAAACTTGTCGACCAAAGGGCTCTCACAGACGCCCGGCGAACAAGCGGATTTTTATGTCACCTACCACATCGTTGTACGGCCTCGATTCGAAGCTGAATCTTTCAGCACGGGATTCGGCGGGTATGGCTATCGGAACCCCTACTGGGGTTATCCGTATCCATTCTGGGGTGGCATCGACTACAGTACTTACATAAGGCAGTATGATGAGGGAACCCTGATTATCGATTTCACGGATGCACGCAGCAATCAATTATTCTGGCGCGGGATCGGATCCCGACGTATCACTCAGCATTCGAACCCGGAAAAGACCACTGCGGCTGTCAACCAAACCGTTGCGGAAATCCTGGCCCAATATCCGCCGGCGGCGGAATTAAAAAAGCAGTGAGAGCAACCAATCAGGTGCAGCAAAGACCAATCCTTATGTTCAAAATCGCCTGGGAGGAACCGATGCGCTTTGCGAAACTGTTTCTTTATCTATCGATCGCCATGGGATTGAGCGGATGCGCGAGTGTCCGGGTCAGTCAAGACTATGATGTCGCCTCCGATTTTTCGCGTTACCAAAACTTTGAATGGGCATTTGAGGTTCAACCGCAGACCGGTGACGTCCGGGTGGACAACCCGCTACTCGACGCCAGGATCCGCAAAGCCGTTGAACAGGCACTGGTCAATAAAGGCTTCCGTCGAGCCGACAAGGAGCCGCCCGATTTCACGGTGGCATACCAGATGGTCGTCCAATCCAAGATTGAGTCATCACCCGTCAGTATCGGCGTTGGTACGGGATTCGGTATCGGCAGCGGATCTTACGGTGGTATCGGCGTTGGGTCATCAAACGTCGATAGCTACGATGAGGGGCTGTTGATCATCGATTTTACGGATGCAAAGAATGGGGATCTTTTTTGGCGAGGAACGGGTTCAAAGCGCCTGACGCGGCAGTCTGACCCCCTGAAAACGACGGAAGAAGTATACACCGTGGTCGATAAAATTCTGGCACAATACCCACCCTCGGCGAAGAATTAGCTTCTGGAAGCATATAAGAGAACTTCAATTGAACCAATTATAGCCGGCACCAATTTCTGCCAATTTCAGCATAGGCCTCCGCCGCTGCGTCAACCTTGGAAAGAAAGCAGAATTCGTCTGTCTTGTGAGCCATATCCGGTTCTCCCGGCCCAAGTATGATCGTGGGTATATCGCCAAAAGCACTTGTTAGGGCCGATGCATCCGTAAAATATGTCACACCGCGGGGAACGGGCTGCTCCCCGATGTAGGACGCCATCACGCCAAAAACATCCCGGACCCACTGATTCTCTGGGTCTGAGACCACGGCCGGAGCGGTTATTTTTTTATGCAGGGCAATCCCATTGCCGATGCAGGCTTGCAAGGCCTCGTAAATCTGATGGCAATTCTGGGTCGGAATCGTGCGCATGTCGATGGAAAATACGGCTCGGTCAGGTACGGAATTGACATTGATGCCACCGCTAATGGTCCCGATATTTAGAGTTGGGACGCCAAGCACCGGATGAGGTACCGTGCCGAAGTCAAACGATTCCAATCTCACTATCGCTCGGGCCGCTTTGTAGATGGCGTTAACGCCCTGTTCCGGCATGGAACCGTGCGCAGTAACGCCGGATGCCTCCGCTTCCAGCCAGAATGCACCTTTGTGCCCTATCATAGGGTAATTGGCGGTCGGCTCTCCGACCACAAGAGCGCCGGCACTGCCGAGAACACCACCTTTTGAGGCCAGAAATTCAGCGCCTTCGCATCCGTTTTCTTCACCGGATGTCAAGACCAGGGCGATCCCGGACGATCCCTGGGACAGGGACGCAATCCGTAAGCCAGCCAGAATAATCGCCGCAACCCCGCTCTTCATGTCCGATGCACCCCGTCCGTATAGTCTGTCACCGTCCAACTCTCCCCCAAAGGCGTCTCTATGCCATTTGCCCATCCCCAAGGGAACCGTATCAAGATGCCCGGTGAAACACAGTGGCGGACGGAGATCGTTATAGATTTTCCTGGCAATCAGACTGGTCCTGCCGTCGGCGAAATCATGGTAGTCGACGTTAAAGCCACCATTTTCCAATAGTCT
>Ga0316198_10000907_pt1 | contig 16551 bp, 12 predicted proteins | sample OudBieAanoxic_MG_FD_204935 | JGI IMG/M metagenome (GOLD analysis project Ga0316198, IMG submission 204935) | Coastal sediment microbial communities from Oude Bieten Haven, Netherlands - site A anoxic | ecosystem: Environmental > Aquatic > Marine > Coastal > Sediment | place: Netherlands...
ATGCGGAAGTTGTCGAAATCAAATACTTAATCTGGACCTTTTCTATATCTCGAGCGTTGTTAATGTTCTTGCTCCTATCAATCGGGGCAATAATAGGATGGTTGTTGCATGGCATATCAGGGTTAAGAAAGAAGATATCGTAAAATGTATTCGCTCTAATTGGCCCTGTTTTATTTGTATAGTTCTCTATTTCCTAAATGGCACCTAAAGCGCTGCACCGGACGGCAATTCTGCTGCGTGCCATTGCCGCCGGTGACCTTGTTCGTTAATCAAGATAGCACCAACTGATAAATCGTTTGGGTGGCCGTGCGCTTACTGCTATCTGCTATCTAGCGCAACTTTGTATGATCCTCCAAGGTTTGTGATAGCCTAATTATATCCTTATAAAACCCGCGTCCTTTCAAACTAACGATTATGGCAAAATACATCAAGCGAATGAATCCAGATTCTTCCAGGGCATATCTCAATCCATCTGTTACTTTTCGTAGTTTTCGATAGTGTCACATCCGCTACTCGTTCCATTATGATGAAATCGTCTCATTTATCGGCATTATGACCCAGATATCGAATAGGGCGATACTCCCACTGCCAAGGAAGAGTCACCATTAAAATGAGTACATTACCCTATTGAAATTGACCTGAAATGCTAATAATAGTAAATATGTGGCAATGTATAGTTACCTTTCATCCGACGCGATTCGATAATCGCTTGACCCAATTCGCTTCCTAAGGCCCTACTAAACCTCTTCTCACATCTTCTTGCTGAGCAAAAGCCCCATGACGCTTTAGACACAGCCTCTGTTCTAAACAGATCCGGAATCTGTATAGTACCTCCAAGAGATAGAAATTTTTGGCCCAAACAACCATTCAACCGAAAGGAGGAAGGCCATGAAAAAACTATTATTGTTGGCCTTATGCAGTTCTCTATTATTTTTCGCGACCAATTCGTTCTCGGAGTCCGATGAGATTTGCCGCACTTGGGTAAATATGGATTACTCATCGGGCAACCCGCCTCAAAAACTTATTTTCAATTATGATGGAACATTTGCAAGTTACAATACTAAATCATCAAATAACGCACTCAAGAGGGGGATGTATACAATAACTAAGAAGTGGAATGATTCGGAAGGGAATATTTGGTACCGAATAGAAATGCTAGACCCCAAGTCTGAAACAAAGTACAAGCTGGCCAAGATTAGTGCTGATGGCAAGGTGCTTGAATTTATTTGCAAGTCAGATAAGTATCCTGCTGATATATCGCCAAATGATACAGCTTACTGTAGATATAGTCGGTATTAGAAAAGTAAAGTAAAAGATAGGTATAAAGCGGAAAACTATACGTATGCTCGCAAGCATTTTGGACCGTTGTGATTGTTTAAATAAATATTACCGGATCGTTTAATCGGTGGATTGCGGCATTTTGTCACAATCAGGAGATAAAGATTACTAGCCTTTAAGGTCATCGTACCGAAAGGGGGGGTTCATGTTTAAAATTAATCTAAATGCAGAGGGCGCGCTATTGCAAATCGTTTGGGTAATAATATTAACAATTATTTTCATGTTTATTCCTGTTTTGATCTATTCTTCCGAAATGGATGTGAAACTATTAGAGGCCGTACAAAATGATGATGTTAAGTTGGTAAAAACTATGTTGGATAATGGAGCCAATGTGAATACACGCGATCCTTTTGGAAATACGCCCTTAATTGTTGCTGCAAAATTAGGATATGTTAATTGTATTCAAGCACTTATAGATAGAGGTGCTCACATTGATTCATAGTGCATGCGAAGATGTTCCTCTTTGATGTGGGCGGTAAGCAACGGACATACGACAGTCGCGAAAATGCTCATTAAAAATGGAGCTGATGTAGATACGCAGGATTATGATGGATGGACTGCTCTAATGAAAGCTGTCTATGCTGAGAACACCGAAATGGTAAAAACCCTAATTGCAAATGGAGCAAACATACATTCAAAGAACATTGGAGGGCTAACGGCTTTAAATATTGCTGAAGAACTCCACGGACGGCCGGAAATAATCTTAGCGCTTAGAGATGCAAGCGCTAAATGAATGGCGGTGAGAGAAAAGAACGTAAAAATTATTATGCTATAAATTGGGGTTGTTTGTGTTCCTGCCCTTCTTTGTAAATCTTCGCTATCTTCAATAAAAAATTTCGCTTAAAATTGCACTAAATGTAGGGGACGTTGAAAGATTAAAACTAAAAAATGTCGGAGCTAAAACAGTAACCAAGAAATTCTCAAAAATGCATAGACAGGACCAGAAATGGCTCTGCCTTTCTATTTAGAACCTTCACGATTGTTGCTGTTAAAACGCAACCTCATTTTATCTGCTATTAAGCGCAACTGTGGGTATACCCCAAAGACCTAAGTGATCTGGTCAAGAAAAAATAGACACTCAGTTAAGCGACTTTTGCCTTAGAAAAATTTATCTCATAAGCACTTGGGTTTTTATTTCCTATAAACGAATGGAGACGGTGACTGTTATAAAACATTTCAATGTAACTGATCACGTCAGCCCTGGCTTCATCCCTGGTTTTATATAAGATGTCAGCGGTCCATTCGGTTTTCAGTGAGTGAAAAAAACTTTCTACTACGGCATTGTCCCAGCAGTCACCCTTGCGGCTCATGCTGCAAACCATGCCGTATTGATCTAACAATTTCTGGTAATCACCACCGGCGTATTGACTGCCGCGATCCAAGTGATGGATGACACTTTTCTTGGGCTTGCGGCGCCAGTAGGCCATCGACAAAGCATCTTTAACAACAGAGGCTGTCAAACGATTGCTCATTGCCCAGCCCACTATTTTACGTGAATACAGGTCCAAGACAACGGCCAGATATAACCAGTCTTGAACAGTCCATAAATAGGTTATATCGGCACACCAAACGGCATCTGGTCGCTCAACGTCAAACTGACGATTCAAAAGATTTGGAGCAACCGGATATCTGTGATTACTGTCAGTGGTTTTTTTAAATTTCTTGCGACGTTTTACAAATACACCGGCTTTTTTCATCAGGGTCCTGGCACGGTATCGGCCAACATCATGGCCATCGTCTCGAAGCTGGCCACTTATCCGTCGTGAGCCGTAACTGCCCCTGGTGTCTGAATGTATCTTACGAACTTTGGCTATCAACTCAAAATCTAGATCCACTTTATTCTCATGCGCTGTTATAAGATACTTGTAAAACCCACTCCGGCTAACGCCCATAACCCGACACAAAACGGTTATGGGGTAGGCCTTCTGTTGCTGCCGGATGAAGTCGAATCTTACTGCGACTCTTTGGCAAAGAAGGCCGTCGCCTTTTTTAATATGTCACGCTCCATCCGCAGCCGTTTATTTTCTTTACGCAGCCGATCTAATTCCTCTTTCTCAGGGCTCAGATTCCCTTTACCTGGGAAAGCCTGGTTGCCGCCAGATTCCAGCTGCCTTTTCCAACGCCTAAGGGAGCTATGGTGGATGCCAAGGTTACGAGCAGCTTCTGATACATTAAAGCCCTGCTCGGTGACCAGTTTTACGGCATCGAGCTTGAATTGCTTTGAATAGTGTTTTCGTCTTTGGGTCATTGGACACCTCCTTGAAGCTGATTATTATAACATGCTTTTCGGAGTGTCCACTTTAACTATACCATTTCAGGGCATTCTGGATGCGTACTGGTGGGCGATTGTGACCATGACGACGGTCGGTTACGGTGACAAGTGCCCAAAAAAAATCCTCGGCCGGGTTATTGCCTCAGTCTGGATGATCATCGGTATTATCTGGTTTGCCGCCTTCACCGCCTCTTTGAGCTCTTCATTGACGATTAACCGCATCGGGCTCGGGGAGATAAAGGGGCTGACCGATCTCAATGCCAAGAAGGTAGCCGTGATAAAAGGGACCACCAGTGAAAATTTCATGCGCTATCACGATGTGACCGTCATGGTGGTTGAAACGCTGGACGATTTGATACGGAGCCTGAAAGCCGAGACCGTCGAAGCCGTTGTCTATGATGCACCCGCCTTGATGTACGTTGCCAAAAAGGACCCTGAGATCAAAGTGGTGGGGGAGATGTTCGATGTGCAAAAATACGGGGTGGCTTTCCCCCAGGGCGGGAACAGTCCCTACAAGGAGATATTCAATATCGCTATTCTGGAAATGCAAGGCAGCGGAGAATACCGCCGGATCTACAACAAGTGGTTTTGAGCATTAGATAGCGCAACAACCGATATCTGTGTTCATTGACCTATCATCTGGTCGAAATGCCTGAGATAGCCAGATCGTATCGTCACTCCGAGCTTAATTCCTGATAGTCAGGCTTTTGGCAAGAAAACATTAGCAGGCTACGACTCACAGTACTGATATGATATCAAAAGTTTCGCAGATTCTCCGCTGACCACAACATCTTGGGGTGCACCGGATTAGCCTTCGGTCAAAATATTGGCAAGAAACAATAGGTTGTGTGTGACCCCGAAAGTCCTTCCGATCAGGCACAAATCTGCAATTTCCCAAACCTGCATGTTACATCGGATAAATCATTATTGCTTTGTAATATTGACCGGTTCACGACCTGGGGCGGAAATTCCGCGGCGCGCTAGCAGCGATCCATCCTGCCGATAAAGATCAATTAATGCTTTGAGGTAGTTGGCAAGTGATCGCACCTCAGCGATCCGGCTGACCAACAGATCCCGCTGGGCTTGAGCGACTAGAAAGCTTGTTGATTTTCCAACACGCAGTTTTTCGGTTTCAGTCCGGAGTTTTTCCTCATCGAATTTGCGGGTGACAGACGAGGCGGTTATCTGTTGTTTGGTACGGTCAACCTCGATGTATGCGGTTCGCACGTCAACATCCACGAGCTGAGATAAGTTTTCCAAGGCTTTTTGAGTCTGTTCCCGGTTCAGCAACGCCCGCCGGTTTAAAGCCTTTGCATCCCGATTATGTATCGGATAATTAAGCCTGACGCCCGCCAGAACGTCATAACTATCATCTTTGATATTCCTGACTGATTCTCCAAATGAATTGGCATACCCGCTTTTGCCGAGCGTGATAAAAAGATCCATTAACGGCAACAACCCGTTTCTGGTTTTAACAAGCTCCAGCTCGCCGCGTAATATTTCCAACCGGGCCTGGTTTAAAATTGGACGCATGCGCATCGATACAGCCACATACTCGTCAACGTCTTCCAATTTGATTTCGGGTAATGTCGGTTGATGGATTAAATCAATTTCGCGCTGCCAGATTCCTGAGCCCGCCGGATTGAGCAAGCGCAAGAGTTGCAGGCGAATAGATTCTTTGTTGGCCCGCGCTTCGATTAGAGCCTGTTCCTGTGCCGCAACTTCGGCCTGGACAGCCGCCAATTCAGCTCTGGCCAATCGGCCAACTGCGATCAGTTCATTGGTTTCGTCGAGTTGCTGACGGGCGACTTTCAGCGACTCATCGACGATCTCGATTTGACGTCTGGCCAGCGCATAATCCCAATAAGTGCGCTCCACTTCCGCCACCAAGGACTCGGTAAATCCCCGCAGCTCATATTCCGACATACGTGTATCCAGGCGCGCCTGCTTCAGTTGGGCCAGATTGACGTCTGTTCCGTATCCTCTCAGCAATGCCTGGGTCACCGTCATGCCCAAACGGGTCGCATAAAAGGTGTTTTCGTAAAGAGAGGAGTCATTCATGCGCGTATCGGCTGCCAGGGCAACCGTCGTGCCGGTCGGGAAATATTGCTCCATTAAAATGATGCCTTCGGCGGTATCGGTGGTGAAAGTCTCGGTATCAGATCCGGATCTTGCGAGGCGTTCTCCTCTCACCCTGCCGGCGGAGATGTCTGCGTTTACTTCCGGATCAAAAACAGCTCTTTCCTGGCCCTCGAAGGTTTGCTGGATCGAGGGATTCAATCTTTGCACTTCCAGCGAGCGGTTGTTTTCGAGACAAAGCAAAATGGCTTCGGTGACGGTGAGTTTCAGAGGCCCCGGCGGCACCGTTCGCGCCGCCATCTCTTCGGGTCGTTCGGTAGGTTCCAAGCGCATGGATACCGCCGTGTCGGCCGGCACATTCGGCCCTCCTGCCGTGCGGTCAATCCGTTCCTCCACCAACGTACAGGATGCCGACACCACCAATAACCAGCACACGGCAAGGAATTTCGGCATGCGATGACAACATCTTGCGAGCATCATATCAGATCCTCACGAATCCCCATCAAGAATTAGGGCCATCGGTTTATTTCTAACGTTTGGGTTTTTATACCTTTTGATCGACTATAGGGTGTCCATCAGCGATAAGTAGATGGCACCACAAGAGTGTCCAATTCATAAATGAGAATTTTTTTCGTTGGGCAAGGCCGCAAACCTGCGGAGAACGCCGCCCAGCGGAAAAAAGGCCATTTATGGATGGACACTATACAGATTTTCGCACCACAGCAGCAACCGAAAACTTTATTGAATGTATGACGAGACAATTTAAAATTGACAGAAGAAACAGCATTTAAGTGCTGCTTAAATGATCCTTTAGCAATAATTTTTTCGTTGCTATATTATTGTCAAAAGCGCAATGTTTCCATTTCGGGTCGAGCGGCGCGTATTATTTGGAAGCACCGATATGAATGATAGTGGGAAGGGTTTTTGCCATGAAATCGGGTGGCCTTAAAAAGATTGTTCTTGCGGCTCTTCTGTTTGCAGCGGCGGCGGGAGTAGGCTGGATCATATTCGGTCACATACAGAACCGGACAACTTCGAGCAAACGCAGTAGCGCTTTACGATCGGTGCCTGTCGAAGTGGCTCTGATCGAGCAAGGGCCGATCGCGTTACAGCGTACATTCAGCGGAGAGTTGGAAGCCTTGGCTGAGTTTGTCGTTGCGCCGAAAGTAAGCGGCCGTGTTGAGCGTGTGCTTGTGAATATTGCCGATATGGTACAGCGGAACCAGGTTGTGGCTGAATTGGACAATGCTGAATATATTCAAGCAATAGCGCAGGCTCAGGCCGATCTGGAAGTGGCCAGAGCAACCCTTTTTGAAGCGAAGAGCATCCTGGAAATTTCTAATCGCGAGTTTAAAAGAACCGAATCACTTTTTAAGCGCGGGATCGCATCTGATTCAGATTTCGATGCTTCCAGACAGGATTTGCTGGCTAAGCAGGCTCAGCTTAAAGTCGCTGCGGCCCATGTAACCAAGGCTGAATCGTCACTGGAAACCGCAAATATCCGGCTTGGTTATACCAAGGTAACGGCAGGCTGGACCGGAGGCCAGGATCATCGCGTCGTCGCTGAGCGCTATGTGGACGAAGGTCAGACCGTTGCCGCCAACGCGCCGCTGCTCATGATCGTCGAACTGAATCCCATTGTCGGCGTCGTTTTCGTCACCGAGAAGGATTATGCTCAATTGAAACCCGGGCAACCTGTTTCGTTGACGACGGACGCCTATCCGGACGAAAAATTTACAGGGCGCATCGATCGGATTGCTCCCGTATTCCAGAAGTCCACCCGTCAGGCGCGGATTGAAATGATCATCGACAATTCACAGCATCGGCTCAAACCCGGCATGTTTATCAGGATCTCTGTTGCATTGGCCCAAGTAAGAGAGGCCACCATCGTTCCTGAACAGGCGTTGACCATACGTGATGACAAGAGCGGTGTTTTCATCGTTAGTGAGGATGGTCAATCGGTCAACTGGCGAGAGGTAAGGGTGGGCATCCGCGAAGGCGACCGGGTGCAGGTGGAAGGTGAAGGGCTGTCCGGCCGTGTCGTCACCTTAGGGCAGCAACTAGTGAACGATGGTTCACAAATCACGATTCCAGGTGTGCAGAACAAATCCGCTGCCGATCACGATAAGGTGGACTCCCAATGAATCTGCCGGCTTTCAGCGTGAAGCGTCCAATTTTTACAACGATGGTGACCCTGATCTTGGTCATTCTGGGGGCCGTATCTCTGAGCCGATTGCAGATAGACATGCTGCCCAACATCGAGCTGCCGACGCTGAGCATTCGAACGGATTACGAGGGGGCCAGTCCCGAAGTCATGGAGCGGCTGGTAACGCAAATAATTGAAGAGATCGTTGCTACGGTGCCCGGGGTAGAAGAAATCACATCCACGTCTTCAGAAGGCCGAAGCAGAGTTCGTGTCAGTTTCGTGTGGGGTACGGAAATCGACACGGCGGCGATTGACGTTCAGGGTAAACTCGAAGACGAGATCAATGAGCTGCCGGATGATATCGTCAGGCCCCGCATTCGAAAATTCGACATCGCCAGTTTTCCGGTCGTTCTTTTAGGAATTTCCAGTAATCTTGATCCCGTGGAACTCACGGAACTGATTGAAGTCCAGATCCGTTACCGTTTTGCCCGTATTCCGGGCGTGGCGCAGGTTGATGTTTGGGGAGGCTTCAACCGCGAGGTGAGGATCGAGCTGGATCCTGATCGGATTAAAGCCGTCGGTCTACCTCTGGATCAGGTGCTTGACGCCATTCGCGACGCCAACCTCGATCTTCCAACGGGCAAGATCGAACAGGGTCGTTATGAAGTCATGCTTCGCGCCCCGGCCGAGTTTATCAATCTCGATCAGATTCGAGACACGGTTATCGGCCAGAGCGACGGCGCCGGCATAACGCTAGGCCAAATTGCCGAAGTTAAGGACACCTATGAGAAGCTGACGCGAATCGTGCGCGTCAACGGGGGGCGAGGACTGCGCGTGGCGATTCGCAAACAGGCCAAAGCCAATACAGTCGAAGTGTCTAAGCGCATCCTGGCTGAAATTGAAGCGGTCAACCAAGCCTTTCCTCAAATCAAAATTGTTCCGGTCATAAATCAAGGCAATTTCATCGAGCGGTCAATCGCGAACGTTGCCCGCTCAATTCTTTACGGAGGCGGGCTGGCGATCGTTGTTTTGCTGTTTTTCCTTCGCAACATACGAAGTACGATAGTGATTTCTCTGTCGATCCCGATTTCGATCGTCACCACTTTTGCGCTCATTTTTTTCGGGGGATTCACGCTCAATCTGATGACTTTGGGCGGGTTGGCCTTAGGGGTAGGCATGATGGTCGATAGTTCCATCGTCGTGCTCGAAAACATCTTTCGCCGGCGCACTGAAACTGGCGAAACGCCGGAAGAGGCATCGGTGGAAGGTGCGCGGGAGGTCGGGCCGGCAATCATCGCCAGCACGATAACCACACTGGTCATTTTTCTGCCATTGATTTTTGTCCGAGGGGTCTCGGGCATTCTCTTTAAGGAGCTGGCGTATGTGATCATCTTCGCATTGATATGTTCGCTGACGGTAGCGCTGAGCCTGGTGCCCATGCTGGCATCCCGGCTCTTGACGTCTAGTAAGCAGCCGCAAAAAGAGCCGGTGATTCGAACGAAACGCTGGTCCGCTGCTGCCACTTCCATTTTCTCGGAGCTCGAAAATCTCTACTTGGCTTTGCTGCGTTGGGTCTTGGCCCATCGTCTGGTTACGGTCTTTGCAGCAGCGGCGCTTCTCGGCACAAGTCTGCTGCTCTATCCCCTGATCGGTAGTGAATTTCTACCCCCCAGTGATGAGGGCGAAGTCCGCGTCGCTGGTAAAATGGAAATCGGGACCCGACTCGAGTTGGTTGATCGGCAGACCCGCGTGATGGAGCAGATCATTAAGCCTGCCGTGCCTGAGGCGATAGCCTCAGTGGTTAGTGTCGGTGCCTCTGGCTGGCGGGCTGACGCTGGTTCAGAGGGCGAAATAAACCTGTCTCTGCTACCATCTGCCCAACGTGGACGTTCCAATGTGGAAATTGCCCAAGACCTGCGGCGCCGACTGGACGGTAATGTTCCCGGTATGGAGATCCGTGTCCGAGCACCACAGGGTCAGTTTTTACTGGAGCGACTTCTGGGCGGTGACGAGGGGTTGACCATCGAAGTCCGTGGCTACGAGCTTGCCACACTCGATGTTTTGGCCGGTCGCGTTGCGAAGTTGATTGTTGATGTACCGGGTATTACGGATATCCAGACAAGCCTCGAAGCCGGTATACCCCAGCAGGAAATTCGCGTTAACCGTGACAAAGTCGCCGATCTCGGCCTCAGTGTTCGTGATGTCACCCAACTCCTGCAAACTGCGGTGGCCGGTTCCAAAACCGGCGAGTACCGAACGGGAGGCAATTCATATCGCATTCTGGTACAGCTCAAGGAAGCCGAGAAACGCTCCATCGATGAAATCCTCAACTTGACGCTGACCACAGCATCCGGAGAAAAGGTAGCGCTGCGCAACATCGTAACGTCTGAACCGAGCCGCGGTCCGATTCTGATCGACCGCAAAGATCAGCAGCGAAGGGTGACGGTCAACGCCAACGTCGCGGGGCGCGATCTTGGGTCTGTGGCCTCTGACGTGCAGGCGCTGTTGAATCAAATTCCACGGCCTGTCGGCTATGATTTAACGGTCGCCGGCAATTTCGAAGAACAGCAAAAGGCCTTCAGGGAACTGATTATCTCACTCGCTCTGGCGTTGATCCTCGTATATATGGTGTTGGCCTGTCAGTATGAATCGTTACGTGATCCGCTGGTCGTCATGTTTTCTGTTCCTCTGGCGGCGATAGGTGTGCTGGTGACGTTGTTTATTACAAAAACGACGCTAAACGTGCAGTCCTACATCGGGTGCATTATGCTGGGGGGAATTGTGGTCAATAACGCAATTCTCCTGGTGGACCAGGCTGGTCGATTGGTTCGCGACGGAATGAACACACACGATGCCCTGACCGAGGCCGGTCGCCGAAGGTTGCGGCCGATTTTGATGACCACGTTGACGACCATCCTTGGCCTTTTGCCTTTGGCTCTTGGCATTGGCGAAGGATCGGACGCACAGGCCCCACTAGCACGGGCGGTTGTCGGTGGTCTCACCGGATCGACTCTGATAACTTTGGTGCTTATTCCGGCTGTATATTCATTATTTCATCCGGAGAAAGAATCGACTCGAAAGTGATTTGATAGAGTTGCCTATGAATCTGAAAACATGAGAGTTCTTCTGATATCTTTCAATAAATACCAGATCAATATGCCGGTATTGCCGTAAGGTTTAGCTTATATCGCTGCAGCCGCAGATAGCCAAGGGCAAACGGTAAAATAATTTATTTGGCATGGTAAACTAAATATTTTCTTGATGGTGGATTACGGCTATGTGTACGTAATAGCTGATTTGTGTGAAAAGCATTTGGCAATCTTAAACAAATCGTCCTCCCTGGAAGTGTGGATATCGTAAGTTGGGTTGAAAAGTATGGAAAAACGATAGCAGCTATCTAACGCGACTTTGAGTACTCATAAAAGCCTTGTGATAGCCGGATCGTATTCTTATAAAATCATCGGAAACTGAAAATCCAGCTATTGGCAAGCTGGCATGAGTATTGACCCACCCCGTATGTTCAATATATCATCATTTTCAGGATTCAAGATTCAATTAGCTTATTCTTCAGCTTCGCATTATTCTATTCGACCCTAAGATATGGTATCAATCAGCTCAAGAGGCTGGAAAAATTTTTCATCTATCATATATGGGTACTTCTAATCTCGACACATACGTTGCTAAGAACTGATTTGGAGTATTGAACAGTCTATTAAGAAAATGATAAATGTTAAATCCTATGTCATGTGTAAGCATAAATGGGTGTAAATCGTTTGGAGATGATACATGGAGGACAACGTCTTATTCGCTCTCGGGTTAACCCTTTTCGCAGGCCTGTCCACGGGTATTGGCAGCCTTATCGGATTCATGTCCAAACAGTTCAACCCGCGGTTCCTGACCATTGCCTTGGGGTTTTCCGCGGGGGTGATGATTTACGTATCCATGATTGAAATATTCGTCAAGGCTAGAGACTCCCTGTCGGTCAACTTCGGCGACAAGATGGGATACGTGTTAACGGTGGTATCATTTTTCGCCGGTATCGCGGTGATTGCCATGATCGACAAACTAATCCCCTCGTATGAAAACCCTCACGAAATGAATGTCGAACAGAAAATCAAAGACAGCACGGATGAACAGAAAAGCAAGCTTATGCGCATGGGAATGTTTTCAGCGCTGGCTATCGGCATTCACAACTTCCCCGAAGGTCTCGCAACCTTTATGAGCGGGCTGACAAACCCGACACTGGGTATCAGCATTGCCGTAGCCATCGCCATCCACAACATTCCGGAGGGGTTGGCCGTTTCGGCACCCATTTTTTATGCAACTAAAAGCAGGAAAAAAGCCTTTGTGTATTCATTTCTATCCGGTTTGGCGGAACCTATTGGTGCACTGATTGGTTATTTTGTTTTAAGGTCGATTTTCAATGAGACAACCTTCGGGGTCATATTCGCTTCTGTTGCCGGAATCATGGTCTACATTTCCTTGGACGAACTCTTGCCCACGGCAGAGGAATATGGAGAACATCACCTTGCCATCGGCGGACTGATCGTCGGAATGTTCGTCATGGCCGTGAGTCTTGTGTTGTTTGCTTAGAAGGGAGTGAAGGAAGCGGCCAAATCAATACTGCAATTTCATATAGTATACATTTGGCCTTGAATGAATTCTAAAACGATCCTGTTTTTCAAAAGTATGTCAAGTGTCATTAGTCCAAGAATATAAAGCTATCAAAAACTTAAAGATTGCTCCAACTTATCGCAAATTGAGCAAGGCTTTCGTTAGCTGCTGAGACTGTCGAAAAACCCTAAATCTGCCATTTTGATGTTTATAAGTTGTTGATATTACTACCTGTGAAATTGCTAAAATAGTCTTTTTCTTCTTTTTCGACAGTCTCGCTATGTAGCGCAAGTTTTAACAAGATTAACATTTTAGTGATAGCCAGATAATATCCAACTAATATCCTCGGAAACTGAAAATCCAGTTACTGGCAAGATCACAAGTTCTGACCAACTCCAAAAATATAATTATTAAATCAAGATACTGTACAGGGTATCTGATTCCGAATTTGTCTCCAGATATAGAAAGAGATAGTTAAGAGCATATTCTCATTTTAGTAGTTGACAACAATTATTAATTAATATAACTGCTTCATCCAAGGTGCCCAGTGGGCTTAATAGGGAATCCCGTGTGAATCGGGAGCGGTCCCGCCGCTGTCACCGGGGACGAAATCTGCGAATACCACTGTTTCGTGATTAAGCGTTATGGGAAGGCGCAGAAAGTAGGTTGATCCGGAAGCCAGAAGACCTGCCTTGACGATAAGCTGTGCAACCACGGAGAATGGGTGTGGCACGGCTAAACAGTAAGGCAAAGTAAACTGGGTGCAGCCTTTCAAACCAAAAGTGTTTGAAGGGCTTTTTTTATGCCCTGAAACCGTCAGGGGATTTTTGGGGTGGTTTAGAGAAAGAACAGGACAGGAAACGGTTCCAATACCTCTATATCAGGCAGTTATGGTTTCTTTCCTAATTCCCTTACAACAATCATATTCAAACACCATCCACCAACAGCAAAAGGAGAAAATATGAACAGGAAATTATGGTGCGCGATTGTAACGGTTGCTTTTGTTTGCCTTATTTCTATGAGTAGTTTTGCATCGGGCGGACATGGTCAAAAGAATCCTGAAAAAGTTGGTATTCTTTTGGTCGCCTTTGGGTCAAGTGAGCCGTCTGCTCAGGTATCATTCCAGAATATCGAACAAAGGGTTAAAGATAAATATCCAAACATACCGCTTCGATGGGCATACACCTCCCACATAATTCGCACGAAACTTGCCAAACAGGGACAAGAGCTTGACTCCCCTGAAGTTGCCTTGGCCAAAATGCAGGATGAAAAGTTTACCCATGTGGCTGTACAATCATTGCACACAATTGGAGGTGAAGAATACCATGACTTACGCCGCACTGTAGGGTCATTTAAGATGCTCGGTAGTTTTGAAAGAATTGTTCTGGGCTACCCACTTCTGGCGACTCAGCAGGATATGCAAAGGACAGTCTCTGCCGTATTAGAAACCATCCCCAAAGAACGGAAAAAAAGCGAAGCTGTAGTTCTCATGGGCCATGGCACGCACCATCCTGCAAACGCTTTTTATGCGGCTCTCATGTTTCAGCTTCAACTAAAAGACCCAAATATATTTGTCGGCACCGTGGAAGGATACCCGGAAGTCGATCTGATTAAGGATATGTTACTCAAAAAAAAGATAAAGAAAGCCTATCTCATGCCATTTATGTCAGTGGCTGGTGACCATGCAAAGAATGATATGGCGGGGGATGATGACGATTCATGGAAGTCGGTTTTAACGAAAGCTGGAATCCAATGCATTCCGATTCTTAAAGGTACTGCGGAATACGAACCTTTCGTAGATATATGGGTCGATCATCTCGGTGGCCCTCTTAGCCATTTTTAACCGTCAAATTCTTTTATGCCAGAGATGAACCTGTAAGAAGTCAGACTTCTTCGTTTCTAAGAATAGAAATTCACGTTAGTGGCCGGAATTGACTTCAATAACATATTGTTCGTGACCGGGAGGATTGAATGTCGATACATAAAAAAATAGTGATGGCTGTTGTGTTCTGCATGGTTTTTACATTAAACGCCTGGGCGGAAAGTGAAGCCATAAGTAGGGAGATTGACCAGCTTGAGCAACGTGTAGAAGAACTGGAGAAGGAACAGGAAAAAAATAAGGAAACCTTTGGCAATTTATCCGAATTCGTTAAATATGTGTCTATTGGTGGTGTCTTATCAGGTGCTTATCAATATGAATGGGTGAACGGCCCCCCAGATATTGACGACCAGGGCCGCGGTGCGGTGTCATTTCAACCGGAGGTCAGCATCACCCCCACTGAAAAAGATGAGATATTCTTCCTGTTCGGTTTTGCCGCCGGAAATGGACTGAACGGCGTGACCCCTTTCACCCTGGCACCTTGGGCAGCGGGCTTGGAAGATGATGTCAAAGACATCAACGGCCGCAACCGCGATTACCTGCTTCAGGCCTGGTACAAACACACTTTTACCTTCAGTGAAGACCACACACTGGGGTTGGTTGGCGGAATCATCGATTCCACCGACTATTTGGATGACAATGTCTATGCAAACGACGAATACACTCAGTTCATGAACGAGGCCCTGGTCAACGGACCCAATGCATTCCTACCCTCATGGGATATTGGCGGCGCTGCGGAGTGGGATTACGGCCCGTTTGGTATCAGGGGTGTTTATATGAACGTTGGGGAAAATGACGACGGCAGCAATTTCAATTTTTATGGCACCCAGTTCATGTACACTCTGGAAACGCCTCTCGGGGAAGGGCACTATCGAGCCCTATACAACTGGACCAGTGATGCCTTTCTCAATCCAGAGGGCACATCGGAGGAGCGGCGTGACATTTTTCTCCTTTCTTTTGACCAAGCTCTTGGTGATATATTTGGAGCCTGGATTCGATTCGCCTTCGGCTCAGACCGGGCCCTTGTCAACTACACAGCCGCTTACACGGGGGGTATCAATATCAGCGGAAATTTGTGGGGCCGTGAACAGGACAACATTGGCATCGGTTACGGCTACTTGGATGGTGCCGAGCAGACCGATGAAAGCCTCAAGAATACCCACGTAGCCGAGGCATACGTGAACTTCGGTCTGTATGAATACCTGTCTCTGACTTTCGATTTGCAGTACATGAAGGACAGTTATGTCGCCACTGCAAGTGAAAACAACGTGGACGGATGGATTGCTGGAGTAAGGGCGACGTGTGAATTTTAGTGTTATTCTCTTTTTTAACAGCCTATTGGTGATGCTTGTTGGAGGGGTAATTTTACTTGAAAAATGGAAAATTTCCGATGATTTATAACTATATTGTTTTAATTTTCCCTGGGGTTGTTATTAGAAACTATACCGCAAGAAATGTTGGGGATCAGTAAGCAGAATTACGAATCAAAAGATAGCCGAATTATAGTATATTGCCTATAATCAGATATTTTCTCTATCTGCTATTTAGCGAAAGCAATAGAGTCATTGAAAACATTATGATAGCCGGATCGTATCCTTATAAAATCATCGGAATTTGAAAATCCAGATTTTGGCAAGTAAACACAAACTTCAATTTAAAGAATTGAGTATGAAATATAAAATATTGGGAGCTATCCTTGCTTTGGCTGGCCTGATCCTAATGGCAAAATTTCAACTTCACCTCATCGGATTAATATTAATAATTGTTGGGGTGTATCTAGCAATTATAAAAGGAATGAGACTGAATTAATCACAAACCTATCACCCAGTCGAATTTCCTGAATATATCCAAACGGTATTGTTATAATTGACAGGAATTTAGATAGTTACGAGAATGGCAGGGTATCTGACGTTTTAGCTAGTGCAAATAGCTTCAGTTCTTTTGATCTATCCTTCACCGAAAAAAAATGATCCATACCGCGGTCTTCAGGTCCGAAATAGAGCGGGTAATTCTCACTGCTACGCCCGGATTTTTAAGCGATACATGCGGCGTTAGGCTCCCAACCGCCCCTGTTGTTCTAATTCATCGGCAACCGCATTAAGACCAATGGATTCAAGGGTGGAGCGGGTGGGCCACCCCGTGGTCGGATCCCATCCCTGAAATTGGAAAAACCGGGTTTTGAAGTCCTCAAACTTTTGCCTGTCAAAATGGCGTCCACTAGTT
>Ga0316198_10000909_pt1 | contig 16546 bp, 13 predicted proteins | sample OudBieAanoxic_MG_FD_204935 | JGI IMG/M metagenome (GOLD analysis project Ga0316198, IMG submission 204935) | Coastal sediment microbial communities from Oude Bieten Haven, Netherlands - site A anoxic | ecosystem: Environmental > Aquatic > Marine > Coastal > Sediment | place: Netherlands...
TAAGAATAAGTGGGTAACCTGAATCGCTGTGGTTCTCAGCGAACTGAGGCACAGGAGAATATCCCTGTTTTAGAAAACACTCAGAATAAAACTCCAGTTTGCCGGAGGGAGTATTAAAACCCTGCTCGCGATATTTCCGGTAATGGGTATTAAGCCCTAAGTCTATGCCGGCCGGTTGCGCCTTAAGCTCTGATAAGCTCACTCCACTAGGCGCCAATACCTCCTCGAGGGCAGCATCGGTATATCCCTGCCAAAAGTGCTCCCCCAACCCCAGTTGTCCGGCGAGTTCGAACACGATACAGGTATCCGACTTAGCCTCCCCCAAAGGTTCGATAACGGATTTACGCAGCTGTATCAGAGACTCAGCCTGTTGTGAAATGAGAAAGCCTGCGTTTAATCCCGAGCGTTCCCACGAGCTGGATACGGGCAGTACAATATCGGCCTCTTTGGCAGACTCATTCATAAATAGATCCGCATGGACATAGAACTCCAACTCCTGAAGAGTCTCACGCACAAAAGCGTCATTGGGTTTCGTGGCGATCGGGTTGCCGCCAAAGGCGATAAGGGCGCGGGTTTTATAGGGCTCTTTATGTACCACACTTAAATGTAGATCGTTTGAATTAACCCAACCCATTTTCCAGGGGCCCAGAGGCTTGTCAGCCCCCAAAGCCTCCTTTTTCAGTTCACTATCCAGTAGCGAAAACCCCATCAGATTATTAACTGGCGGTTTAGAGAAATAGACATTTCCCCCTGGTTTATCCAGGCACCCGGTGAGTCCATATAGGCTCGCTATCGCCAAAGTCGTCTGTGTGGCTTGTTGATGCTGAGCGGTCCCCGTCCAGGAGAAATAGCTCACCGCCTTAGACTGGCCAATAATCGAGGCCATCTGCTCAATTTGCTTTGCCGAAATACCGGTGACTGATTCGGCATACTCGAGGGTGTAGTGCTGACAGGTATCTTTATAGTGCGAAAAAGCGGGCCGACACAAAATGCCATTGAGAAGTATCTGACCGTCCAGAGCGAGTACGCTATCTTTTATCGAATCGCTCTGGTACTCACGTGATAGAGGGTCATAAAGTACAACCGCTTGTGCTCGCTCATCCCAGGCAACCAGTTGCTCCAGCTGGTTAGCACTGTCTCGTCCAAGGTCTTCAGCGGTCAGCAATCTGCCGTTATCGTCGCGCACTAAAAGTGGGCCATTACTCCAACGACGAACAAAACTTTGATCATATTGCTTATTGGCGATTAACACGTTGGCTAACGCCATAGCCAACACCCCATCGGTTCCCGGGGTGATGTCCATCCACAAGTCAGATTGCTCGGCTAGCCCCGCTTTTCTGGGATCGATAACGATCAGTTTCGCCCCGCGTTTTTGCGCCTCAGTCACTTGCAGAGCATGAGCGGGCCAGGTTTCTTTCGGATTAAAACCCCATAACAAAATACAGTCGGTATTTTGATAGTCAGGCATTCCTATGCCCTGCCCGAATACATAAGCGTGAGAAAAGTCTTTGTGCCAATTACAGTTCTCAGTCGCAAACAGCTTATTGGGAGATCCAAACGCATGAGCCAGACGGTTAATCCAGATAAAGCTGTCGGCGATAGCCGTGGCGCTCGGTGTCGTTATGCCCCAACAAACCGATTTGGCCCCGCTTTGCGATCTGAATTGTTTGAGTTTATCGGCGATAGTGCCAAGCGCTTGCTGCCACGAAATAGATTGCCAGCCGGGATTATCGCTTCCTTTGGGCTTAGTGCGTTGCATAGGCGTGAGTAGACGGTCTGGATGATAGACTATCTGCGGCGCCGCTTTCCCCTTAACACAGACCACATCTCCGGTCGGATGACCCGCAAGATTTTGTACTTTAGTTAGCACGCCATCTTTCACCGTAACCAGACAGCCACAACGCGAAATACATTGAGCGCAATAGCTTGGCACTTGCTGCTCACTCATGACTTCCCCCTATACAAGGTCAAGACCTCCTTCGATGTCTGCAGCTTACCCCTATTGCTTCTATGTTCACAAATCCGGATCGACAGAGTTTGAACTACGAGCCTATTGAAACCCATATCTGTGTACTGGACTACACATCATTTAACGGAAACATAGCCAGCAAGACAGTACCGCATCAGCTGAGAGAAAAGAAAGCATCAAGTTATCATCAGCCCATCGGTCGATAATTTCAGAAGTCATGCCATAATTGCTTGTAGTGGCAGCTTTTTCTCCGGCCAAATAACCCTGGCCCTTGGCAGAGGTGATGATGAAAAAACAGATAAAAATAGTGGTCACCGGTGGACCTGGTGGGGGCAAGACCACGGCACTCGACCTATTCCGTCGCGAGCTTGGCGATACGGTTGCCATCGTCCCAGAGTCGGCGACCGTGCTCTTTTCCGGGGGCATAGGGAGATCCAGTGATGAGCTGGTCGTTAAGAATGTGCAAAAAACCATCTTCTCTCTGCAGAAAAATGTAGAAAACATCCAAGAGAAACAGTACCCCGACAGATTCCTTATCTGTGACAGAGGTACATTAGATGGGCTTGCCTATTGGCCCGGTACGGAGGATGAGTTTTTTGAAGAGGTAAACTCCACCATTGAAAAAGAGCTCAGTCGTTACGACGCCGTCATCTTCTTCGAGTCTGCCGCCGCCAGCGGACGTGACATTCAAAGTAATAATCCCGTCAGAAACGAGTCTTCGACTCAGGCCGCAGCGCTGGATAAAAAACTCCAGAATGTCTGGTCACGGCACCCCTCTTACTATTTCGTTGGCAACTCAGAGTCCTTCGTAAAGAAGATTATGTTCGGGATCATGACCATCGAAAATGTGATCAACAGACACAATGGAGGATATGTGGGACCAAGCTTTGTGCCCACATTGTCTAAGTAGCTCGGTTCACTGTAACTCTGCTCTGTTTGCAATTTTTGTAGGGGCAGAGTCTGAGAGGAGCCCGACTTTTAGGCTTTTATTTGAGAAGGGGGAAAAACTAAGCGCAGATATCCGAAAAGAGTTGATCGGCGAGTTCTTGCAGCGTTTCGCCCTGAGGGTGGGTGTGTGCAAAGGTTCTTAAACCATAAATGCCCATGGCGAAAAAGCGCGCCAGATGCTGGCTATCACGTTTAACACTGAGCTCACCTTTGGCTTGGGCTTGCTCAAAAACATCGGCGAGTCCCTGCTGCCAGTTTGCTAAATTATCCGTAATAATTTTTTGCACCTCTTCATCTTGTTGAGACATCTCGTTGAGCGCTTTAGTGAGCAGGCAGGCCTTCGCCGCTTCACAACTGATGCACTCCTGAACTATGTTATCCAGATAGGCTTTCAGCTCGACTAATACCGGCCTGTCTCCGGAGAAAAATCGCTGAAACTCGGCACTTCTATCGTGCTGATACAGCTCTAAGGCCGCTAATAAAAGCCCCCGTTTATTATCAAATGCGCAGTAGATAGAGCCTGGGTGTATACCTGTAGCTTTAGTAAGATCTTGCATACTCGTCTTGCCGTAACCTTTCTCCATGAAGGCGGTTATGGCGGATCTCAGTACTTTCTCTCTATCAAATTCAGCGTTGCGCATGTGGGCTTTGGCTCCGGGCTTTGACGCATTAATCGTCCTTAAACTGATTGTACTTAATTTTGAATGTTTGTTCAAAATAATACTTGAATGATCGTTCAAATAAGAATATCTTGAATGTACATTCAAGAAAGAGAGGTCGCTATGACTGAGAACCTATTTCAACCTTTTGCGCTCAACGAGACTATCACCCTGCAAAACCGCATCCTGATGGCACCATTGACTCGTTGTATGGCAGATGAAGAATTAGTACCGACTCAGGCCATGGCTGAATATTATGCTCGCCGCGCCGAAGCAGGCCTTATCATCTCTGAAGCCGTGCTTATTCGTCCCGACGGTCAGGGTTACCCCAATACTCCGGGTCTGTTTACCTCGGCTCAGATAGATGGCTGGCGTGTGGTGACCGATGCCGTGCATAAAGCTGGTGGCAAAATATTTGCGCAGTTATGGCACACCGGCCGAGTCGCCCACCCTCACTTCTTTGAAAAATCCGGCTCGACTCAGGTAGTAGCCCCCTCCGCCGTTGGCCTTAAGGGAAGTCTGCCAAGAATGCGAGAGCTGAACTATCACATCCCAAAAGCGGTGAGCCATGATGAGATAGTGCAACTAGTCGCCGATTACGCTCAAGCTGCGGCGAACGCGATAGATGCCGGCTTCGACGGCGTCGAGATCCACGGGGCTAATGGTTATCTTATCGATCAGTTCCTGCATCACGACAGTAATCGACGCACAGATGAATATGGCCAAACACCTGAAAATATGGCCCGCTTCCCCTTGGCCGTTGTGGATGCGATATCAAGCCGCATTGGCAGCCACAGAACAGGACTAAGAGTCTCACCGGGGGCCTATGTCAATATGGTCGGAGATAGCAAAGACCGCGCCGTATTTGATTACTTCTTAGCTGAGCTCGAGAAGAGTGGTTTGGCCTTTTTACATATTGGTATTTTCGACGATGCCATGGAATTTGATTATCTGGATGGCAGCGCATCGAGTTACGTACGAAGCGCCTACAGTAAGACCCTCGTTGGCGTAGGCAGTTATAACGCCGAAACGGGCAGCGCAGCCATAGCCGAAGATAAATTTGATCTGTTAGCGATCGGCAGACCTTTTATCGCGAATCCCGATTATGTCGCCCGAGTGCGAGAAGGTGATGAATTGGTAGCATATTCAGATGAGATGCTAGCCAGCCTAGTGTAAAAACTAGTTTAAAGCGATTAGTGTGAAGGGTTTACTGCAAGAAATTTAGTGTGAAAAGTTTATAAAAATCATCAATCCTGTGTCTTATCCCCCATTTTGAGGCAGAAGAGGTTAACCTTATGGCTAACCTCTTTTTTTTTACCTAGTGATGCGCCTTATTTAGTCATGGAGCGCACCTTATACCAATGGCATTAAGTACCTGACCATTCAGCGAGAATTCAAAGCTCTGTAGGCAAGTAGGATGATTGAAGCTAATAGTTATTCTATATCGAAAGCATATAGTGCAGCATAAAGGGCTTTGAAACTCGCACTACGTGAGTCCCTCAGGCTTTCCACTTTTGCTTTGCATTGAATTAAAAGGGAATAACCATTTCTTCATCAATGCGCCTTGAATTGAAAAACCTGAGGGGCTCTGAATTGGTTAATTATTTAATGCAATTGGTATTATGACTTACGATCGGCGATGGCTTTTGCCATGGCGGCATCGGCTATCTCTTCGAGCTTGACCAGGCAGATATCCTTATGGGATTCACAGATAAACCAAGGCTCGCGAGAATCAGGTTCCAACATGATGCCACTCTTAATCAAATTATGAGCAAACTCAGTATACAGGTCGCTGTCTGTCTTCTTCCAGTCACGATAGTTCTGCGGTACCTGGCTGCCAAAGTGAATGCCGAACATGGCATCCGGGCCGGCAAACCTGTGCTCTATACCGTGTTTGGTAAATACCCGCGATAACACCTGTTGAATATCGACGCCGGCTTTATTGATGGTGTCGTAGGCGTTGGTTTCATTCAAAATCGTCAGCGTCGCTTTGGCGGCACTTAATGCGATCATGTTGGCGGTATAGGTGCCACCATGAGTGACGCCATTTTTCCCGAAGCTGATCACATCCATAACCTCACCGCGACCACCGAAGGCGGCGACCGGATAACCATTGCCCATCGCCTTAGCGTAGGTGGTGAGATCGGCATGGATACCATAGAGCTCCTGTGCGCCACCTTTAGCAACACGAAAACCCGTCTTAACTTCATCCATGATCAACAAGGTGCCATTGGCATCGCAGATATCACGTAATTTCTGCATGTACTCCTGAGTCGAGGCAATGCTGCCACAGTTGCCTAATATCGGCTCTATGACGATGGCCGCGATATCATCACCGACACGGGAAAATACCTCATCGATGGCAGCGAAATCATTGAGAGGTACAGTTTCCAGGTGCTCACGACTCGCCTCTGGAATACCGCCACCAAAAGCAGCGATCTTAGGCGCCACTTCAGTTTCGCTGTCCCAGTTATCGACGTCTGATTTCCACATCATCTCGTCGTATAGACCATGAAAACCGCCTTCAACCACCACAATCTTGTTACGATGAGTAAAGCCACGGGCGGTACGTACCGCGCCAATCACAGCTTCCGTACCCGAGTTGGCAAATCTCACCTTCTCAATATTCGGACACATCTGCTTAATCAGTTCGACCACCTGAGAATCAAGATCGGTTGAGAAGCCGGAGATAGTGCCACGTTCGGTGATCGCTGCCACAACTTCTTGATCGACTCGAGAATCGCGATAGCCCAGGATAATAGGCCCGTAAGCGAGACGGAAATCGATAAACTGCTGGTCGTCTGCATCGGTAATGGTGCAGCCCTGGCTGCTTTTAACGAATACGGTGTTCTCTTCCCCCCAGTAACGGTAACTATCTGCCACACCCAGAGGCATGTTGTTGTGGGCCTGTTTTAACAGTGCGTTGGTGGCGGGTTTATTGGCATTACTCATCGTGTCTATCTTCATCATAAAAAGTCTGGCACGTATGATACAGATCACAATAAGGCTTTACTACATTAGTCCTGAATATTGATAGCACAAGGGTTAATATGGGCGGCATAGTTAGCCCAACTCTTTACTTCTCTTGCTCAAAAAGAAGCAGATCATTGACTAGCTTTTGAACCAACAAATCGCAAGAGTAAATCCGGATTCAACTCTTTACAAAGAATGAATTAAGAATAACAAGCAGGGCTTATACCTCACCATATTCTTGTTCTTGTTCTTGTTCTTTCTCTTTTCTTACGGCTTATAACTTACAGCTTATGACTATCTCTTTTAAAACCTTCGCGGCTAAAGCCGCTCCTACATGGAGAATGTCAAATCTTGCACCTCGAATCTCGTACCTCAAGGCTAAAGCCGCTACATCCTAGCCCGTTATTCCGGCAACGGTCTGGCCGCTTGTTACAGGCTGATGCAGCTGACCCCATTGGCCACATCGTCCATCGCTTTGGCAAAGCTTGATATGCCGGATGAGGGGATAAACAGATGACGCTTATTGTGCTGCTTGCAGAAGCGTTTCAGGCGATAGTAAGCGTCGTGACTGATGCAGTCGGAGGCACAGATAACCGCATCGGCAGACCATAAAAGGGCATACAGGCGTTTGCTACGGTCTTCGACACCGCCATCGTGGTGGCTGAATTCACCGTTGCAACGGGAGACCAGCTCCCGGTATTGGTCAGTCATACGGTGCATACCACCAACACAGAGGATTTTCTGTCCCTTGAGATCCGGACAGTCACGACAGCTATCGGCGCTGCAGCCATTACAGGGAGAGAGGCTCTGCTTCACGAACCCTTCCAATGCCCGGGTTTCCTGCTCCTGCTGCTGCAGTTTCTGCGTCAGATCCAAAATGTTATCTTCACTCTGCCTGAGCTTTTGCTGCCACTGTACCTTTTGCTTATCCAGGATCTCCACCGAGCTGTTTTTACTGGCCAGCTCGCTTCGCAGTTGTTGCAGTTGTGGTGCCAGCTTGCTGCAATCCTCTTCCTGCTCAAGACGTTGATTGTGCTCTTTGAGGCGCAGATTGTCCGCTTTGAGTTCGCCCACCAGCCGCTGCAGAGCCTCCAGCTGACTTTCTTTGTTGGAGATAGTCTGATGGGCCTTGAGCTGGCTCTTATCCAATGCTTTTTTCAATTCTAACAGCTCATTTTCAGCCTTGTGCAGACGTTTAAGGTCGGCACGCTGACCGGCGCCAATCTGATGCGACAGCATATGGATGGTTTCGTAGGCCATATCCTGCATGGCCAGATCACACAAAGGATGAGTTAACAGTGCCCATAGGGCCTCGGCGCTGGCCCCTCGATCAATATGTTGCAGCCAAACTTGCTTGAGTTCATCACGGCATTTGAACTGGCCAAAACGCTTGATGGCGGCGGCAAACTTTCTATCCAGATGCTTTTGTACCGTCACTGATAAGTGGTGTTTGCTGTCGCAGTTGGAGACCACCCAGGTATGTAGCCAATAATCACTTTTTCGGGCCTGCTCTTTGTCGACAACCTTTTGGGCCAACTTACGGATCTCAGAGGTGGTCAGGCAGGTACCTATGACCGGGCATAGCAGCTTGCTGGTTAATTCCCAAAGTTTGCGTTTCCCCTTGACGCTATTTGATGCCTGCGCTCCTGTGGTAGTACCTGGCGTATCGCACATACCATCCCCTCCTATCTCGGTTATGCTTGCCCTTTGGCAAAGATTGAGTCGTTAATGAAGTCAGTGTAATGGTTGCACCAGCCTTGTCAATGAGAATGGTTATCATTTACAGCACTTAAGTTGTGGGTTCCGACAGTTACCAGCCTCCTCTCAACCTCCCGTTAACCCCCCGCTAACCACAATTGTCATCTATTACGTACAACTCCTTACATACCCTTACCCTAAACGCGATTCAGATGCCTGATAATCGCTCAGCGGTACACGACTCATCACAGCACTTTTAACGAATTTGTGAAACTGAGAAAACCATACATTTTTGATATTTTTATGAAGGAAGCCAGCAATGATAAAGGATAAATTACCCCTTATTGCAACGACAATAATTGCGACCAGTATGCTAAGTGCTTGTGGTGGTTCTGATTCGAAAACGACTGGAACAGGTGTCACCGACCCGGTCAAGTCCTATAAGCCAATTGAGTGTAAAGCGATGCTGTCAGCAAGTCAGTTAGCGCTGTTAACACCGGGGTCGAGCTGTGGATACCTTAGCGTGCCGGAGAAACACGCCCTATATGGTCAGCCGGCAACTGAAAAAAATATTGAAATAGCCGTGATAAAGTTGGCCTCAAGCTCGTCAGATAAAAAAGCCGATCCTGTGGTATACCTGCAAGGCGGACCTGGTGGAAATGCCAGCGCCAGTATCGAACAGGTCATTGAAAGTAAAACCTTCATCAAGAACAGAGATGTCTATCTGGTTGACCAGCGCGGCACAGGTTATTCGAAGCCGGCACTATTTTGCACCGAATATAGTGGTGAAGCGGGAACACCAGAGCAAGTACAGGCATGTAAAGCAAGACTGGAAAAGTCCGGCGTCGCTCTAGATGCATATAATAGCGTGCAAAATGCTCATGACTTTATTCAACTAAGAAAAGCCTTATCGATTCAAGAGTGGAATCTGTATGGCATCTCTTATGGAACCCGGCTTGCAACAACCATAATGCGAGAAAATAGCGAAGGTATTCGTAGTGTTATTTTAGATGGCATGTTCCCGATAGAGGTGAACGGTATCTCTGACACCCCATGGGCTAACTATGAATCTTTGAATCAAATAGTCCAAAATTGTGACAACACAGATAGCTGTCCAGCTGATGATCTCAAAGCCACTATCGAAGACATTATTGCCCGTATGCATAATGAGGACAAGGTGGCAGAGAGCCGCGTATTCATCCAAAACCTACTCGAACTTATCAAAGAGCCTGCGATCGTCAACTACCTGTTAGCGGTTAATGAAGATATCAGTCAATATCAATCCGCCTTAGCGTCGTTAATGGCCGACCAAGATAGTGAGCGCGATGCAGGTGGTGAACAAGCTGGTAACGAGGAAAGTGAAGAGGAGCTATTTTACAACGCCATGGGCTTGTCTACTGTCTGTGCCGAAGAGTACCCATTTCTTAACACCACGGCTCTGACTGGTGCTAATAGCCAGGGCTGGTCAGCGAGTACCCAAGTCGCGGTCAATGGCATGTACCATATGGGCTTCGATAAAGCCTCTTGCCAGGCGTGGAATGTAGCGCCAGCGAATGATATTGAGACACAAGCCGTGTCCAGCAACCTGCCGGTATTAATACTCAACGGCCAACAGGATACGCAAACCCCTGCGACGTGGGGAGCACTGGTGGCTAAAAACCTGCCCAATGCACAAAACATTACCAACCCTCAGGGTGAACATGGTCAACTCATGGCTGGTTTTAGCTGTTTTGAAACCATAGCAGACGACTTTTTAGCCGAGCCAAATCAAACTGTCGATGCAAGCTGTGCCTCACAGATCCCCGCAGTAAGTTATGATGGCGGCGAAGAAGAGAAGTCGGCCAGCTTCACGTTTAAAAACAGTGATGACCGTTCAGATACCGTTTATATGAATGGCGTTATCGGCTCAGATACCTTAGAGGTGATGCAGACGCTGCTTAACAGCCACCCGCAAATTAAGACCATAGTGATGCAAAACGTGCCGGGCTCTATGGATGATGACACCAACTTGTTAGCTTCGATGGAGATCAGAAAGCGTGGTATTGCCACACATATCCCAGTCGATGGCATGGTAGCATCGGGCGGTACTGATATGTTCTTAGCCGGGGTTAAACGCACGGCCGAAGCGGGCGCTAAGCTTGGCGTGCACTCCTGGAGCGATGACAGCGGCAAAGTCGCACTGGATTTCCCTAGAGATCACCAAGAGCACGTTAAGTACCTGGATTATTATAAAGCGATAGGGATAGATACCAGCTTTTACTGGTACACCCTGGAAGCCGCGCCCGCTGAAGATATACACTGGATGACAGCACAAGAGATTGCTCAATATGGCGTACTGACAGAATAATGATTTTGCATTAATAGCAATCAATATGTAAGGCGTTTCTATCTTTGCGCGGTAATAACGACCTCGTTGATAGAAGCGCCTTATCATTTCATAAAAGTTAGCCCAGCCTCAATTTTAGCTGCACTTTTTACCAAGCACTTTTACCAAGCGTCGGCATTAAAGCGTGCCGTTCTGGCCTCGCTCATGGTGCAATCGGTAGTGTGTATCAACTCATTCAAGGTGATGTTGGGGTTGTCGTTAATCATACGGGCAAGCTTTGTCTCTAAAGGTTCTAGCTTGTCGGTATGATTGAGCAGAGCAGTTTCAATCTTTTGAATGAGGTAACGAAATCCCCCCCCTTCCCTCTGCAACTGAGCCGCTTTCAACTGCCGCATAAACAGTTGGATATCGATGGCTTCACCACTGAGCCCCCAATTCCTGGAGCGACGCACACGTTTCAGCTCACACTGATATTGCAGCGCTATGTCTTTGGCTCTATTGACGGCCTCCCTTCCTATTCGATGAATAAGAGAGGGAAGTGAAATGGTGATGGCTTCATTCATGGCTGCACTTTATTCATTATAGCTGGAGGTTAACTCTAGCTATTTAATCAAAACAGTAACGAGAACAAAAGCCTACAACACGATATTATTTATATAAATATGTGATAGAGATATTGAACTCCACGCTTTATTTAGGTTAATGTGTTTAGTCAGGGAAACGAAGACAAAACTCTACTCTTTTTTAAACAAAAAGTAGAACACTGCCATTCAGGGATGAAGATAAGCACGCTGCTATCGATAAGAGTACACTCACCATAGATAGCTACGCAAACAGTTGATTTACGACAACCTTCCTCCTCTATGCCGCAAGAACGCATCCCAAAAATCACCTAATCCATTAGATTTAACTTTAGGTGTTTTAGTTATTACCCCTTAGCTCAAATTTCATTTTTAGGGTTCTTTAATATAGATAACTGGTTTAAGGAAAAAACCGACATCAATCAAATATATACACCCAAATATACATGTGTATAACCAGCAAAATTAATGTACTACTTTCAAAGTAAATTAAGCATCAATGCTTAAAAATAAAAAGAGAGCAAAATGAAGAAACGGAATATTTTAACATTGGCATGGATGGCACTTTTTTGCATTCAAGCCCCGACGTTTGCATCAGGTTTAGATGCAACATCTACAAACACAAGTGCAAAGCCAGATTCAGCTCAAACGTTTCTAAAACGTAAAGTAGCAATTGCAAGGTTTTCAAATGAAACACAAGCTGCGAATAGTTTTCTCGTAGACAGCTCCAATAATCGAATTGGAAAACAAGCGGCTGATATTCTTAGTGCACGCCTAGCTGACACTAACAAATTTATTATGTTTGAACGCCTTGACAGTGATGAAGTCAATTCAGAGAACATATTAAAAGGCATAAGTGATAGTGGTGTCTCTGTAGATTACTTAATCGTCGGTTCCGTAAGCGAGTTTGGCCGTTCAGCAGAGAGCACTACAGGTTTGTTCTCTCAGTCAAAAATACAGAAGGCTTATACGAAGGTTAACGTTCGCTTGGTTGATGTCACAACAGGAAGAATAATAAGTTCTGTTGAGGGCGCAGGTGAAGCAACCACAGAAACCAAGAAAACACTTGGAGCTGGAACATCCGCTGCATTTGATCAAAGTCTAACTGATAAAGCATTATCACAAGCGATTTCTCAAATGATCAGTAATTTGGTTGAAAACATGACTGCCAAGCCTTGGAAATCATATTTTCTATCAAATGAAGATGGAACATTCATCATTTCCGGAGGAGAAGCACAGGGCCTTTCAGAGGGGATGGAATTAGTCGTTTATCAGAATGGTAAACAAGTGAAGAACCCACAAACCGGCGGCCTAATCTCTTTACCTGGAAAGAAGATAGGTAAAATCCAAGTGCTATCAACATACGGAAGCGACGAGTTTGAACAAATCTCTTTCGTCGATGTTGTTGAAGGATCGATTAGTGATGACCTGTCAAAATATTACCTTTCAGATAAATAAAACGAGACTTTCATGAGAACAATATTATTTCTATTTTTAAGTGTATTTCTAATTGCATGCGGATCAAATGTTCAACGAAGTGAAACGGGGTTAGAACATGAACAGAAGGTTGTCATCATTGCCGACGTGTTAGTTGGAAATTCAATTACGGTTGCTGCAATCAATAACCATATAATCAATGGCAAAGACCTAACTCCCTATGCAACGGGTGTTCTGGGCGCTGCTGATGCTGCAGATGAAAATCGCCAAATTCTGGTAATAAAATTGGACAAAGGCTCGCATAGACTTTCCATCAAGAGTCCAGCAGGTGCTGTTCTTTACGCTAAAGACATTTACCTAGCTGATGGTCAAGTAAGAACAATACGACTTTAAAGGGAAAAGTAATTCATGCTAACTAAAACAAAATATCTTTTTATACTTGCCGCAACATTTATGTTTGCAGGCTGCGCCTCGGTAACCGAAAGTGGGTATTACTGGGGGAACTACTCAGAGACATATTACGAATATATTAAAGCACCATCAGAGCAAACAGTCACAAACCATCTCAATGAATTAAACAGCATTGTTGATACATCAAAGAAAAAAGGTTTGAAAGTTCCTCCAGGGATTTATGCTGAAATTGGTTACATTACAGCGAAACGTGGCGACAACGACAATAGTATTGCTTATTACCGTCAAGAAGCTGAGTTGTACCCAGAGTCCAAAGGCTTTATTGAACGCTTAATATCAGATCAGAAATAGGAATAAACATGCGCTTACTCATTTCAATTGCTATTGCTTTACTTATGACGGGCTGTGCAGCAACGACAACAACTAAAGAAGCAGCCTTTCCCGACATGTATTCAGACGTTAATCGTCAAGCCATGCTCATCGTCCCTGTTATCAATGAAACAACAGCAGCAGAAGCGCCAGACTTCCTAAACGCGACTGTTGCCCAACCCTTAGCAGATAAGGGCTATTACGTACTTCCCGTACCTATTGTGAGCAATATTTTCAAAGAAGCAGGTATTATTGATGGCACACAACTAAAAGGGATTCCTTTCTCAACCTACAAAGATAAATTTGGGGCTGAGTCGGTACTCTTTATCAAGCTGACATCCTGGGAAACTAACTATATGGTAGTTTCAGGTAACGTTACTGTGGGTATGGAGTACATATTGGTTTCAGCAGAAACGAATAACGTTTTATGGTCATACAAAAATACATTCGTGTTAGATACTTCTGGTTCTTCTGGCAATTTGATTGCAGATATAATCGTAACCGCTATATCAACCGCAGCAACTGATTACGTCCCAGTAGCAAGACGTGTGCACGCTAACGCTGTAACGACACTACCCGTTGGCAAGTATCATCCTAAGTATCTAAAAGATGGAAAAGTTAAAAATGTTATTCCTGAACTAGCTAGCGCTCCAGTAGAGAGATTCTAGAATATTAGTAAGTGGGGGCAGAGTCTGTCCCCACAGATTTTCTCTAACCCTGTCTCAGTTTCTATCGTCTTGAGCCTTGTATCGGAAACGTCGCTAAAAGCTGGATCCCTTGTAAATTACAATACTCAAGTGATTCATTTATCTCATCTAAGCTGATCCCCAGATCATCCAAAATTTCCGAATTAATCAGCTCCTCCTTGGCGTATAGCCCAGGTTCGGCGTTGATCACGGCTAAACGGGAAGCAATATAAAGCAATTTGCTGTTGGCAGGCAATGGCTCACGCTCTGCGCAATTAAACTGGGCAATGGGCTGTATGATGGTATCCGGCAAATTCCATAGCTCTAACAACTCGGTAGTACAATCCGCAAAGGTGAAACCAAACACTTCGCTCTGGCGAAGCCAGGGTGTCTCATCGCGATCATAGGCCTCACAATATCTGACTTTATCAGGCTCACTATGGACAATGGCCAGCATTCCCAAGTTATGAAATAGCCCGGACAAAAATATGTTGTCAGTATCGGGAATGCGTTTATTTTTTGCAAAATACTGGCAGATCAAGGCGCAGTCTACACTTATCTCCCAAAATTTATCCATATCCACGACTTTAGGATCGATGCTGGAAAATGCCGCGGTAACACCATAGGCATTCACCAGCTTTTTTACCTCCTTAATACCAAGCAAGACTAATGCTTTAGAAAGGCTGTCTATCTCTCTTGGCATACTGAACATAGCACTATTGGCAATTTTCAAAATGGATGCTGCAATAGCAGGCTCATAGGCAATGGCCTCAGCCAACTGCTCCATGCTGCAACCATCGCTCGATAACATTCGATTCAACGTAATATATACATCAGATAGCACGCATATTTTTTGCGCTTGCTTGGCGTAATCAAGAGGTGAAGTTGACATGAGATCCACCGTATACGGATAGGGTAATACTAATAATAGTTAACGAGTTGATTTGTTCAATGAGATTGGTGAAGAGTATGGATATGAAACACTATTTTCCCACTTATTGGCTGCTTTCACTTTCCCTTTTCCGCCTCCCGCTTAACCAGAATAAAAGTCAGGTACATTTTGGTTGGCAGAGACAGCGCCATGCCAAAGGCCACGCATACGGCGCTAATAATGATCCCTGTTACACCCATAGCTTCAATCATGTCGCTGTAGTTGTGAAAATAGATGCCCAGAGAGATCAAGCAAAGACCGACAACGATACAGCACTTCAACAGCAGGATTAGTTTGTCATCAGTCACTATCGCTCCTCTATTATCTGCATCATACTTGACTAATATAATAGATTACTCGGCGCTATGACAAGTTAGCTAAACTCAAAGAAAGAAAGGTCGACTAAACATCTGATGCTAAGGTAGCTCAATGACTGGAAGTGGCGAGAAAAGCCTTGCCCTTCAAACATGCAATTTGAATGTTTTAAGAGGCAAGACTCAACCTTTAGCTAACGGGGGTTATTAGCTGATAGTCTATTCAGGATTTTGATAACTAATATGCTGATGGAATCGCACAATCAGATCTTCACGTGACTTATCTAACGCCAATTCTGACGTAAGGTTCTTTAACGCTTCTTCAACCCGGTTCAAATAACGGCTAAGCCCGCCATCTTTAGAATCAGCCACGCCAGAAGCAATGGTAAAGTTTACCGTTTCGACTAAGCGCTTACCCTTCCAGTGACGAATAAATTGCTGCTCTTCAATATTAGGATCGAAACCTAGCATCTGCACTTCATCAGTACCATCAACTTGATCGTATTTACTGTTACGTACCAATGGTGTTAGCCCATTAGCCACCATAGCAATACGGTTAAGTTTCTTGGCCGATGTGGCTTGAATAAAAGCATCTTCAAGCTTCTGATACAGAGGTGTAAAATCATCTGTATGTTCTGGCAATAACGCTTGCTTGAGCTTACGGCTTAACGGTAGTTTGACCGTGACATAGCATAACGAACCGTGGCCTTCGGGGAGCGTACATTCTCTTGCTCTATATCTGTCGCTGATTGAACGCAGCTTATATCCATAACTCTCTTTGTTGCCTTTAGCCTTGGCGAACAGATCATAAGAGAGGTGCTGATGATCACGGATTTTAACGGTAAGCTCTTTTTCAGGTAATTGAGGCATCAGTTTCGCAAGGAAAGACTGCACTTTGATATGAAAATTAGCCGAGTTACTGCGAATATCTTCACCCGTCGCTAACAATACAATCCTGATTTTTCGAGCCCGGTAATCATCCTGACTATGAAGCGTTTGTGCCTCATGATACTCAGGATTATAGAAAAATATGATCTGTTCAGCCGTTGGGAAGCAATATGCTTCGGTGTGAAAGCGTACTACGGGTAGCTTATCGTTAGTGATCACATGCACGTTACATAACTCTTCTTGCTCCGCAAGCTTGAAAATCGTGCGGCTAAGGGTCTTATAACAAGTTTTGTAATCAGAATAATGCGCCAACAAAGCATCCGTTACTTTGATTTCTGCAGAGATGTATTGATTGC